>Ga0114972_10004003_pt1 | contig 10975 bp, 12 predicted proteins | sample M_140807_EF_Meta_FD_87354 | JGI IMG/M metagenome (GOLD analysis project Ga0114972, IMG submission 87354) | Freshwater microbial communities from Lake Montjoie, Canada to study carbon cycling - M_140807_EF_MetaG | ecosystem: Environmental > Aquatic > Freshwater > Lake | place: Lake Montjoie... | reverse complement strand
GGGCGGCGCCGTTTAACCGCCGGCCACCGGCGGGATAAACACCACAGTTTGTCCGTCGCGCAAGGGCGTGTCCCAAGCGACGAAATTTTCATCCACGGCGGCTCGCACCCGATCGCGCGGCAGCGAAAATCCGTAGCGGGCGCGCAACTCTTCGTAGAGCGCGGCGGCGGTGGCGGCGGGCGTGGCGAGGGTTTCGTGCGCGAGGCCGCGTTGTTCCCGCAAGATGGCGAAATACTGGATGGTGACGGTGATCATGCGATCGAGGCCGGCCCGTGGAAATCGCTTTTGCCGCCGGTTTTTTCGCAGAGCCGCACGTCTTTGATGACGATATTGTGGCTCACGGCTTTACCCATGTCGTACAACGTAAGCGCGGCGATCGTCGCGCCGGTGAGCGCCTCCATCTCGACGCCGGTTTTCGCGTGGGTCTCCGCGCGGCAGGTGATGAAAATCTCCGTCGAGCCATCGGCTGCAGGCGGTTGGTTTTCGACGGTGATTTTACAATCATCCAGCGGGAGCGGATGACAGAGCGGGATGAGTTCGCTCGTGCGCTTGGCGCCCATGATGCCGGCCAGAATTGCCGTTTGAAACACCGGGCCTTTCTTCGTCGCAATATCGCCGTCGCGCAGCAACGCCGCCAACGCCGCCGGCAATACCACGATGGCCCGCGCTTGCGCGACGCGGTGGGTCACGGCCTTGGCGCCGACATTGACCATCGCGGGCTGACCTTGGGCGTCGAGGTGGGAAAGCATACTTTGAAAACGTTTATCCGGCGATGCGCGGCGCGTAAAGTCGAGCTTGCGACAAATCACCCCCAAGGCGTAAACGGCACGATCGTACCCGCCGGAAATTCAGTTTTATCGGCGGGCAACTCGATAAAACCATCGGTATCAATTAACCCCGCGAAATCCCCCGAGGTATTCACGCGCTCCGGTTTCGCGATCAACTCCGCCCGCGGGCCGCTGCTCAAAGTTACCGGCAACAGATACGCGAGCTTCGGCGTAAACACCACCGGTTCCGCCAGCGCCACCATCCGCTGCGCCACGGGCGTCGCGCCGCTCGCCAGCGCTAGCGCCGGCAACACGTAGCGATGTAAGCACGTGTAACTCGAAACCGGATTCCCCGGCAACGCGAAGACCGGCGTCGCCCGCGAGCTTAGGCCAAACCAAAACGGTTTACCGGGCCGCTGCGCTACGCCGTGAAATATTTTTTTCACGCCCTGCCGATCGAGTTCGTCGGGCAGAAAATCAAATTTCCCTTTTGAAACGCCGCCCGTGATCAAGATCACATCGTATTCCGCCAGCAGATGCCACAGCAGGTGCTCGATCTCGTGCCGCACATCGTGCATGTGATAGCGCTCCACGCGCGGATAACCCGCCTGAATCAACGCCGCCCGCAACGCATGGTCGTTGCTCCGCCGAATCTGATGCGGCGCGACGGCACCTTCGACTTCAACCAACTCGTCTCCGGTGGAAATTACGGCGATTTTCGGCGACTGCGCGACGCTCAGCCGCGCATGCCCGCACGAAGCAGCCACGGCGATTTCCCGTCCGCTGATGCGCGTGCCGGCCCGCACCATCACGCCACCGGCGCGATGATCACTGCCGCGCCGATGGATCGCGTGCCCGGCCAAAAATTTCCCCGCCTCTCCACTCACGGTGATCATGTCGCCACCCGCCGCGCGCGTGGTTTCCTCGTAAGGCACCACGCAATCCGCGCCCGTCGACAACACGGCCCCGGTCATGATTTCCACGCTGGCATCGGGCGCGGCACCGAGAGCACGGGGCAACATCCCTGCGGCTTGCACGCCCTCGATGCGAAATTGCCGCGTTCCCGCCGCGAGCGTCGCGGCCCGCACCGCGTAGCCATCCATCGTTACGCGATCAAACGGCGGCAAATCGCGATCCGCGCGCAAATCCTCTCTTAAAATCCGACCGTGCGCCGCCGCGAGCGGACAATCCTCTCGGGGAAAGAGGGACATAGTTTCGCGGATCAACCGCTCGGCTGCGCTGGGCGTGAGCATGGGCAACGCGTTTCTGTGCCGGGAAGGGCCGTGGCGGCGACTGCAAATTCTCCAAATGCATTCGATCTCAACGCGCCCTCAGAAAAAGTTCGTCGTTTCCTTTGCGTTCAAACCTGCGCCACATTCGTTTCACGTTCATGTCCGGCCCCCGCGATCAATTCCAACGCCCCCTCCGCGATCTACGCATCTCGGTGACCGACCGTTGCAATTTTCGTTGTCCGTATTGCATGCCGAAAGAGGTCTTTGGCCCCGGCCACGCCTTTCTGCGCGATCCGCAGCTCATGTCCCTCGGCGAACTCACCCGCATTGCCCGAGCCTTCACTTCGCTCGGCGTCGAAAAAATCCGTCTCACGGGCGGCGAACCGCTCCTGCGGCCAGACGTGCCCGATCTCGTCGCGGCGTTGAAACACGACCTGCGTCTCCCCGACGTCGCGCTCACCACCAACGGTTGGCTCCTCGAAAAACTCGCCCCCGCGCTCCGCACCGCCGGCCTCGATCGCATTAATGTCTCCGTCGATTCCCTCGACGACACCACGGCAGGAAAACTCAACGGTCTCGGCTTCAGCGTCGCGCGCGTCCTGCGCGGCATCGATGCCGCCGCCGCCCTTAGCCTACCGGTAAAAATCAACTGCGTCATCCAACGCGGCGTGAATGACGGCGAGCTCCTCGAGCTCTGCGAATATTTTCGTACGCGCGGACACACGCTCCGCTTCATCGAGTTCATGGACGTCGGTAACACCAACCACTGGTCGGCCGAACGTGTCGTGCCCGCGCGTGAACTCGTCGCGCGCATCGCCGCCCGCTGGCCGCTCGAACCCGTCGGTCCCGCTTATCGCGGTGAAGTCGCCGCGCGTTACCGCTACACGGACGGTCGCGGCGAGATCGGCCTCATCAGTTCTGTGACCGAGCCGTTTTGCCGCGACTGTCATCGCGCGCGGCTCTCCGCCGACGGTAAACTTTTCACGTGCCTCTTTGCGTCGCTGGGTTGGGACGTACTCGGTTGCCTGCGGGCGGGTGCCGATGACGCTGAACTCGCCGCCTACGTCGCCCGCATCTGGCGAGGCCGCGAAGATCGTTACAGCGACGAACGCGCCGGCCTGCTCGCCGCCGGCGAATCCCGCGCCAAGATCGAGATGAGCTACATCGGTGGCTGAAATTTTTTCTCCAGCGACTCATGAACATCACCGATATTCCCTTCGGCACCACCGACTGGAGTACCGTCGAAGTGACCGAGCATCCGGGCACCACCGGCAAAGCATTTTGGCGCACCCGTCAGTTTGGCGATATTCGGGTCCGCCTCTTGGAATACACGCCGGGCTACCTCGCCGATCATTGGTGTGTGAAAGGCCACATTTTGTTCTGCCTCGAAGGCCAGCTCGACACGGAATTGGCCGATGGCCGGAAGTTCACGCTCACCGCGGGCATGAGTTATCAAGTCGCCGATCAAGCGGAGCCGCACCGCTCTGCCACGGCGATCGGGGCGAAACTTTTCGTCGTCGATTAGGCCGCGCGCGCGCGGGCCGTCGCCAAGATTTTCCGCAACGCCGCGAAATCTTCGTCGCGCGAACCGCTCTGAATCACGAATTCAAATTTCGGCGCTTCGAGTAATTCAGCCTCCGCGGTCGCCATGCGCCGCGCGATTTCGGCTTCGTCGTCTTGGCCGCGTCCGCGGATGCGCGCCACCAATTGTTCGTGATCGAGCATGATGAAAATCGTCGCCATCGCGCGCTGCAGCACGATCGAGTGCTCCGCCGCGCGCCGCAGGCTGTTCACGCCTTGGACATCGAGATTGATCGCGAGGCTTTGCCCGCGTTTGAGCGGCTCCAACACGCTCGCCGCCAATGTGCCGTAGCGCCGGTCGCCATGGACCCAAGCCCATTCCAGAAACTCATCGGCCGCGATCTTTGCGTCGAACTGCGCCGGCGTGAGAAAATGATAATGCACGCCATTCATCTCGCCCGGCCGCGGCGCACGTGTGGTCGTGGTGATGACGCGCTCGAAACCCGGTTCCTCTTTGACGATCCGTTCGCACAACGTGCTTTTGCCTGAGCCCGCCGGTCCAGCGAGCACGAGCAAGACCGGGACGTTTTTTAGTGAAACCGGGGAGGGGACCGTCATGCGAAAAAGGAGCGGGCTACTTAAAATAAGAAACGGCGCCGGCGCTCAATAACTGAACGCCACACCGCACAGGAGTAGTCCGTACGCGGCGCACACGCCACCGGCGATGCGGGCGCGCTGGGGCACGATGAACAACCAGTTAATCCAGTCGCGCAGACGCCAGGGTTGCGCCCCGAGCCAGATCGCGGCCGCGATGCAGATGTAAACAAAACTCACCATGAATAACCGCTGCGGCACCGCCCATTCCATGTACGCGGCGTCGAGCAACGGCATCGCCCCAAGCAGCACCATCGCGCACAACCCACGCACCGACAAAAAATCCGGCACGCACTTAAACGCCATCACCGCGACAAATAAAAATCCGGCAAATAACAGTTTCCGGTACTCGCCCATGTCGGCCATGGAGAGGTTCCAGATGTTATACAAAAACCAAGCCGCACCCACGCCGAAGAAAAGATAAGAAGCCGCCTTGGAACGCGGGAACGACTTCAACGCCGCGCCCGCGATCGAATTACCCATCAACAATGGCACGCCGAGCAGGAGTAAAATCAAGCCGGGGATGAGGGTGGCGACGGTGAGTGACATGGTAATACGGGATGGATTGGCAACTTAGGCTTCGACGCCGGCGAGCACAATTTCGCCGTAAAGCGTGCTCACGCTGGCGCGGTCGATTTTGAGCGAGATGAGTTGGCCGATCAGACGCGGGTTGGCGTCGAAGATGCACACGCGATTGCCGCGCGTGCGGCCGGTGAATTTTTTGCCGGTTTTATCCGGGCCTTCGACGAGCACCTCTTCAACCGTGCCGATGAGCGTGGCGTTGCGGCGCACCGAATTTTGTTGGAGCAACCCGAGCAGCGTGGCGTTGCGCGTCTCTTTTACTTCATCGGGGATCTGGTCGCCCATCGCCGCGGCCGGCGTGCCAGAGCGAATCGAGTATTTGAAAACATAGGCCATGTCGTAGTTGGCCCGCTCGAAGAGTTCGCGCGTGTGTTCAAAATCTTCGTCGGTTTCACCCGGGAAACCCACGATGATGTCGGTCGAAAAATACATGTCCGGTCGCACGGCGCGGAGCGCTTCCACAATTTCCCAATAACGCTCGCGCGTATATGGCCGGTTCATCGCCTTCAAAATCCGGTTACTGCCCGACTGCATCGGCAGGTGGACGTAGCCGCACAATTTCGGCAGCCGCCCGTAGGCTTCGACGAGATCTTGTTTGAACCCGCGTGGATGCGGCGAGGTGAAGCGGATGCGCGCGATGCCCTCGATGGCGCTGACGCGTTCGAGCAATTGCACGAACGGTGAAATCCCGTCCGTGTGCACGTAGTCGCGCCGGCCGTAGCTCGTCACGATTTGTCCGAGCAAGGTGACTTCGCGCACGCCTCGCGCGGCGAGCGCGCGACATTCCGCCACGATGTCGTCCATCGGACGCGAGCGTTCGTCGCCGCGCGTTTTGGGTACGATGCAGAAAGCGCAATCCATGTTGCAGCCCTGCTGAATCGACACGAACGCACTCACTTGGGGCGCGGCGTCCACGACCCCATCTTTGGCGGCTTCGGCCGCGACGTCTTGCGAGAGCACGTGATCGCGGATCGTGTTTTGCGAACCCGCTTCTTCCGCGATGTCCACGATACTCGTCGCTAGCGGCACGCCCGCGGCTTTCGCCGCCCGGATGCTTTCCAGATAATCGGGCACCTGGTGAAATTTTTGCGTGCCCACGATCAGGTCCACGTCGGGCAACTTGTCCAAAAGCTCGGCGCCACGGTTCTGCGCCATGCAGCCTAAAATCCCGAGCACGAAGTCCGGTTGGCGGCGTTTGCGGTGGGCGATGTTGGCGGCTTTGCCGATGGCTTTTTGCTCCGCCGCATCACGCACGCTGCACGTGTTCAACAACAACACATCGCAATCGTCTTCGCTCGCCACGATCCGGTAGCCGCGGGCGCGCAACATGGCCGCGACCGCCTCGCTGTCGCGCTCGTTCATCTGGCACCCGTAGGTTTTGATGTGGACCCGATTCATCCGTGGGAGGGGTTTAAGTAAACACGCCTCCCTGAGCGTCAAACGGTAAACCCAGCCCGCGGGCTTGCCGCAGCGCGTCTTGGGTCGTCAGTCTCGGCTTATCATGCGCCGCTTCGCTTTCTTTTTCGCGCTTTTTTCCGCCGTCGTCGCGCGGCTCTGCGCCGCCGATCTCAAGCCCGAGCCTGACGCTCTCGTGCTCATCGTGGGCGATCAACACTCGGCCTACGAACGCACGGCGCAACTCGTCGCCCGCATCGACCAACTTCGCGCGGCGCATCCCGGCGTGCCCTTCGCCGTCCTGATTAACGGCGACTCCCTCGAATACGGCAACGTCGTCGCCCGCCGCAGCGCTGGCGCGATCGATTTTGCGTTTTTTGCCGCGCTCGCCCGCCGCGTTCCCACGATTCTCAATCTCGGCAACCACGAGCCGGAATTCTACGCCGTCGACGATACGGTTGCGCGCATCCAAGCCACCGGCGTCACCGTCATCAGCAATCTCGTCAACCGCGCCACGGGCCAAGCGTTTGCCCCGGTTTCCACGTCGCTGCGGCTCGGTGTCCGCGAAGCGGTCGTCGTCGGCCTCGCCACGGATAAACTCACCACCTACCGCGCAGCCATCCGCCCGTCGCTCGATCTCGCCGACCCGGTCGTCTGGGCCAAACAAAATCTCGCCGCGTTTTTCCCGCCAGCTACCGCGCTCCCGATTTTGCTTGCGCATACGGGCCTCAATGCGGACCGCGCCCTGCTCGAACTGATCCCCGACGGTACACTCTTCGCCGGCGCTCATGATCACCTCCGTTTCGTCCATCAAGCCGGCCGCACGGTTTATTTTCACTCGGGCTCATGGAACGACGGTTATTCCCTCGCCACGCTGCGCACCGATGCCGCCGGCCAACCGCGCTGGACCGTCGCCCAATTTCCCCTCGCGGCCACCGATCCCGCCGATCCCGAACTCGCCGCTTTGATCCAAAAAATTCCCGCGCAACACCTCACGCCCGAAGACCTCGTCGTCCTCGGGCGCAACGCCACCGCCCTCGCGCCCGGTGCGGCCGCGCGTTTTGTCGTGGCGGCCCTGCGCGCGGCCACCCGCGCAGATGCCGCGGTGATCGGCGCGACGACGTTTGGCGCTGGCTTGCCCGCCGGCGAAGTCACGCGCGTCGCTCTCGATGCGTGCGTGCGCTTCGACGGGACGATCTTCGTCGCCGAAATCTCCGGCGCGGAACTCGCCGCCATATTGGCCAAATCGAACCAAGATCCCGCCACGCCCTTTTCCGCGCGCCGCGGCGAGAATCTTGTCGCCGTCGGGCCCGACCTGCCGCTCGACCCCGCGCGCCGCTACCGTCTCGCGACGACGGATTGGGGCGCCAAAAACGCCCGCACTTACTTCGGCTCCGAGGCATTCGGCTTCGTTGAGCAACCGAACCTTCGGCTCAAAACTCTCGCTGCCGCCGCACTTTCTGCTGCCGCCACGGTCGTACCCTGAGCCATGCGCTCATTTCGCTATTTTTTATCCGGCGCCTTAGCCCCCGCGCTGCTGGCTACGCCACCTGCGGTTACGTCGCCGCGCCCTGAGCCCACGGCCGACGAACTGTTTCAAATCGGCCAGCAACTCTTCGATCAACTCGCCCCGCCCGAGATCAAGGCCGAGTACGAATTTCCTTCGAAACCGCAGTGGGATGAATTCGCCGTCCGTCTTCAAAAAGCTCTCGAAGGCGACGATCTCGCGGCCCTCGCCGCTTACGCTCCGCAAGCCCGCGCGGCGCTGCCCGCCCTCCGCTTTTTCCCTGAATACGCGGATTACACGGATTGGCTTACGACCCGCCTCGATGAACTTGAAGCCGCCGAGCAGATCGTCGCCCCGCCTACTGCGCGTCCGCCCGCGCGACCATCGGTGTCTGCGCCGACACCGCCGCCGCGCGCCATCCCAGCTCCACCTCAAGCGCCTGCCGCGTCATTCATTCCGCACTACGAACTTTTTCTCGCTCGGGCTCGCAGCACAACCGCCCCCGCTCGCGCCGCTGCGTTGCTGCCGCCGCTGCGCGCCGCGTTCAGCGCCGAAGGCATTCCGCCCGAGCTCGTCTGGCTCGCCGAAGCTGAATCCACTTTTAACCCGTCTGCGCGTAGCCCCGCGGGTGCTCGCGGCTTGTATCAACTCATGCCCGAAACCGCTCGTGGGCTCGGCTTGAGCACGTTTTTACCCGACGACCGCACCGACCCCGAAAAATCCGCCCGCGTCGCCGCGCGCCTGCTCCGCGCGCATTACGAAAAATTTGGCTCCTGGCCTCTCGCCCTCGCCGCTTACAACGCCGGCGCGGGTCGCGTCGCGCGGTTGCTCGAAAAAACTTCGACCAAGACTTACGCAGGCATCGCCGCTGCCCTGCCCGCCGAGACGCGCCTCTACGTGCCCAAAGTCTGCGCACTCGTCGCGACGCGCGCCGGCGTCGCCCCCGAAAAAATCCCAGCTCCACGGCGGGTTTAAGCGCGGTTAAATAAAAAATCTCACCGCGCTTTTCGGACGCGCACGTGAAGAAAATACGCGACGACTTGCGCGTCTTGCAGGCTCGGGTTGGCCAAGACGGCGGCCTCGGTCGGTTGCGGTTCCTCGATGCGCTCGATCATGAAACCGGCCGCGATTAACAGATTGATCCACTGGCTGAGCGGACGATGGAAACGCGGCACTTTAAACAGCGGCAGACGTTGCCGCAGCGCGAGCGGCGCGGTCCCGAAAATCCATTCATCGATCTGCCCGCGCGTTTCCGAAAAATAATCTCCGACTTCCACCGCGTAGGTGATCTTTCGTTCGTCGCGGCAGTTGCGGCGGTGCGGCGGATTGAAGCACGGGTGCAAAATCGAAAATTGTAAAAACCCGCCGGAGCGCAGCACGCGGAACGCTTCTTCGACGACGTCCTGCGTTTCCGGAATGTCCATCAAGCTCATGCACCCGACGGCGAAATCAAACGACGCGTTTTTGTACGGCAGCGTCACGGCGCTCGCGTGGTGATACGTGATGCCGAGTGGCGCTCGTTGTTCTTCCTCGCGCGCGTGACGGATAAAAATTTCCGCGATATCCATCCCGGTCATACGGGCGCCGCGCTGCGCGATGAGCCGCGTGTTGTGCCCTTCGCCGCAGCCGATATCGAGGCCTTCCAAGCCTTCCACGGGCGGCAGCATCGCCATGAACGCCGGCGTATTCAGGTGATCGCGGTACGTGTCGTAGCCCGCGCGCGCGAGCTTCGTCCACGCCTCGGCGTTGCCGTTCCAACATTCCCCGACGGTGAGATGATCCATAGTAAGCGAGCGCACCATGAAGCCCGTCGCCGCGCTAATCGACGCTAATGCAGCGGTGGTTTTTGCCGCAGCAACGACGGCCGCCGTCGCCGCAACCGTTACCTATGCACCCGTTGCCGACTCAACCATTGGCAACGCCGCCTGAAATCGCGTTGTGTCCGCGGCTTCGCTCTCGGATATTTTCGTTATGCCCTCCGGTTCTTCCTCTCTCGCTCGTGTGTTTCAGCCCGCGTTATGCGTGGCGCTGTTGGGGTCGGCGATGCTGCTCGGCGGTTGTTTTTCCACGCGCGGCCCGCGCCAGACGGAGCGCTCGAGCAGCGTGGTGAGTTATCTTTATCCGGATCAGGCTAACCCGCTGCCGCCCACATCGATTCCGGTGCTTCGGCTCCCGCTGCGCGTCGGCATCGCGTTCGTGCCGGGGAAATCCGATATTTCCGAACAGCAAAAAACCGTGCTGCTCGAGCGCGTCGCCGCGGAATTCAAAGGCCGCGATTATATTCAGAGCATCGAGCTCGTTCCCTCGACCTACCTCCGCGCCGGCGGCGGTTTCGCGAACTTGAACCAAGTACGCGCGTTGCTCGGCGTCGATGTCATCGCGCTCGTCGCTTACGACCAAGTCCAGTTTACGAGCAACAATCTCCTCTCGCTCTCTTACTGGACGATTGTCGGTGCCTACATTTTTAGCGGTAACAAAAACGACACGCAGACGCTCATGGAGGCCGCCGTTTACGACATTCCGAGTCGGCATCTACTTTTTCGTGCACCCGGCGCCAGTCGCGTTGAGGCGGGAGTCGCCGCCGCATACGTGCAACAACGACTGCGCGCCGATAGCACCGCTGGTTTCAATGCCGCGACCACGGAGCTCATCACCAATCTCAAGCTCCAGCTCGAGTCCTTCCGCGAGCGCGTGAAAAACGCGCCCGGCGAGGTCCGCATCGAACATCGTCCTGGCTACACCGGCGGCGGCAGTTTGGGAGCGGGCTTCGCCTCGATCCTCGGCTTGCTGTTGCTCGCCCGCGCCGGCGCGCGGCATCGCGCATGAAGACTCCGACCGCCGCTCCAGCCCACGCTCAACCTTTCCCGTGGGCGAGTGTTTGCGTGATCGCCTTCACGCTCGGCGTCGCTGCGCAACCCGCGCTCGCGCCGACGTTGCTTTACGAACGCCTCGCGCTTATGCGCGGTGAATATTGGCGCTTTTGGACCGGCCATTTCGTGCATTTTGGGTCGAGTCATCTTTATTGGAATCTCGCGATTTTTGCGGTCGCGAGCCTCTGGTCGGAGCGCCTCGCTCCAGGGCGTACGCGCCTGTTACTCGTCGTTGCTCCCGGGGTCATCGGGCTCGCGCTCTTCGGTCTCGATCCTGCGCTCGCGACGTACGGCGGTCTTTCCGGCGTCGCCACGGCGATGCTCGTGTTTCTCGCTTACACGCAACTCGCGCGTCTCGCGGCCGCCCCCGCGGGCACTACCAAGAAGAACGAGCCCTCCGCTCCGTCCCCGACCTCGGATCGCTGGTTTTGGCGCGCGGTGCTTGCT
>Ga0114972_10003999_pt1 | contig 10979 bp, 11 predicted proteins | sample M_140807_EF_Meta_FD_87354 | JGI IMG/M metagenome (GOLD analysis project Ga0114972, IMG submission 87354) | Freshwater microbial communities from Lake Montjoie, Canada to study carbon cycling - M_140807_EF_MetaG | ecosystem: Environmental > Aquatic > Freshwater > Lake | place: Lake Montjoie... | reverse complement strand
GGCCACAGGGTGAGCAGAGCCAGGAGGACGAGGATGGGTACACGCATCAGGGCCTCGCGGGGCTCGAAGACGGGCCGGAGCAATGGCGGACAGGGTGGGATTCGAACCCACGGTAGGCGTGAACCCACGGCGGTTTTCAAGACCGCTGCCTTAAACCACTCGGCCACCTGTCCCCTGGCTGGGCGTCCTTACTCCCCGGCGAGCCGCGCGGCCATCAGCGGCGCGCCTAGGCGCATCAGCGCGTTCACGTCGGGCGCCTTGTCGAGCCCGATGACCGCATCGGCCAGTTGGATCGCCCGGTCGCGTCCCAACACCGCATCGGCCAAGCCATGGAACTTGGCCCGCAGCTCGGCCTCGGTCAAAAAATTCTCTGGCTCGCCCTTGGCCACCTTGATCAGCCGCACATGGTCCTGGCCGCGCGCGCGCACGGTCAGCTTGCCCGACATGTAGGTGGGGAACAGGGCCTGCACTTCGGGGTCTTCCTCGCAGACCACCTTGGGCAGCAGGGCGCGCACCTGGGCATCCTGCAGATGCGCGTAGCTGTCCCAGCCCATATGGCCGAAGACGAGGCCGCAGCTGACCACGAAGGGGCCGCTGAACTGGCCGTCCACCACGTTCTGCGGGTTCTGCTTGTATTGCAGCGGCGCGCCCACCAGCAGCATGCCCTTGTTGGGCAGGCCCATGGTGACGCGCTCGATCTCCTCGGGCTGCAGGCCGAGCTCCTCGCGCAGCTGGATCGCGGCGTCGATCCCGGCATGGCCGTAGCGGCAGGACGGGTAGGGCTTCACCGCCGTCTGCATCAGCTCGAACTCAGTGCCCAGGCCCTGCAGCGCGCGGGCCGGGTTCGGGTTCGGCGCATAGGCGCGGAGGAAGCCGGCCTTGCCCTCAAAGGCCTCCGCCGCCCCGCGGAAGCCTTCCCGCGCCAGGCTCGCCGCGGCCAGACCGTTCATTGCCGACCAGCCCACCTGGAAGCGCTTGGTCCAGGCGCCGTTCGCCAGGAACTGCAGCGACCCCGCGGCCTGGCTCAACGCAATGCCGAAGGCATCCTCGAAGCCCTTGGCATCCAGGCCGAAGACCCGCGCCGCCGCCGCCGCTGCGCCAAAGGCGCCGCAAGTGGCCGTGGGGTGATAGCCGCGGTCGTAATGGTCGCCGCCAGGCAGGGCGAGGGCGAGCCGGCAGGTCACCTCGTAGCCTGCGACGATGGCGGACAGCACGGTGCGGCCATTGGCGCCGACCATCTCGGCCGCCGCCAGCGCGGCGGGGATCACGGGCGCGCCGGGGTGCAGCGTGCCGGCGGCGTGGGTGTCGTCGAAATCCAGCGAATGGGCCAGTGCGCCGTTCAGCAGCGCGGCGCCGGCCGGGGTGTAGCGGGCGCTGTCGCCCAGCACCGCCGCCCCGCCGGCGGCCAGCCCCAGGGCGCGCACGGCGGCCAGCAATGGCGGGGTGCTTTCGGCATCGTGCCGGCCGCGTAGGATATTGCCCACCAGGTCGAGCACGAGAAAGCGCGTGCGCTCCTGCACCTCGGCCGGCAGCGTCGCAAAGTCGAGGGTCGAGCAATAGCGGGCGAGCGTGGCGGTGACCTCGGCCATGGCGATGCCTTTCGAAGGATGCTTCCTGGCACCGAGATTAAGCCCAAGGCCGGCCGGCGCAAGGTCCGCACGATTGCGTATGGCGGTCGGCTGTGGCACCGAACGGCCATGCTCACGCGCCGACTCGCCCTGATCACCCCCGCCGCGCTGGCCGCCTGCGCCGCCCAACAGCCGCAGCCCGCCGCGACCACCGCCGCCCCGCTGCCGGATGCGTCCGCCGCCCCGGCCGGGCCGCCACCGGAAAGTTTCAACAAATTCCTCGCCGGCGTGCGGTCTGATGCACTGCGCCAGGGCATCCGGGAGCAGACGTTGAACCGCGCCCTGTCGGGCATTCGCCCGAACGACCGCGTCATCGCGCTCGATCGCAAGCAGGCCGAAGGCGGGCTGCAATGGGTGGACTACCGCGACCGCATCATGGTCTCCCCCACCCGCGTTGCGAACGGCAAGCGCTATTACGCCGAGAACCAGGCCCTGCTGCAGCGGATCGCGGAGCGCTACCGCGTCTCCCCCACCATCATCACCGCGATCTGGGGGGTGGAGACGAATTTCGGCGGCAATACCGGCGGCTTCAATGTCATTGAGGCGCTGGCGACGCTGGCCTGGGAAGGCCGCCGGGCCAGCTATTTCCGCAAGGAGCTGATGGCTGCCCTGAAGATCCTGGATGAAGGCCATATCCCGCCAGAAAAGATGATGGGCAGCTGGGCCGGCGCCATGGGCCAGCCGCAGTTCATGCCGACCAATTTCCACACCCTGGCGGTGGATTTCGACGGCGACGGGCGGCGCGATATCTGGACCAACAAGGCCGATGCGCTGGGCTCCATCGGGCATTACTTCCAGCGCAATGGCTGGCGCCAGGGCGAGCCCTGGGGGCAGGAAGTCCTGCCGCCGCCCGGCGTCGATCCGCTGCGCGTGGATACCGAAACCCGCCGCCCGCTGGCGGATTTCGCCCGCCAGGGCTGGCGCGCCGCCGATGGCGCGCCCTTGGCGAATTCGTCCATCGAGAGCCAGCTCGTGCTGCCCAACCGCGGCACCGGGCAGGTTTATATCGGGCATCACAATCTGCGGGTGATCCGGCGCTACAACTCGCCGGTGAATTACGGCCTTGCGGTTGGCCTACTCTCCGACCGGATCGCTTGAAGATCAGCGCTGCCTGCGCGCTGGCGGCGCTATTCGGGCTGGGCGTCGCCTGCACGCCGGCACCGCCGCCCGCCGGGCCGCCCCGCTTCCTGCGCGGCGAGCCCTATCAGATGGGTGGGATGTGGTCTTACCCGGAGGAGCGCTTCAGTGGCAGCGAGACCGGGCTGGCCGGCATCCTGCCTGGCGCGGCGCGGGCCACCGCGAACGGGGAAGCCTATGACCCCGCCCGCCTGCTGGCCGCCCATCGCACGCTGCAACTGCCGGCGATCGTTACGGTCGAGAATCTGGCCAATGGCCGCGCGCTGCGGCTACGGGTGAACGACCGCGGGCCGGAGAATCCGGCGCGGCTGCTGGGCCTTTCGCCCCGCGCGGCGACGCTGCTGGGCCTGCCCGCCGGGGGTGTGGCGCCGGTGCGGGTGACGGTGGATGGCCCGGCGAGTCTCGCCTTGGCCGGTTCGTTGCCGGGTGGGGACGCGTCTTTGCCGAAGGTAGTGGCGGCACCGGCCGGGCGGGTGGACCGCGAGGCGCTGGCACCGCTGCCCGGCGCCAGCGCCGCGCCACCGCCCTATGCCGTGGCGCACGGCGCCGCCCCGCCGCCCAGCGCGATGGCCGAGACCGCGCTGCCGCCCGACCCGCTGCCCGAGGAGGTCCACCAGGGCCAGCCCCAGCCGGGTACGCTTTGGCTGGAGGCATCTGACTTCCAGCGCCAGGCGCTGGCGGCCGCGCAGGCGCGCCAACTGGGTGGGATGGTGGTCCCGGTGGGCCAGGGACGGAACGTGACCTACCGGGTGCGCCAGGGCCCCTTCGCCGATGCCGCCGCTGCCGAAGCAGCCTTCGCCACGGCGCGCAAGCGGGGTCTGACGGAGCTGCGAGTCGTGGTGGAATAGCCCCTCAATCCGCGAACCAGACCGGGTTGCTCCAGGCCTTGCGTCCGGCAGCGTCGGCCACCACCACCCGCGCGTATCCGCCGCTCGCCACCCGCTCCAGCGGCAGCACCGCGGCCCGCTGATCCGGCGCGACGGATTGCGCGGCGCGGGAACCGCGGCCGAGCACCATGATGCTGGCCGCCGGGGAACACTGCACGCGCACCTGATCCGCCGCCCAGTCCACCGCCTCGAGCAGCGGGCCCTGGGTCGCGTAATAGGCGCCGTCCTGTAGCGCGCCGAGCAGCGCCTCCGGCTCGTTCGCCGCCGCCTTGACCATCAGCCAGCCGCCGAAGGCGTCGTCACAGGCAAAATGCGCGTCATCCACCGCCAGCAGGCCGACCCGCCGCCCCGTCGCCAGCACGGCATCGGCCAGATAGGCGCCATCGCCGCGCGCGGTGCGCAGCTCCGACGTATGATTATAGATCTCGATCGCCGCCGCCGCCGGCAGGCTGGCGGCGTCCGCCACGGTCAGCCCGTACCAGCCAGGATGCGGGATGGCGACGAAGGCGCCGGCCGCCGCGGCGCGGGCGGCGATCTGCGGCCCGGTCTCGCCCGCGGCCAGCCGCGGGAAATCCAAGGGCAGGCCGACTGCCAGGATGTGCCAGATTTCGCCCAGCGCAGTCGCTGGCGCATGCAGCTCGGCACCGATCAGCGTGGTGAAGCCCGGCGTCCGAAAGGGCCGGGTATCGGCCACCGGAAAGCCGTATTTGGCCATGAAATGGTCGGTCAGGGCGAGGAAGTCATAGCCGGCCTCACGATAAGCGGCGCAGACCTCGGCCGGGCTGCGGACCCCATCCGAAAGCGTCGAATGGGTGTGGATATTGCCTTTCCAGAAGCGGCCGGGCCGGCCAAAGGCGGGGTCCTGAAGCATGAAGGGGTTATTCCGGGGCTGGGGGGCGGTATGATGCCAGGGATGACCGAAGACGCCATGCCTGCCCATTGGGATGCCCGGTTCCTCGGGCTGGCCAACCATATCGCGCAATGGTCGAAGCACCGCACCACGCGCGTCGGCTGCGTGGTGGTGGATGCGGATAAGCGCATCCGGGCCATGGGTTTCAACGGCTTCCCGCGCGGCGTCGCCGATACGCCGGAACGGCTGGCCGACCGGCCGACCAAGCTGCTGCTGTCGGTGCATGCCGAAGCCAATACGGTGGCGACGGCAGCCCGCGCCGGCATTCCGCTGGCCGATTGCACCGCCTATGTCACCCATCCACCCTGCGCCCAATGCGCCGCGCTGCTGGCCCAGGCGGGCATCCGCCGCGTGGTCTTCGAAGGCCGGCTGCGAGAGGATTGGGCCGCGAGCGAGGCGGCGGCGCGGACCATCATGGCCGAGGCCGGGATCGCCTGGCAGTACGGTGCCGCCGAGCCCGCGCCATGACACTGGAACTCTCCGGCATCCGCCACGCCTACGGCGCGCGGGAAGTGCTGCGCGGCATCGACCTTGCGGTGCGGGAGGGGGAGATCCTCTGCCTGCTGGGCCCGTCCGGCGATGGCAAGACGACGCTGCTGCGCCTGATCGCGGGCCTGGAGCCACTGCAGGCCGGGCGCATCACCCTGGGCGGGACGATCCTGGCCGAGCCGGGGCGGGAGGTGCCGCCGGAGGCGCGGCATATCGGCTTCGTCTTCCAGGACTTCGCCCTGTTTCCGCATTTGACCGTCGCCGAAAACATCGCCTTTGGCCTGCGGCACATCCCGCGCGGGGACCGCGCCTGGCGGGTGGCCGAGGCGCTGGCCCGCGTCGGGCTTGAGACCCATGCCGTGGCGCATCCGCACATGCTGTCCGGTGGGCAGCAGCAGCGCGTCGCCCTGGCCCGCGCGCTGGCACCGGGGCCGCGCGTGGTGCTGCTGGATGAGGCTTTTGCCAGCCTCGATGCGCGACTGCGCGAACAGGTGCGCGATGACACGCTGCACGTGCTGCAGGCCAGCGGCATCCCGGCGCTGATCGTCACCCATGATGCGGAGGAGGCGATGTTCATGGCCGACCGCATCGCCCTGATGCGGGCCGGGCGGGTGGTCCAGCTCGGCACGCCGGAGGAGCTGTATTTGGCCCCCGCCGAGCCCTTCGTCGCGGGCTTCTTAGGTGAAGTGAACCGCCTGCCGGCGCGCATCGCCGCCGGGCAGGCACTGACCGCGATCGGGGCCCTGCCGCTGCCGCCGGGCACGCGCCTGCCGGATGGCCCGGCCGAAGTGCTGCTGCGGCCCGAGGGGCTGCTGCTGCGCGAGCCGGGGGTGGCGGCGGAGGTCGAGGCCTGCCGGCTGCTTGGCCCGACCAGCCTGGTGCATCTGGCGGTCGCCGATGGGGCGGGCGGGGTGCTGCATCTGCACGCCCGCCTGCCCCCCGGGCGCATGCTGCACCGAGGGGAAAGGGTGGCAATCGCCATGGACCCGGCGCGGGCCTTCGTTTTTCCGCCCGAGAGTTCCTAGAGCAGGTCACCTTCGTTGAGATGGAATCGCCGAAAATGCTGAATCCCGCGACCAAAATCGCGTTAGAGCAGGGTGCATGAACGCCTGTGAACGCAGCATGCTCTAGTTAGCCGCAGGGCCTGCGATTGGCGGGGCGGGGGGTTCCTGCTAACGACGCCGGTCCGTGGCGCCCTGCGCCGCCTGTGGAGACGATATGTTCGACCTCGCCTGGTCCGAGATTGCGCTGATCGGCGTCGTGGCCCTGGTGGTCATCGGCCCGAAGGACCTGCCCGAGGCGATCCGCGGTATCGCCCAGGGCATCGCCAAGCTGCGCAAGATGGCCGGCGAGTTCCAGTCCCAGGCCGATGACCTGGTGCGCGAGGCCAACCTGACCGAGGTGCGCGACACCATCAGCCAGATCCGCAACTTCAACATCAAGGGCGAGATCGAAAAAGCCGTCGATGGCGACGGCACGTTGCGGAGCGCCTTCAACGACGACCCGCTGAAGGATAGCGCCGCCAGCACGCCGCCGAAGCCGGTGGTTGCCGCGCCGGACTTCATCCCACCGGCCTATGCGCCCAATCCGCCCGCTTCCGTGCTGCCGCCGATCCCCGAACCACCGCCCGTCGCCGCACCGGATTTCGTCCCGCCGGCCGAGGCCGGGATGGCCGCGCCGCCGCCAGTCACCAACGCCGATTTCGCCGCGCCGCCGAGCCCCCTGGCCGAGCCCGCGCCGGCGACCAAGAGCTGAGCTGAGACCGGCGATGAGCACCGACGAAGATCCCATCGACGACAAGCCGATGCCACTGATGGACCACCTGATGGAGCTGCGCACGCGGCTGCTCTGGTCGGTCGGCGCTTTCGCCCTGTCTTTCGCGGTTTGCTATTACTTTTCCGCCCAGATCTACGGCTTTCTGGCCAAGCCGCTGGCCGATATCCTGCAGGCGCAGGGCGGCGGCGACCGGCGGATGATCTTCACCGCGCTGTACGAAGCCTTCTTCACCTATCTGAAGGTCGCCTTCTTCGGCGCCACGTTCTTCAGCTTCCCCGTCTGGGCGACGCAGCTCTGGCTGTTCGTTGCCCCGGGGCTCTATCGGAGCGAGAAGCGGGCGGTCTATCCCTTCCTGCTCGCCTCGCCCTTCCTGTTCCTGCTGGGTGCGGCGCTGGCCTATTACTTCATCTTCCCGCTGGCCTGGAAATTCTTCATCACCTTCGAGACACCGCCCGGCGACGGTGGGCTGCCGATCCAGCTGGAAGCCAAGGTCAGCGAATACCTGTCGCTGGTCATGCAGATGATCCTGGCCTTCGGCATCGCCTTCCAGCTGCCGGTGCTGCTGACCCTGCTGTGCCGCGTCGGCATCCTGTCCGTGGATACGCTGCGCAAGGGCCGGCGCTATGCCATTGTGGGCATGTTCGTCATCGCGGCGGTGCTGACGCCGCCCGATATCATCAGCCAGGTCGGCCTCGCCGTGCCGCTGATCCTGCTCTACGAAATCTCGATCCTCGCCGCGACCTGGATGGGCCGCAAGAAGGATGGCGGGAAGAAGGGCTGAGCGATGCACGATATCCGGCGTATTCGGGAAGCCCCTGAGGCTTTCGATGCCGCGCTCGCGCGGCGTGGCATGGTGGCGCAAGCGGTCGGACTTGTCGCGCTGGATGCCGAACGCCGCACGGCGATCGCCGAGAGTGAGCGGCTGCGGGCCGAACAGAACCGCATCGCCAAGTTGATAGGGCAGGCCAAGGTGAAAGGCGAGGATGCCGGCGCGCTCCTGACGGAAGCCGCGACGCTGAAGGCTGGCGAGGGGAACCAGGCGGCGCAGGCGACGGAGATCGGCGGGCGACTTGATGCCGTGCTCTCCAACCTCCCCAACCTTCTCGACCCCGACGTTCCCGACGGCGCCGATGAGACCGCCAATCGCGTGCTGCATCAGCACGGCGACATCCCGCGCCCCAACTTCACCCCCCGCCAGCATTTCGAGCTCGGCGAGGCGCTGGGCCTGATGGATTTCGGTAACGCCGCCAAGCTCGCCGGCAGCCGCTTCACCGTCCTGCGCGGCCCGCTCGCCCGGCTCGAGCGCGCACTGGCGCAATGGATGCTCACGCTGCACACCGAGGAACACGGCTACACCGAGACCACCGTGCCCTATCTGGTCAATGCCGCGACCATGTACGGCACCGGCCAGCTGCCCAAGTTCGAGGAAGACCTCTTCAAAACCACCGACGGCCGCTACCTGATCCCGACCGCGGAAGTGCCGCTGACCAACCTGGCGCGGGAGGAAATCATCCCCGAAGCGGCGCTACCCTGGCGGCTGACGGCGTTGTCGCCCTGCTTCCGGTCGGAAGCCGGCAGTGCCGGGCGGGATACCAGGGGCATGCTGCGCCAGCACCAGTTCCACAAGGTCGAACTCGTCTCCGTCACCCGGCCCGAGGAAAGCGACGCCGAACATGAGCGCATGACGCAATGCGCCGAGCGGGTGCTGACCGAACTTGGGCTGGTGTGGCGGCGGATGCTGCTATCGGCCGGCGATACCGGCTTCGGCGCGGCGCGGACCTATGACCTCGAAGTCTGGCTGCCGGGGCAGGCGGCGTGGCGGGAAATCTCCTCCTGCTCCAACTGCCGGGACTTCCAGGCGCGGCGGATGAATGCGCGCATGAAGCCCACGGCCGGCAAGGGCAATGTCTTCGTCCATACGCTGAACGGGTCGGGCGTCGCGGTCGGGCGCGCCCTGATCGCGGTGCTGGAGACGCACCAGCAGGCCGATGGCAGCGTCGCCGTGCCGGAGGTGCTGCAGCCTTATATGGGCGGGCTGACGCGCATCGGGCGCTAGCCCTTTCTTTACCAGTACCGAGGCAATTGGGACGGGTCTTGAGGAGAGCCCCATGTCCCGTCTGCTGTTCGCCGCCCCGCTGCTCATCGCGCTGGCCAGCCCGGCCTCGGCGCAATATGTGACCGTCGAGGTAACCGCCCTGCAGGCCCGGCAGGCGGAAGCCCCGCCGCTCAGTCTGGTCTGGCGCGGGGCCAGCATCGCGGCGCCGGACCCCACGGCGATGGGCCTGCTCGGTGCCGGCATGATGAGCCTTGGCCTGCTGCGCTACTGGCGCCGACGCGGCGCGGAGTAGGCCGCCCGCAACGATATCCGCTCCGGCTGATTTGGCTTGCCCCGGGCCGGGGCCTTGGCGTTACCTGTTCGCCAGCGAGGCGGCGCCAAGCCCGCCCGCGGGGAGGAATGCCAGCATGACCGATTTCCGCCTGTCGCGGCGCGCCGGCCTGCGCGCCGCCGTGGCCGGTACCGCCGCCTCGGCGCTGCCGCTGTTCAACGTCTTTGCCCAGGGCAGCGCCGGCGTGCTGCGCTGCGGCTTCTGGGAACACTGGGTGCCCGCCGGCAATACCGCCATTACCGAGCTCTGCCGCGAATGGGGGGAGAAGAACCGCGTCGAGGTGAAGCTCGATTTCCTGGTCTCCGCCGGCAATCAGATCCTGCTGACCATCGCCTCGGAAGCCCAGTCGAAAAGCGGGCATGACGTGATCGCCCTGCCGACCTGGGAGCCTGGCTCGCATGCCCGGCTGCTGGAGCCGATGGACGATGTGGTGGACCGGCTGCAGAAGAAATACGGCACGATCGAGCCGGCCTCGGCCTATCTCGGCCGGCATGACGGGCATTGGCGGGCGGTGCCGGCAATCGCCGGCCCGCAGATCAAATCCGCCTGCGTGCGCTATGACCTGCTGCAGGAACACGCCGGCATCGATATCCGCGCGATGTGGCCGGCCGCGCCCCAGCAGGGGCCGGGGGCGGAGGGCTGGACCTGGGACGCCTTCCTGAAGGCGGCCGAGAAATGCGCGGCCGCCGGCGTACCCTTCGCGCTGCCGATGGGCCAGTACTCCGACGCCGTGGATTGGGTGGGCGCGGTCTTCGCCAGCTATGGCGCCAGCATGATGGACGCCGAGGGCAAGATCACCATCAAGGGCAATGACAAGCTACAGGCCGCCTGCGAGTACATGCTGAAGCTCTGCCAGCATCTGCCGCGCGAGGTCTGGGCGTGGGACGATGCCTCGAACAACCGGGCGCTGATCGCCGGCAAGACGGCACTGATCTTCAACCCGCCCTCGGCCTGGGCAGTGGCCAAGCGCGATGCGCCGCAAGTCGCCGAGAAATGCTGGTACGCCCCAGCGCCCGCCGGACCGCAGGGCCGCTTCGCGCCCTATCTGCCCTATTTCTGGGGCGTCTGGAGCTTCTCGCGCCAGAAGACGGCGGCGAAGTCGCTGATCGAATTCCTGTCCGACCGCACCCAGGCGGAACGCCAGACGGTGGCCACCAGTGGCTACGATATCCCGCCCTTCCAGAGCATGTCCGACTTCAAGATCTGGGAAACCGAGGGCCCGCCGACGGGCTTTGCCTACAACTATCCGAACAAGCCGCACCAGAAGGGCCAGCTCAGCGTCGCCTTCGCCCCGGCGCCGGCGGAGATGGCGGTGCAGGCCTATACCCAGGCGATCAACACCAAGCTGATCGCCCGCGTCGCCCAGGGCGGGCAGACGCTGCCGCAGGCCCTGGCCTGGGCGGAGAGCGAGTTGAAGAACTTCGCTCGCGGCTGACCGCGCGGGGCGTGCCGCTGATACCGGCGGTCAAAATCTTTACCCGCCGGTATGGGGTCCTCAGGCTCTCAACGCCCGGGCGGCGCGCGGCAAAGGCCCTTGCCGCTGGCCGCCGCCGGCCGCTCTACTCCAGCGCAGATCGGAGGCTGTGCTCTACCCCTCTCCATGCGCCGGCACCGGCGCGGGTCCGGTGGGCGTCTTCCGCCGCTTCTTCCGCTCATCCAGCCGTTGCAGCACGACGAAGAAGGACGGCACGAACAGCACCGCCAGGCAGGTAGAGGCGAGCATGCCGGAGAAGACGCTGATGCCAAGCGAGCGGCGCGCATTGGC
>Ga0114972_10003998_pt1 | contig 10981 bp, 9 predicted proteins | sample M_140807_EF_Meta_FD_87354 | JGI IMG/M metagenome (GOLD analysis project Ga0114972, IMG submission 87354) | Freshwater microbial communities from Lake Montjoie, Canada to study carbon cycling - M_140807_EF_MetaG | ecosystem: Environmental > Aquatic > Freshwater > Lake | place: Lake Montjoie... | reverse complement strand
CCATTACGTAGAGTACGGACGAAAAGAGGGACGACTCAAGGCCTATCAAGAGCTAGATGCCGAACTGAAATCAAGTCAAAAACAAAATGACGAAACAGAAGCCAACCTAGAACGACTAGAGGAACATTTTCGAATAGCACAACAACAGATCGAAACGCTAAAAGATGTCTTTGCCAGATTAGCCGATAGGCAGCAGGCACCACAATTTGACGAAGAAAGATGACCGATATTTTTTTGCTGGCCACCTCAGCTTCCTGGCGAAAACTTAATCACCTTTGCGACAATTTAAGCCAGACACAAGGCACAGACAAGAGCAATGCCAAGTTTTATGCTATTAGCTATATCAGCATAGCCCCTTATTCAGCCGAAAACGGGAGCCGTCAGCTAGCTAAACTGGCGAATGAAGATGCCATCACAGCTTGCAGCTTATCCCTCTATAGAGCCAGTTTGCTTTTTGCCTACAAACATATCATCAATAAAGATTTTCAGCGGGCACACGAGGAATGCTACCAAGCAAGCACCTACTTGCATGAGGCCCTTAACCGCCTAGGCATCACTACAGAGTTACAGGAAGTTGCTCTTTCGACAAGGGCACACTGCTTGGTCAATAGCCTTGCCAGCCAAGCCGAGCTTCAAGAGGCGAGAACAAAGAATAAGATTGCCTGTCACCTAGTTTTCATCCTTGGCATGCATCGAAGTGGCACATCTGCGCTAACCGGCATGCTGACTCAGGCGGGCTTTACCGGCCCTTCAGATTTGATGCCAGCGGATGTAATGAATCCCAAGGGATACTGGGAGTCACTAAGCATTAGCAGTCTCAATGACAACTTCCTACTGGAAATGGAAAGTCATTGGAGTTCATCCTTACCGCTACCAGCAGGGTGGAGTGAAAGTATCAGCGCCAGAGAGTGGCGGGCCTCACTGCTCAATTTGATCTCTGAAGCCTATGGAAGGGCTCAACTGCCGGCGATCAAAGATCCAAGGTTCTGCACTCTAATTTCGGGCCTTGAACCCTGGCTCGAGTCAAGGCTAATTAACACTAGCTTTATCATCCCAATTAGACATCCACTTGAAGTCTCAAACTCTCTTCAGAAATCCCAGAAGACCGATTACGGCAAAGTTTTACAACTATGGATTAAATCGATTTCCATGGCTGAGAAAGCCACAAGGGGCCATAGAAGAAAGTTCGTCTGTTTTGATGACCTCATTCAGGATCCATCCAATGCCCTCGAAGCCTGCCTAAAGCTCATTGAGCCTTCTGCCGATCCCGAAAACACAACTAGTACGCTAAATTGCCACAATGGAGAAGGCCCTGAAACCTTAAGGCAAGCAACAGCGTTTATCGATAAACGCCTAAAAAGGCAACGGGCAGTGATAACAGAAAAAGATCTTGCCAAAATAGCAAGCTGCCGTAATGCCAAACTCACCAGCCTGGCCATCGAAATGTATCAAGCGATCCTTTCCAACATAACAGATGACCAAGGTATATCAAGAGTAATTGATAGAATAGAAACTAGAATGCTTAACGCCTGAGCCTAACAAGTCCATGATCAAGGGAGTCAGTTCTTAAATGACATAGCTGAGCAAATTAAAGCAAATCAGGCATCAGTTCCGGGTCTGTCTGCAGGTCTCAGGCCATGCATGAAGTGGGTGGCTTTGCTGAACAACCATGGCCCCTGACATTGTTAACAATATCGGGATCCCATTTCTGGTCAGGTAGAGCACTCACTATCCGGCGGCTGCCGCTGGTGGAATCCTCCGGGTAAAAAGTATCGATCCCGGCCATGGCCCGCAAGGTCGATTCCTGCACCGAATTTGGGCTGGTAGAACAGACAAGCTAGAGGCAAAAATCAAGAGCAACGAACATGGCGTCGGTAAATACTACTAGAAGGGTGCGGCACAACCATACGGGATTCCAAGGGAACGTATGATAAAATATTGCGATGTGTCTACGATCCTTGCCCCAAACAAGCAATGAACCAAGTCGCGATCGTAGGTGGTGGAATCTCCGGGTGCACCATAGGCAGAATTCTCAAGAGCGAAGGCATCCAATCCGTTCTTTTTGAGAAAGACAAGCTTGGCGGTCTAGTCGCTTGTACTTTTGAGTCCGGCCACACCTACCATCGCGTTGGTGGCCACGTTTTTAATTCTAAAATGCCCCATATTCTAAACTGGTTTTGGAAGCACTTTGACAAGGAAGACGAGTTTTTATTGGCCAAAAGGAATGCCGTAATTTTTCTTGACCACAATTTTGTGTCCTACCCGATCGAACTAAACCTCACGCAACTGCCCACAGCAGTGGCAAGCACAGCCATCAAAGAAATTCTTGCTATCGCAAAGGCATCCCCACCCTCTTCCTATAATAACTTTGAAGCCTTTTTGAGAGGAAACTTTGGCAAAACACTATGTGAGCAGTATTTTCAGCCATACAATCGCAAAATCTGGAACAGAAATCTCGACACCATTCCACTAGCTTGGCTTGAAGGAAAGCTTCCAATGATCTCGCCAACTGAGATCATCGAAAAAAATATTCTCAAACTTGATGATGGCATGGTGCATGCCAGCTTTTATTACCCCAAGCGTGGTGGCTCGCCGTTCATTATAAATCGATTGGCAGAAGATCTCACCATCTTGCATGAGGATGTTACCTCCATCCACCTCCGAGACGGCGCCTACACGATCAACATGAGGCATGAGAACACTCAAGCCATCGTCTACACTGGCGATATTCGCCAACTCCCGGATATCCTATCCAAGCCAATATGTGACATAGTGGGATTAACAGAAGAGCGGAGCAGGCAACTGCAAAATCTAGACTCCAATGGCACAACTACCCTGCTTTGCGAATGCAATAAGAACGACTATTCATGGGTTTACCTGCCTGGCCCCGAAACAAAGTGTCATCGCATTATCATGACGGGTAACTTCTCACCCGAAAATTCCGCTACTAATCTACCGCCGAACCGCACAACCTGTACGGTCGAATACTCTGGCCACCTCACCGAGGAGGAGATGCTACTGGAAGTCAAGAGCCTCCCATTTGATATGAAGCCAGTCGCTTACAACTATTGCAAGAATTCTTATATTATTCATGGCAAAGACACCGCGTCTCTCGTGCACGAAACAATCAACCGTCTTGCCGACCATGGCATCTTTTGTTGCGGACGCTTTGCTGAATGGCAATACTATAATATGGATGCAGCTATTGCCTCTGCTTTTGATGTCGCCGCCAATTTGAGCCGCTACTTAAGCTAAGCCACCCACCCCAAACAGTTCTCCCAATGCTTTTCAAGCGTCCAAGCTCACTTCGAGTAGTCAAACCACAAAGTTATTTCGAAGTTGAAGACGATCATCGCTTTATCATTGACCCGTTTGCAATTCCACCAATACAGCTGCTCGGTAGGCGGATGTTGAGTGAAAATGGGTATTTTCCTTTTCTCTATCTTAAGAGTCGTTGCGAAGGCTATAATTCACTGCTCCTCTTTGCGTCCCGAAATACCTCACAACTTGTCGCATGGAAAGCCAACCATAAGATTCCCATTGAATATGTGGGACAGTTTCAGTTTCCTGCTTCAGAGTTGATAACACTCGTTACGCTGGCAGAGGCGCCCCTTTCCGATGTAATGCAGAGTATCCAAAGAAGTGCGAATGATGCACCAGAGTGGGCCAGTAGTATTCTTCATGCTCTCGTCAGTAGCCTCTCAGAGGCTCCAGGATTGGAAGAATGCCTTTCCGCCAGCGGAAAGTATGCTCAGCTTTCTAAAGCAGTCTTCAACCCCTTCATCTGCGCTGTCAATATCTCAACATCATCATTAATCGACCATATACTCCACAACATTTCAAATCCCGAATCAGGACAGATCATCAATCTTTTTAACACATTTAATGCGCGGGTTGGAAGCGACTTTGAAACCCCTTTCTCAAACATTGCAAGGTACTGCATTCTGCGCGAAATCGTATGCGTTGTCACAGGAAAGCACGTTGTACTGGATCCCTTCACATGGGAGCACGTATTGTCTGATTGTACCGCTTTGTGCTCGGCAACATACTATGACAAATATCCCTTTGTTAAGTCTCGCCTAATTCGCTACAAGTCTGCACTGGGCCATTACTTTGTTGAGCGCAGAGGGCCTGGTTGGCTTGATGTAACAAGCTCAATTATTCTACCTAATGGATTTCTTGTTGAAGTTCAGACTGGCCAACAATGGGGGCAACCTATTTCCTCGGATGAAATCCCATGGGTCCTGAAGTTGTTTAGCACCGATCCATTGCCGATTGTGCAAGGAGATCAGCAGCTACTCATCAGTGAGGTGGCTGGCGACAATCTGGGGCATACCCTGTGGAATGAAGTTTCCGGCTACGTAGAGTTTATTCTCACATGTCAAGAAGCAGGATGGAAGTCAAATAAAATTTCCCCTGTCCTACCATCCTCAAATCCAAGCCGTTTTTCCAAACTGGGAGTGCGCTCATCTTTCTATCCATACATACATAAGTCTCTACGTTCCCAATCCAGCACACCTAAGGAGGATGACATAGTGATCAACTATCTTGCTGCCATGACTCAGCAAGAACTGTCAAGCCAGATATTCGTCAGGAATCAGATTGTTTCTTTCCGTTATCCTAGAGTTTCAAAAACCGTTGTTAGCACAATACTCCACGATTTTCCACCCACCGATCAATGCAAAGTTCGCCTATACAAGAACTTACGTTTTCACAATAAGGCACAGACAAATACGGCCGAATGCCTGCAAGAACTCTTTGGTCAATTGACGGCTCACGCCAATCCGCAGATTCACCCTTCAAACATAGAGCTTGACCTAGAGTATAGTGAACGACACGAGGATACTATCAATGAAATTACTCGTGTCTGCGAGGAGCATGGCGTTGACCTAAAGCTACACGAATCCTACGAAGTTCCCGAACTACTACAGTTAGTTGCCTCATCCTGCATCAGTATCGTTCCGATCGGCAGTGGCGCTATCGTGCCCACATGGGTATTTCATAAACACACTGTTTTGCATGCCGAAAAAGCGCACAGAGGGCAGATCGACTGGTGGCATCTGGCTGGGAATAGCGAGCCCACCCTCCAATACTTGATTCCCGGTGATGCAATTCATGATGATCCCAATTCGGCAGGCAAGGCCTACAGCAACTATCAGATTGAACCAGCAGCGTATGCCGCTACTGTGATAAGTGCACTACAGGACTATCTGCAAAGCCAGTTCCAAACATTCACCCTAACGGCATAGCCACAGTTTCTGTTCGAATTCCACCAGTTGAGTAGTTGCGCTAGCCACTGCCATACCTTACGGCGATCTGCTCCAAGGCGCTGAGCCTATAGCTTGGCATTCCCACTCAGCACACAGCCGATGAAGCTGGGAGATCAACAAGAGTGGCTGCCCCGTTCTGCTCCGACCAGGCCAGCAGACTACGGTGACCCTGTGCATGAGGTTAAGAGCACTGAGCTTCCGGGTTACTGGCCCTGTCCCACGACGGTGGTCAATTGATGCGGGCTGCCGTAGAGCAGCAGGGAGCCGTGGTGGGGAAGGGCGGAATCGCCCCCAGACAAAGGATGGTGCCCAGCTTCATTAAGTGCTGCAAACCGTTGCCAATAGAGGGAACGGAATGACCTGGTACCGCATGGTGAAAGCAATCAGTCCATTATTACAGAGTTTACGGCTTTTCATATAGCTTCACGTGAGGATACGCCAAGGACAGGATCCAGTCTCGACGCCCTACCGCGATCCCTCCAAGATCATTGACGGACATATGGCACCCTGACCTATAATGTTTAGTCTTGGGATGAGGCATGACATTCAGCCGCATGAACTTAGAAGAGCTTCCCACAGTTGATTTCAACCACGAGAGTTGGGAGGAGATAACGGCGTGTGTGGGCTTTACGCGGATGGCTGGTTGCATGCCTAGAGCTCGGGGGCTTGGCAACGGTGGAGGCCGATCAAGGAAGAGCACAAGAACACACAAACCTTACCGTGCTAAAATTAAAATTGTCAGGTCATGAAATCCCTAAGATCAATCTCACCATCATCTGAGTTGCTGGGATTCAAGAACTGAGGGAACACCCCACCTGAGGCTATCGAGATAGCCAACCTAAGCCCCCCGTTACTATCGCAGAAACAGAGGCCAACTCTCCATGGCGTTTCCCCCCGAACTCGATACAGCAACCTATCGAACTTTACACAAAGACTTACTGAACTTTGATGACACTGAGCTTGCCAAGCACTGGGAAAGTTTTGGACTATTTGAAGGGCGGACGGCATCAAAAGTTCACAATCGATCTAATCTATTGGGGATACTAGATTCTTGTAATTCAATTCTGGAGATAGGTGTTTTTGATAGTCCTTCGCTGGAGCCTCTGAGGCGAGAAGGCAGAACGATCCACTACGCCGATTGGCTGAACAAGGAATCCCTGATCAGCAGAGCTGCATCCACACCGGGTCGGCATCCCGAAAATGTTCCTGATATACAGTATGTACTCTCTAAAGGCTATGACCAGATAGATACCAAATATGATGCTATTACCTCTCATCACTGCGTTGAGCACCAGCCCAATCTCATACAACACCTGATAGATGTTCAGTCCAAGCTAAATCCCGGTGGATTTTACGTGTTCAGCGTACCTGATAAGCGTAGATGCTTTGATTATTTTATTCCTGAGTCAACGATCTTAGATTTAATTGACGCCTTTTATCATCAGCGTCAAAGGCCTTCGTTGAAATCCGTTTTTGAACATAGATGCTTTACACGCCACGATTTCTTGACATCGCCCGATCCCTACACGTTTGCTTCACCTGAAATGCGAGCTTGTCTCGACAGAGCATTTACAGAATTTTCGGAGAATGCTTATGTTGACGTTCACTGTTGGCAATTTACGCCACATGGGTTTAAACGTCTATATAATCAGCTGCTGTCTTATGGTCTTGTTCCTTCTTATCGAGAGTTTTGCGTGTATTGCGCTGGAGCCGAATTTTATGTTGCCTTGGCATTTTAGCGTACTCAAAAAACGGGCTCCGTGTAGATGATGAAGAATGGAGGCTATTTGGCAACAAGAATAGCCCTGCTGACAATGGCTGCAGATAAATGTAGGATGGTAGCATCCTCCCCCTGCCCGGAAGTACCTGGTCTCAATCATTACTCAGTCAGCCTTGATCGTCTTCGTTCTTTGCTAAGCTTTACAAACACTGAAAAAACATCAGAAACCAGTGCTAATCCAAAATTTTAACAATCTAATCCGCAAACTGGACTTCACCGGCGCCAGAGCGCTGATTGCCAAGGCAAAAGAGCAAAGATATCCTAGCGCTTTAATCGATTACATGGAAGCACAAGCCAGAGATTTCCCAAGGATGTCGATCAGCAACACATCATCAGATAATTTATTAGATAATCAATTGCCTTTGATCAGCCCCAATAATTATTTGTTATATCGAGAAGACCTCAGGGCAATGGGATTTGACAAAGCCCAAGCGGAGGAGCACCTTATGGAATACGGACTCAAAGAATTAGTCGAAGAAGAAAAAACGCGCCAATACAAAATTAGAAAGTATTTTGACCTCAACGATTCACCTTTGGATGAGATTGCCCTTCTACTTGTACATTCAGGCGAAACAAGCAAGGCAGACTACAACTTTATGGATGAAAATGGCATTTCCGTATTCCATACAAAACTGGATGGACTTGATGTCTACATCAACGAATTAGATGCATCACTTGATATCCAAGAGTTTGCTGCCTGGCTTAACATCCGAAAAAAGATTACCTATTTATGCATTCTTGATGAGAGTGACACGCCAATTGAAGGATGGCATACCACGCTAATACCTTATCTGAGGAAAAATCCCGCAATCATCTTCAGTGAAGAATATGTGGTGGCCAATGGGGAACCTCGACATAGCAAGCGAAATCGACAGTACAAATCTCATCCTTCGCAATTTCGTATTCTCACACGCGGCTATGTTAGTGGAATCTTTGCTATCCAAACTGCCCTCCTGAGCCGTCTGAACACCATCAAGCCTGATTATGCCAATACATGGTGCTTACAAGTGGATATCACACAGCAAGCAAAGATAATCCCTTTTGTTATAGATATTCCATTGATGGTGAGGAATCAAGCCATTAATGCTGCACTACTTGAGTACGGGGATGCGAGCCTACGCGATCATTTTCGCTTTGCCTGGCATAACTTTTTTGTCATTTGCAAAACCAATTTGGTCGCTGGCACACTGCTAAACCAGAGGTATCCAGCACAAATGGACCAGGGAAAATCAGGAGAGCTGGTATTAACGCCCAAAAAAGACATTAAGGAAACCCTGGTAAGTGTAATTATTCCATTCAGAGATAAAGTTGAGTTACTTAAGCAGTGCATTGAGTCCTTGCTAAAGCACGAATCTCTACTCTCTTACGAGATACTATTGGCAGACAATGGAAGCGTTGAAACACAAACCAAGGCATATATCGAAAGCCTACTCCTTCAGCCTGGCACTACAGTTTCCCATTTTTATATTGACGAGCCATTTAACTATTCAAGATTAAATAATCTCGTCGCAAAGCACGCTGCCGGAGATTTGATTCTCCTGCTGAATAATGACATCGAGTTTTGTGCTGCCAACCCGCTGTCTCGTATGGCGGCCTATTTTGCAATTGATCAAGTGGGCGCTGTAGGAGCGACCTTACTTTTCCCAGACTTAAGCATTCAGCATGCAGGCATTGTGCTGACTCCTTTAGAGACATACGATACATTCTGTCCATATAAATCAACACGTGAAGAAGAATACGACTCCTTTCAGATCAGCTTGAAATCAACTGAAGAGTGGTCAGCCGCAACGGCAGCCTGCTTGCTGGTGCGCAAAGAGGTTTGGCATGCCTTGAATGGATTGGATGAAAACCTCACAGTAGCCTACAACGACGTCGACTTTTGCTTAAGAATTCGGGAATTAGGAAAATCAGTAATCTCCGTTCCAGGACTCGAAATCAAACACTATGAATCAAAATCAAGAGGTGAAGACAACAAAGGCGATAAGTACAACCGGTTGTACAAAGAAAGTGGCATGCTAAGAGCCAAACATCCCGAGTATTTTTCATCGCTTGATCCCTTATGGCCTAAGATGCTTACCGTTTCCAATCCAAGGGCACTAGCCAGCTATCATGAGCGGCCTAAAGCCTTAAGCCATAGATGTGAAAGTGGTATAATAAGAAGAATTATTGGCTTGCAAGTTCCGTCGCATTGTCAATACTGCGTGTATGTAGGCTATGATGCTCACTCGCGTATTAGGCCCGACGTCCTTGAGCAGATTAAGATCCTATCTAATTATTATAACATAATATTTGTAACCACCTCCCACGAAAATATCAGCAAAGACCCGCTCTTTTCTCTCTTGCAGAAATATACTTACAAGATTCTCATTCGTAGCAATATTGGCTATGACTTTGGCAGCTGGCGTGCTGGCATACTGGAACTTAAGGAAGAAGACAAAGAATTGGAGAGCCTTCTATTGATGAATGATAGTCTTTATGGTCCCATAAATTCCTTTGAAGCTGTTATAGAGAAGACTCTTTCTCATGAAGCTGACATTGTGTGCATGACAAAAAACATGGTTGGAGGTGAGCACGCTCAAAGCTATTTTGTGAGCTATACAAAAACCGTTATAACTAGTAAGCTTTTTCAGGCTTTCTGGGAAACTCTTCCAGTCTTCGGATGCAAGTTTGCACTGATTAAGGAGTGTGAGATATTTTGGAGCCATAAGCTACTCGAGGAAGGCCATAGTTTAGCCGCACTTTTTGACACTGGATGCTTTGGTAATCAAACACATATCAACTGGAAAGAGCTTGTTCAAGTTCATGGCTTTCCTTTTATAAAGAATGAACTGATGCTGCACAATCCTGTCGGACAGGATCTCAACGAGATGGCTGAGATTCTCATGATGAACCGCCGTCTATACCTGGAAATGCTAACCTATTGGCAGGAGTCTAACATCAGTCCACTTCATTTTCATCAAATGACCATGGAAGGCTAGATAAGTGCTTACATTACTAACGACCTTCTCGCAAAAAAATATGCCCGTGATCGAGGAGAACTTAATGCTTTCAACGACATGGATGATTCGCTTACGGAAGTTAAGTGTGACCTGAAATGCTTGATTATCTAGAGAAATTTCGAGCTGATAATAGCTTAAACTTAAATATATCTACACGTCCTCCTTCATCGATTCAGGCCTTATTAGAGTGGCTGGATGAGGTCATGCTGCACCTCCCTGATGAGCTGTCTCCAGGGGCGTGAACCCCTAGAGAGTCGCGTGCGGCCTGATCGAGTTGTACTCCCAGCGCCAACGATCGGCCTGGATCTGCACCTCAGGAGCTGTGGTGAACAGCTCAGTGTTGAGGAACTCATCGTGAGCTCCTCCAGCACCCCCTCTGCCAGGAAAGATGACGCCTCTCCATCCCTTCCAGTTCAACCACCAGGGGGCCTCAGCCTCCAGCTGCGGATCAATCAACAGCACCGGCCGCCCGCCGGCAGCAGCCTTCTCAAGCAACGACGTTCTCTGGGCGAACGGCAGCGGCGTCAACAGCACCAGCCAGGCCCCCGTCCGGGCATCAGCCTGCAACAGCTCCAGATCAGAATCTGGACAAGCTATAGGCATAAGGGAATGTCAGTTTACAAGTCACTTTAGCGTCGCGAATTGACCCGCCAATCACCCGCCAATTTCGTTGTCCTGCTTGAGGGTAGGGGGGGGCGCGGCGAGTTGGTTACATGCAGACTACTACTGAACAAAACCAGGGAAGCATTCAGCCCACACCTCCCACCACAAGTGTATTTTCAACCAGAAGGCCTTGATTGTCCATGCTCTCCCAAACCGATTCAAGCCCTCGAATGAATCAAGACTTCACGGTCATTCTCGCCATACCAGCCCGGATGAACTCCAGCCGCCTGCCACGCAAGTTGGTCGCTGAAATCGGTGGCAAACCGATG
>Ga0114972_10003997_pt1 | contig 10982 bp, 12 predicted proteins | sample M_140807_EF_Meta_FD_87354 | JGI IMG/M metagenome (GOLD analysis project Ga0114972, IMG submission 87354) | Freshwater microbial communities from Lake Montjoie, Canada to study carbon cycling - M_140807_EF_MetaG | ecosystem: Environmental > Aquatic > Freshwater > Lake | place: Lake Montjoie... | reverse complement strand
GACAGGCTGGCGAGCGCATGCAGCCAGCGCAGGCGAACAACCGCGCGCTCGGACTGCCCCTGCTGCCGGGCGCGAGTCACTGGGGTCATCAAGCTCACCTGACGAACCGTCTGCTCGCGATCATGCGGTCGCCCGAGCGGCCGACAGCCCGGGGCGCGAGACCGCTGTGGCGCGCAGCGACTCGCTGCGCTGAAAGCCGGCCGCAACAGCCAGCCAGCGGGTCGGCAGCCGGTTCAATTCACGGTTGTAATCATCGGCGGTGGCATTGAAGCCGCGACGAGCAGAGTCGATTCTCGCCTCGACCTCAAGCAGGCGTTCACGCACTGCAGCCAGTCTGGCGTCACGACTCGCCGGCTGATGGGCATCGATTGCCGCCCACACCGTGTCGAGACCGGCCGAAAGGGCTGACTCGGCCGCATCGAGCCGATGCATTGCATGCGCTTCAACGCCCTGCGTGGCAGCCCAGGCTCGGGCAGAAATCGCGTTGTGGCGAGCGGCCTGGGCGGTCGAGAGCCGCTGACGCTGCGGCAAACCAAGCATCTCGATGACCGCAAACACCTCGGGCAGGAGGTCGTGGCGCTGCTTGAGCGGCGCATCGATGCGTTCGAAGGCAGTGCGGCAGGCATTACGCAGCCCCACCAGACGGTTGTAGGCGATCGTCGCCCACAACAGCAACACGGCGGCACTCAGGAAAAGGAACAGCGAACCAACAGTCATCTCTGGTTTCGATGCGCGAAAATGCGCACCGGAACGTCAGCGTAGCCAGTTTGTCACATGCCGGTTAAGCAGTCCGATTGACGGTTGCGTCAAACCGAAGCGAGGCGTCGCGCAGCCATCCTGGGACGACCGGCGTTGTTGCACAACCCCCGAACGGCGATCAGCGTGCCTTGATCCGGGCGAGTTCGTCCTCGCTGATGTACTCGAACAGGGTGACCACCCGGCGCACGCCTGAGACACGGCTGGCCACGGTGGCATACCCCGGACCTTCCCGGTTGGTGACCAGCCCCATCAGGTAGACCACACCATTTTCGGTGACGATCTTGACCGCGTTGGAGTCGAGCACTTTCTGCTCAACGAAGGAGGCCTTGACCCGAGCGGTGAGGGCGGTGTCGCTCGCCAGGGTCGTGACCGACACCCTCGGCCCGACTTCAAGCTCGTTATAGACCTCGCGCACGCCATTAACGCCGCGCAGTGCACGCTCGGCGTCGACCTTCGCGGCGGCATCGGGCACCTGACCGGTGAGCAGGACACGTCGGTTGAAACTGGTGATGACGACACCGGCCGAGCCTTTCATGGCATCGGACAGGCGGCTGCTGCCGCGCAACTCGATTTCGGTGTCATCGGTCTGCGTGCCGACGGATCGCCGATCGAGTGCTGCGAACGCACCGACCGCCACGCCGGTGGCGAGCACCGGAAGACAGCCGCTGGTGAGCAGGCAAGAGGCCAGCAAAGCAGCAAGCAGTGGGCGGTGAATCGATCGCATGGCGGCTCCTCGAAACCGCCAAGTGTATCTCGGGCAGATGCCTAGGCCTGCGGCAGGAAAGCGGCTCGAATCCAGCACGGCACCCCGGCCTCGAAGGCGACCACATCGAATCGGCAGGCTGGCCAGCCACGCTGGCCAAAGCGGCGCATCAGGTAGAGCTGAGCTGCGCGGGTCAGGCGACGCTGCTTGATCGGTCCGACGCTGGCTGCAGCGCCTCCGAAACGGGCATCGGCTCGGGCCCGGACCTCGACAAAAACCCATTCCGGGCCGTCGCGCATCACCAGATCGAGTTCACCGCCGCGAAACCGCACATTGCGCTCAACGGTCTGCAGGCCGTGCGCCTCGAGAAAGGCCTGTGCGCGGTCCTCTGCATCAAAACCCTGAGACTGGCGGGGGGCCGGCATCGGGTGCAAAAAGGTTGACCGGCTGATCCTGCCGCTTGAGCTCGATCGAACAGCGTTCAGTTCGCGCCAGCCGGTCCCTTGATTGGCATCGGACGGCCACCGCGATATTGGGCAGCCACCGAAACCCGATCAATTCGCGCCAGACCCTGGCTGTCGTAGCGCAGCCGACCCGTCACACCGTCGAGCTCAAACGATGTACCTCCGGCGTTCATCTGGCGGGCGACGCGGAACGCATCGATGCCCAGGGCATACAGGCGCTGCATCTCGACACTGTAGTGGGCCGGTGCCTTCGGGTAGGCCATGACCGCTGGGTGCTCGGGCTCGACATGCCAGGGCATCTCGAGGACCCGCAGACCCTCAAGTTCGGGCAGCCGCAAGCTGCGGCTATTACCGATGCTGACTTGCGATGTGCCCCATGCCAGCATCTGCGGGGCCAGTTCGCGGCGCACACCACGCGCCTGCTCGGGGGTCATCGCGAGAAAGGCGACATCAGGCGCCGGCGTGCCCAGGCGTGCGCGCAGATCCCGCGGCGGGCGATCGCCAGCGAATTCGATCGGATCACTGAGTTCACCGCCCAGCGATTGCCACTCCTCGGTGAAGGCCACCGCGCTGCGAACGGCCAGGCGGTTGTCGGCCACGATCATCACGGCGCGCGGCTTGCGCCCGCCATCCAGGGCGAGGCCCTGAGCAAATGCCTGAGCGGCCGCCTGGCGCGACTCGGTCTCGATGGCCAGGCCGAAGTACACCGCCCGAGAGCCGGCACGTGCCGGCAGATCGCCCTCGGGCAGATTCAGGACGAGGGTCGGCACCTCCACTGAGTCCAGCGTGCGCACGGAATTGGCGCCATTGCGCGTCAGGGGTCCGATTACAAACTTCACGCCGCGCTCGCGCAGTGAGGTCAGTGTGGCCGCAAGCCCGGCCGGATCTTCGAGCGACTCGAAGGCCTCGACTGAAACCTCGGCGCCATCGATCGAATGGGCTGCCTTGATTCCAGCCAGCACGCACTCAGCCGCCCGGTCAAAGCTGCCACCGCGGGGCGGCAGCAGCACAGCGAAGGGTGTTGGCCCCGTGCCAAAGCGTGCGCGTGAGGTCGGCTTGGCGGGCGTGGTGTTTGCCGCGGTCTGGCCCGAAGCGGAGAATGGTGAGAGCAGCCACGCCGGCAAACTGCCCAGCACCATGGCTCGAATGACCGAACGACGAGACCCCATGACGCCCCTGGACAGTGAAAGGAAGCGACCCGAAACAGTCGCATTAACCCCTGGATTATACGTAGTGGCTACTCCGATCGGGCACCTCTCCGACCTCGGTCTTAGGGCGATCGAGGTACTGCGAACGGTCGATCTGGTGGCTGCAGAAGACACCCGGGTGGCCCGCGTGCTGCTCGATCACATCGGCGCCAGACCCGCGGTGATGGCCAGTCACGCACACAATGAGGCGCGCACTGCGCAGGCTGTGGTGGAGCGCATCCTGGCTGGGCAAGCGGTTGCACTGACCAGCGATGCCGGCACGCCCGGCATCAGCGACCCGGGGTCCCGGGTGGTGGCCGCGGTGCACGCCGCGCAGCTGCCGGTGGTGCCGGTGCCGGGTCCATCGGCGGTTGCGACGCTGTTGTCGGTGAGCGGGTTTTCGGAATCGCGGTTCCGGTTCGAAGGCTTTCTGCCGGCTCGCCCCAAGGCCCGTCGCGATCGGCTCGAGGCGCTCGCGCCCAGTGATGCCGTCGTGGTCTTTTACGAGTCGCCGCATCGCATCACCGAATCGATCGATGATCTGGCCGCCGTGCTCGAGCCCGATCGGACCGTCGTGCTCGGTCGCGAACTCACCAAGCGCTTCGAGCAGATCCATCGAGGCCGGGCCGGTGATCTACCCGGATGGCTCGCGGCCGACAGCGATCGGCGTCGCGGAGAGTTCGTGGTCGCATTCGACGCAGCACCGCCGGGACCCATGCAGGCTCAGCCGGTCGATGCCCTGCTGCGAGCCCTGTGCGAAGAACTGCCGGTGCGCCAGGCGGCCCGGATCGCGGCCCGGCTCACGCCGATGCGCGCCAATGAGCTGTATCGACGCGCGCTCGAGCTGCGCGGCGAAAGCACCCAGGACGATCCGTCCGACAGCGACTCAGCGAAGGACTAAGGTGCGGTGCCGCCGCGCCCGAGCCGGTCTTCGATGATCGCTTCGATGGTGGGCTCATTCAGGCTCGGTGCCGAGCGGGCCATGGCTGCTTGCGACCACCCATCGGGTGAGGCGAGCAATTCGACCTCCACCTCGGCGGTGCCGGACTGCAGATAGCCCAGCCGGGACGCCGCGGTGAAAGACAGGTCGATGATGCGGTCGCCCAGAAAGGGGCCGCGATCATTGACCCTCACCACCACGCTGCGAGCGCTGCGCACATGGGTGACGCGGACATAGCTCGGAATCGGCAGGGTCGGGTGCGCTGCGGTCAGGCCGTACATGTCGTAGGGCTCGCCGCTCGATGTGTTTCGCCCATGAAACTTGCGTCCATACCAGGACGCCATGCCGCGCTCGCGAAACTCGGTCAGTCCGGTCCGGGGCTGGTACTGGCGGCCCATCACGGTGTAGGGCCGGTTGGCAAAGCGATGCAGGGGCTCGACCCGGGGCGTCGGATCGGGCAGGACATCAGCCGACGGTGCAGCCCGCTCGCCGGGCCCATCGTCCTGAAAATAGCCGCCTGAAGCGCCCGAGCCCGCCGGAACCGGTGGCGCACGCGTCGGCGTGCTACTGCAGCCGGCCAGCACGGCGGCCAGGATCAGCGCATACCCGCCCGATATCAGGCTCGGGGCAAGGCTCACGCAAGTGCCTCGTCCAGCGACTGTCGGAAACGGGCGAGATAGTCCAGCCCCTCGATCGCCCGCGAGCCATACCAGGAGGTCATCTCGCCATCGATCAAGCGGCATCGAGCCGGGTCCAGCCCGTGCGCGCTGGAAAACTCGATCAGATCGCGCTCGCCGAAGCGGTAGGGTTCGCTCGAAAACAGCACGGCGTCCGCCTGCGACGGGCCCCAGGCGGTGAAATCGATTTCGGGATAGCGCCGGCTGGATTCGGGTGTGATCGTCCTCAGCCCGACCTGCATCAGCATGTCGGCGATGTAGGTCTGGTCGCTGACGGTCATCCAGGGCGCTTTCCAGATCAGATAGACCACCTGGCGCTGCGTCCATCGGGCGGCCTGCACCGACTGCATCACCGCCTCGAAGCGCTCGCACAGCTGCTGCGCCTTCGGCCTGCAATCGAAGGCCTCGCCGAACTGACGGTACAGCGCCAGGTTGTCCTGGGCGCGCAGCGGGTGGGTGACGATCAGATGGTCGATCTCGCGGGCGAGCCGATCGACCGTGGGCTTTTCGTTCTCATCGACATTGACCACCAGATGCGTCGGTCGCAAGGCCAGGACGGCCTCGACATCGACATCCTTGGTGCCGCCGACCTTGGGCACCGCGCGCACGGTGTCGCGCGGATGGATGCAAAACCCGGTGCGCCCCACCAGCTGCTCGCCCAAGCCGAGCTCAAAGAGCAGCTCGGTGAGGCTCGGCACCAGGCTGACGATTCGCGCAGCAGCCGCCACGGTGCCGGGCCCTCGAACTCAGGCGCCCTTGCGCACCCGGTCGATCAGGGTGTCGAGGATCTTGAGCGAGTTGCCGTTGGAGCCGGCCATGGACGGCGAGGTGATGAACTTGCCGCCAATGCCGAAGGTGGGCACGCCATCGATCTTGTAGGCAGCCGCCAGCTGGGTGGCGCGCTGCACCCGCGCCTTGACGCCGAACGATCCGTAGGCATCGAGGAACTGCTTGCGATCGACCCCGTTCTTTGCCAGCAGATCCGCCATGGCCTCGGGTGTATCGAGCTTGTTGCGGTCGGTGTGGATGGCGGTGAACACCTTCTCGTTCATCGACTCGTTCAGGTTCAGGCTCTCAAGCGCGAAAAAGAGTTGCTGATGCGCCTGCACCTGCCAGGGCACGTGCACTTTGCGAAACGAGACATCCGACGGCAGCCGCTTGAGCCAGTCCTTGAGTGCCGGCTCAAGGCCATGGCAATGCGGACAGCCATACCAGAAGAACTCGACCACTTCGATCTTGCCGGGCGCAGCATCGCTGGGCGCAGGCGGCTTGACCGACTTGAATTCAAACCCCTCGCCACCGCCGCCCTGGGCGAAGGCGCGGGGCGCGAGGCCGGCAAGGCTGAGTGCAGCAAGAACATGGCGGCGATCTGGGCGGGTCATGGCAATCCTTTCATCGTTGGCGAACCACCGACGCTTCGACACCGTTATCGGCGAGTCGACTGCGCACGCGGTTCATGTCTTCGAGTTGCCCGTAGGGCCCCACTCTGACGCGGTAGAAGGTTACGCCGTTGACTTCGGCGGTAATGATTCGGGCCTCGACGCCGATCAGCGCCAGCCGCGCCTTCATGCTTTCGGCATCTTCCTGGCCCTTGAAGGCGCCGGCTTGCAGAACATAGGAGGCGGGTCGCTCGGGCTCGGTCGGGGCGGGTGCCGCGGTCGGTGCGGCCGGGGCTGGAGTTGCGCCCGGCTCGGCCGGGGTTGCAGAGGTTCCGGGAGCGGCCGGCGCAGCGCCGTCCTGAGTCGTGGCCGGTTCGGGCGCAAGCTCAGGCTGGGGCGGGTAGACCGACTGCTGGGGCGGCGCATTGACCGGATCGACCGTTTGGGGACGGCCTTTCTGGCCACTGCGGTTCGGGTCGGGCAGCTCGTCAGACTTGGCCACTGGCTCTGCGGTTCGGTCGGCCGGACGGCGGGTCTTGTCTGTGAACTGCATCGAAGAGCGCGACATGAACAGGGCCACCGCCACCGCGATGCCCAGCCCAACCAGCAGGCCGACGATCAGGCCGAAGAGGGTCCCGCCCAGCTGCCGGCCACGCGGACGAACCCGTGCAGTGGCGCCGGTGTGCGCCGAAGACTTGGGTTGACCGGCTAGGTTCAGCATGAGTAGGCCCTCACATACGATCAGGAGTGGACACGCCGATCAGGCCGAGTCCGTTGCGAAGCACCTGGCGCACTGCGAGCAGCAAGGCCAGCCTGGCATCGCGCAGCAAGGCCTCGTCGACCAAAAACCGCTCGGCGTTATAGTAGCCGTGGAACTCGGCGGCCAGATCCTTGAGCCAGAAAGCCAGGGTGTGCGGCGCCAGTTCATCGGCGGCATCGCGCAGGACATCCGGGAATTCGGCCAGCCGACCCATCAGCGAATACTCGCGTGCCCCGGTGAGTGGCGACAGATCGGCCGACTCGAGCGAGCGCAGCTCAAGGCCGGGATGGGCTGCCTGCCATTGCGACAGCACCGAGCAGATACGCGCATGGGCGTACTGCACGTAATAGACCGGGTTGTCGTCCGAGCGGGCCAGCGCCAGGTCGACATCAAAGACAAACTCGGTATCGGCCTTGCGCTGGATCAGAAAGAAGCGCACCGCGTCGCGCCCGCGCCGGATCGCGTCTTCGCGGCTGAGGCCTTCGGGCGCAGACCCGTCCGCGCCGATGCCGCCCGACCATTCGATCAGGTCGCGCAGGGTCACATAGGAGCCGGCGCGTTTGGAGATCTTCACCTCCTCGCCACCGCGCATCACGGTCACCATCTTGTGCAGCACGTAGTCGGGATAGCCCTGCGGGATGCCAATGTCCAGGGCCTGCAGCCCGGCACGCACCCGGGCAATCGTGCCGTGGTGGTCAGAGCCCTGGATGTTGATCGCCTTGGCAAAGCCGCGCTGCCACTTGGTGACGTGATACGCGACATCGGGGACGAAATAGGTATAGCCGCCATCGGACTTGCGCATCACGCGGTCCTTGTCGTCACCGTAGTCGGTGCTGCGCAGCCACAGCGCGCCCTCATGCTCGAAGGTGCGGCCGGCCCGGATCAAGCCCTCGACTGCAGCCTCGACCTTGCCGTCGCTGTACAGCGAGGATTCCAGGTAATACATGTCGAAGCGCACGCCGAAGGCCTGCAGATCGAGATCTTGCTCGTGGCGCAGGCTGGCGACTGCAAAGGCGCGGATCGCGTCGAGGTCGTCGGGATCGGCGCGGCCGGTGACCGGCTCGACACGCTGCGCCGAGACCGTCTTGCCCGCCATGTAGTCGCGGGCGATGTCGGCGATGTACTCACCCCGATAGCCATCCTTCGGGAAGGCTTCGTCGTCGGGTCCGATGCCGCGGGCGCGGGCCTGCACCGACAGGGCGAGGTTGGCGATCTGTGCGCCGGCATCGTTGTAGTAGAACTCGCGCTGCACCTGCCAACCGACCGACTCAAGCAACGCGGCGATGGCATCGCCTAAAGCACCCTGTCGCCCGTGGCCGACATGCAGGGGGCCGGTCGGGTTGGCCGAGACGAACTCGACCAGCACCTTGCGGCCCTGGGCCTCATCGCGTCGGCCGAACTGTTCGGCCTGTTCGATGATGCGATGCACCACCGCGCGCTTGGCCTGGGGCTTGAGTCGAAGGTTGATGAAGCCCGGACCCGCGATCTCGGCCGACTCGATCAGTTCGCTGGCCTCAGAGGCAAGCACCGCGTCGATCAGCGACTGGGCAATCGCGCGTGGATTGCCCCTGAGCGGCTTGGCCACTTGCAGCGCGAGATTGCAGGCGAGGTCGCCGTGATCGGCCTGCTTGGGGCGATCGAGGGTCGCCCGGGCGCGGGTCACGGTGTCAATGAGCGCCGGGTCGTCGGTCGCGCGGGCGAGGTGCGCGGCCGCTGCCTCGAAGGCAGCTGCAATGCGCAGTTTGTGTTCGGTTAACATGGGACGACATTCTACTGGTGCGCGCTGCGCTCGCCCTCCGGGCATCGCCGCCGCGACGCCGTTCAGGGGAGACACGCCCATGGCACTCGAACTCGACCACCTTGTTGTGGCCGCCACCGACCTCGACAGCGGCGAGGCCTGGCTTCGCGAACGACTGGGTGCGTCGCTTGCACCGGGCGGGCAGCACACCGGCGTCGGCACGCACAATCGGCTGCTGCAGTTGGGCAACCGGGTATATCTGGAGCTGATCGCACCCGATCCATCGCAGCCGGAGCCGGCGCGCGCGCGCCCCTTCCTGCTCGACGATCCTGCGATGAAGGCGCGCCTGAGCATCGAGCCGCAGCTGGTCCACTGGCTGGTGCGCAGCGATTCACTCGATGCCGATGTCGCTTCAGCCGCCTATTCGCCGGGTCGCGTGGTCAACATGACCCGCGGTGCCCTGATCTGGCGCATCACGGTGGCCGAGGGTGGCCGTCCTGCGGGCGATGGCGTGTTGCCGTCGATGATCCAGTGGGATGTGCCGGGCGATCAGCATCCGGCAGCCCGACTGCCCGATGCCAGCGTGGCCCTTGAATCGCTGTCGATCCAGGCGCCGGCCGCGGTGCTGGCGATGCTGCCGCAGGTTGCGTCCCCGATTGCCATCGAGCGCATCGAGTCTGGCGCGTCGAGGCTTTCGGCCCGCTTCCGGACACCAGCCGGCACGGTCGTGCTGGGCGGGTGATTGACATGGAAAAACCCATGCAATGGCCGGTCTGGAATTTCGAGGGTCGGGTGGTCGTCATCACCGGGGCGGCGCGCGGCCTGGGCGCGGCGATGTCACGGGCCTTCGTACGGGCCGGCGCACGGGTGGCGGCCCTGGATCGCAACGAGCCTGCGCTGCGCGAGGCCGCTCAGGCTGCGGGTGCGCAGGCGCCGGCACTGGCGATCACGGTCGATGTCACCGACCATGAAGGTCTGGATGCAGCGCTCGATCGGGTGAGCACTGAACTCGGGCCGATCGATGTGCTGGTGGCCAATGCCGGCATCGGCGTTCGGGATCCGGCCAATGAAATTGCGGTCGCGGATTTTGAGCGGGTGATCGACGTCAATCTCAACGGCCTGTTCTATTGCAACCGGCTGGCCGCGCGCCGGATGGTCGGTCGCGGCGGCGTGATCGTCAACCTGGCGTCGATCATGGGCTTTTCTGGCGGCATCTTTCCGAACGCCGCCTATCAGGCGAGCAAGGGTGCGGTGGTGAACCTCACCCGCGCACTGGCCCTCGAGTGGGCGGATCAGAACATCCGGGTCAATGCGGTCGCGCCCACCTTCGTGCGCACACCACTGACCGAGCCGGTGTTCGCTAATCCAGAGCGCCTGGCCGCGATCATGGCGCACACACCGCTGGGCCGGCTGCCCGAGCCCGACGACATCGCCCAGGCGGTGTTGTTTCTCGCCAGCGATGCAGCCCAGACGATCACCGGCGTCACGCTCCCGGTCGACAGCGGCTACCTGGCCCGTTAGCGGAAATTGAAGAAATTGGGGTCGGAACAACATTTTGGGGAAATTGGGGTCTGACCCCAATTTTTGAGGTCGCTGCCATGCCCCGTCGCATTGTCGATCTGTCGATTTACCTTGAAAACGATGTGGAATCAGACCCGCCTTCGTTTGCTCCACGCATCGAATATTTCGATCATCAGAGTTCGTTCTCCCAAATGGCGCCGTTCTTTCCGGGCCTTGCGCAATCCGATTTACCCGACAGCGCAGTCTGGGCCGTCGAAACGGTCAGGCTGAGCACTCACAACGGGACGCACCTGGATGCGCCCTACCACTTTCACCCGACCATGAATCGCGGCGAGCGGGCCATCACGATCGACGAAGTCGATCTCGACTGGTGCTTCCAGCCTGGCGTGAAGCTCGATTTTCGGCACCTGCCCGATGGGCACGTGGTCACCGCACACGAAGTGGAGGCTGAACTTGCGCGCATCGGACACAGCCTGTCGCCGCTTGAAATCGTCATGGTGAATACGCGGGCTGGCGCGCGTTATGGTCACCCAGACTACGTGTCGGCAGGCTGCGGAATGGGCTATGAGGCGACGATGTATTTACTCGACCGAGGCGTTCGGCTGACCGGCACCGATGCCTGGAGCTGGGACGCACCGTTCGTACACACCGCTAGAAAATATGCGCAATCCCAGGACGCATCGCTGATCTGGGAAGGTCACAAAGCGGGTCGGCACACCGGTTACTGCCACCTGGAGAAACTGCACAACCTCGAAGTGTTGCCACCGAACGGTTTCATCGTGGCGTGCTTTCCGCACAAGATTCGCGGTGCCTCTGCTGGATGGACACGGGCAGTAGCCATTTTCGACGATGCG
>Ga0114972_10003996_pt1 | contig 10984 bp, 4 predicted proteins | sample M_140807_EF_Meta_FD_87354 | JGI IMG/M metagenome (GOLD analysis project Ga0114972, IMG submission 87354) | Freshwater microbial communities from Lake Montjoie, Canada to study carbon cycling - M_140807_EF_MetaG | ecosystem: Environmental > Aquatic > Freshwater > Lake | place: Lake Montjoie... | reverse complement strand
TTGCAATGGGCAGATTATTATGTTTTCCCCCACGTCATTCTGTTTGACTCTTGGGAGGACCTTGCACTCAAGATTAAATCCGTAGATCTCCCGAAAATTTCTGCTGCTATGAAGGATTACTCAAGCAGGCAGGTAGGTTAAGCCATTTTCATTGGGGGGGGGGCACCATTTCATGCAACACTGCGCACCGAACTAACACGTCCCCCCCTCTCCCCCTTTTCTTGTGCACTGCAGGAGAGTGAACTCGTTGAATTGTGGGCTGGTATTCTCCGAAACCTACCTACTCTTGAGGAGCGAGCGGCAAGTGATAATCGTCTCGCAGGCCTCCCCTATGGGGAGCGTATGGACAGGATTTACGGCAAAGGAAATTGGGTGGGGTACAACTAGAGGCTTTTTTGCATTCAATCAAGTTTCCAGTCCTTCTTCACCTCCCAATCGTCGGTGATCAGGGTGCTGTTGCTTCCCCCCATCATCAAGTATTTAACCTGTTCGGCGGCATAGGGGCACAGCTGGTTCTTCCTATGCGCATCCACAAGGAGTTGTCGAGCCACCCTCTGAAAGGAACCTTTCCCCGAAAAAATTTGTGGTATGGATAGGTGCCGAAGAAGCTCCCGTTTGTTGGGATCAGCCGAGGTCCAAAGGTGGACCGCAAAATTGTGACGGTAATCATAGCCATCGTCCTTGTCATACATGACGGTTAGCTGTGTCCAGAGAGGAGTAAAAAATGCGCTTTGAGATAAAACGGTTACCTCATCCGGATACTGGCTCTGTAGCTGCTTGGGCAACATCACTGAATGATACGCCCACTGCTTCTCCGGGTCAAAGTGTTTGTATTCATTCCACCATCTTTGAATAAATGTTGTATTGGCCCTCCCCAACATAACCGCATTGCACAAGCCATTGGAGTCTTCCTGCCCCATAACGAGCGAAAAGTTACGAAGCTCTCGGAAACTTTTGAGGGCTATGACGTCACTATCTAGATAAATTCCACCTTCCTCCATCATTATTCTCATACGCAAAATGTCTGCCTTGTGCTGGACCTTCATTGGTCTGGGTTTGCCGTGAACATGAATTATGTCCTCAACGCGGTTCATTTTTAGGAGGGGCCTTGCGCACTCCCACCAGATGCCCTCCGGCACGTATCGGTAATGCCACTTTATGAACTGCGGGTCAATATGCATGCGGGCAGCCATGATTGCCAGATAATGCGTAAGCCCAAACTTGATGTGTCCGAAATTCGGATCCAGACCAAAGATCATGTGAACTACATTAGGAATGTTTAATCCATCCTCCAAAATTTCTGGAACATCGTGAGTGCTACGCTGTGCCCTCTCCCACTCCTTCATTTTGCTTGATGGCAATGATTTTATACGACGGGGTCTAGCCCCACGGTGAACTTTGCCCAAAAGTCTCACCAAGTAGCCTTTTACGCGTGGCTGAGTAGTCACCACTCCCAGGAAAAGCACAATGAAGAACAACAGTGAAAACATAACTCTTCTGGGAGTCCATGTTTGCCCTAATGTTTGCGGAGACGTAAGCTCTCGAGCTGTACGAGAACCTTGCTGTTGCCTAAAACGTCTTATCATAAAAAAAAATTCATATTGTGGGGCGTCTTTTTTAAAAATGGCCAAAGATGCACGCTGCTTGGCTTGGGGACCGGTCCTTGCTTGGGGCTTGGCTTTAGTGTGACAAGAGGTAATAACGTATACCCGAGTTTTCACGAACAAACCTCCACATTAAAGAACGCGATCTCCTATATTTGCTCGTTTGTGGCTGCAATTGTTGAATATGTCCAATAACTACGCATACCATGGAGGGCGTGCCTTGTACGCAACGATCCTTGCACTAACCATTTTTTCGGTGCTGGGACGCGAGCCCAGCAGCATCAATCGTTCCCCAAGTGAGGGCTGGGTGTGTGATTCTAGAGGCCCCCCGACGCAATATTGTGGTGCTGAGGCAACTCAATTGACTACCAAAATAGATTTTCAGTCCTTGCTACCCTGCCTTCCCTCTCCAGGTGAAGGCTCGGTAGTCATGATAGGCGACTCGGTGTCTCGCCACGCCTTGTTCGATTGGCTCTCGGAAGATATTGCAGGTTGCGATACGTCCGAGTTGTCTTATGAATCCACGGAGACATGCGGGACCCTGCGCTCGTTCGGCGATAAGCGGGGGAATTACGAGGTGCTCATTGCGAAAGGCGTCGTCACTGCGCGGGCCTTGAAGAGCCCGGCTAGCGTGGTTGCCTCAGTAAAGGGGGGGGCTACTTTTACCTTTTTATCCTCCACATTTTTCCGAAATGTTTCTGCTGAGCCTTGGCTAAAAGACACTCTTGGGGTAGTGGCGAGCGGCACGGGACCGCTCCTTTTGTCTGGCGGTCTGTGGAACCTTAAGTACGATCCAGAGCCTCTCACCACGCTGCAAGCCGAGGCAAAGTCCTTACTGTCCACCATTTTGGCGGCAGGTGTATCCCCAAAACGTATTCTCTGGAGGGGCCTCAGCGCTACCGATCATAATCCTCTGTTTCCCTCCCAGTACACACCGTCCGCCGTGTCGGAAGCACGCGCTTGGCTTTCAGAGCTTTGGAGGGCGGCGGGTGCTGTCATCATGGATGTCGCGCCTGTCACAAGCTGCGTCGCTCCTGGGGCCCATCCTCCCCTCTGCATTGCCCTTTCGTCCTCGTCGAGTGCACCCATTCGCTCGGCGTCTGGCCTCACCCTCGACGGCACTCACCTCCCCTACTCAGTTAGCGTGGGTTTGATGAGGATGACGCTCCACGCCCTATGCTTACGAATGGGAGAAGAAACCGGGGTTAGTAGTACTTTTATTGAAAAGGCAGTCCGCAAAGAGGCAACGCCTCCCTCAACACCCCCTACCACGCTTGTCCCTCCTAGCGCTAAACCTCCTCCCCTGGGCGGGGCTCTGTACGCAGCGGCAGTGATTCTCGGCGCCGGTCTTCTTGGTTTCGTCATTTTTTTTCGGGGGCACCGTAGTTATCTGGAGGGTCTCTTGAAGACCCCCCTGGGCGCCGGCTTCGCTTACGCCGTTGTTCTCCTTGCCGTGTATCTCTGCGACGTTCAAAGGGTCTTTCCTGTGGTGGACAAGGACAAGGCTCAAGGGAGAAGTTTCGATATGATGCTAATTTTTTTCTTGCTTACACTGGGCGTGGCCCTGAGAACAAGCGCACCCACTCAATCTGCTCCTCCTGGTCAACGTGCAACAGGTGCTGGGGGTAAGCCTGTGACCCCTGAAAAAACGATCACTACTACCTCCTCCACCCATGCTGCATCAAAGGAATCAAATTCTGCTGCTGCTGCTGCTACTGCTGGTAGTATGGGTGATGCATCGACTCAAGACCTCGCCGCTTCAAAAAAATCTCTTGCAAGTGAAGAAGGCGGTGAGATGGGGGGTGATTCTTCGTCTATTCAAGTCCCTGTCATTATGGGGGGAACTGGCGGTGTTCCTCATGTGGATGGTAATTCCTCGGAGACCTCCAGTTTCCTTCCCATTTCCACCTCTAATGCAGGGCAACTTGGCGAAGGGGCAGCTGCTAGTACTCAATTAGTTCCAAGTTCTGTCCCTACTCCTGCTCCACTCACTCAGACCAGCGCAGCGGGGCGGGGTACCCCAGAGAATGGTGGGTTTTTCCCATTACCCCAGTCTCTTGAGTGGAAAGGTTGGATGATGACGTTTTTTCTCCTCTATCACTACTGGGATGTAAAGCCCGCCTATCCAGCTATCCGTGTGGCCGTTGGGGCATACCTTTTCCTTACAGGCTACGGAAACTTCATGTCTCTCTCTAAAAAAGGACCCTCCCTTCAAAAGCTCGCAATGTCCATCCTCCGCATCAATCTTTTCACTGCCTCTGTCATGCTCATCACAGGCAGGGGTTGGGTGCTGTACTATATTGCCCCTTTGCACACCTTGTGGACGGTGGTGGTTTACGCATACTTTTGGCTGCCGCACCCCCCTCACATCAAACTTGCTGCCATATTTGCCTGCATTTTCGTGCTCTACGAGCTCCCGGTAGAGAATCTTGCGGAGTATGTGTTTCTTCCCCTCTATCCCCTCCTTGTGTACTGTGGCAAGATGAAGGAGTGGGTTTTCCGCTCTCGGTTGGATGCTTATGCCCCACTCTCCGGGATGCTCTTTGCATATTTTGTTCCTAAACTCTCTGCGTGGCTGGACGCTGATTGTGAACCCGGAACACCCTTGGAGCCCCCAAGTCCTTCCGCGCTTGCCGCTGCAGCTCAAACCTACCCCTCTGTACCCAAGGGTTTCCTCTCTCTTGCTGGCACTGTGGGTTTGATTCAGCCCAGTGGGGCTCTGCGTTGGAGGGTGGCTGGTATTGGTGGTGGCATCGCTGCTGTGTTAGCACTTCACTCACAGCTGTATGCGATGGATAGGTTCAAGTACAATGAACTGCACAGATTTACTGAATGGGTACCCATCTTTACCTTCCTCATCCTGCGAAATCTCACCCCCGCACTCCGAGGCGTTCACCTTCGCCTGTTTGCCTGGCTGGGTGAAATGTCTCTGGAGCTATACATTCTTCAGTTTCATGTGTGGATGGCGGGCGACGCGAAAAAAATCGTGGTCCTTCTCAATGACTTCCGGGGATTGTCCTTCCTTATCGCCACTACTAGTTTTGTGGCCCTGGCCTGGGCGTCCAGCCAAGCCACAGGCCTCGCCATGAAGAAAATTGAGGCCCAGGGTCCCCAGGCAGTTCTGTACGCGGCAGGTGCCCTTGTCTTATGCATGTGCATAATTAACTTTCTTCCAAGTGCTTGTGTCACCGGGGGAGCGGGGGGCTAAAATGAACAATTTTTGAATTCATTCAATTCAGCAGGCTAAAAAAAAACAAAAACAATACTAGAAAAAAAAAAAAATGTTTCCGTTAGAGAACATCAATTTCTTTTAATCGTGGGTTCAATGGCCTTGTCTCAGCTATCCCAAGCCCCCATGAAGGGCCAAAAGACAGGAAATGGGAAATCAATAGAGGAGTTGTATCAAAAGAAGACTCAACTGGAGCACATTTTGCTCCGACCTGACTCCTATGTGGGTTCCGTAAACAAGGTGAGCCAGGTCATGTGGGTACTGGATAGCGGCAGCTCGCGTATCGTGCAGCGTCCCGTGACCTTTGTTCCAGGTTTGTACAAAATATTTGATGAGATTTTGGTGAATGCTGCGGACAACAAACAGCGCAATTCTTCCATGAATTCCCTGCAGGTGACCATAGACGTGGTCGCTAATACCATCTCCGTGTTCAACAATGGTCTTGGCATCCCCGTGGCCCACCACCCAGTGCATGGCGTGTGGGTGCCGGAGCTAATTTTTGGCCATCTCCTCACCAGTAGCAATTATGATGATAGTGAGAAGAAGGTGACGGGTGGGCGCAATGGCTACGGGGCAAAGCTAGCAAACATTTTCTCCACGCGGTTCACCGTGGAGGCAGCTGACGGAGAGCGCGGGCTGCGGCTCACGCAGAGCTGGCGCGGGAACATGGAGGGAACTATAGGTGAGGCTGTGGTGGTCCCCTACAGTGGCTCTGACTTTGTTCGCGTCACCTTCTCCCCCGACCTTTCCCGATTCTCAATGGCCTCCCTGGACACGGACATCGTGGCCCTCATGTCCCGCAGGGTCTACGATATGGCAGGTGTTCTGGGGAAGGGTGTGAGTGTAAAGCTTAACGGCTTAGAGGTTCCCGCAAGGAGTTTCGGGGAATACGTGGCCCTCTATGCTCTCCCGGAAGGGGGGGGGGGTCGGACGGTGGAGAGGGCCGGCCCTCGTTGGGAAGTATGTGCCACGGTATCCGACGGTAGCTTTGGCCATGTTTCTTTTGTGAATGGCATTGCCACCAGTAATGGTGGTCAACACGTACTCTATATCGCGGATCAGTTGGCGGCTGCAGTGGCTGAGGTGGCCAATAAGAAGAACAAGGGTACGGACATCAAACCAGCAACAGTGCGGAACCACCTTTTCCTGTTCGTGAACTGCCTTGTGGACAACCCAGCCTTTGATTCTCAGACCAAGGAGACCCTAACCACCCGCCCTAAAGACTTTGGCTCCCTCCCTGAGCTCAGCGAAAAGTTTGTGAAGGCTGTGCTCGCTAGCGGGATTGTGGACAAGGTCTTGGCGTGGGCACAGTTCAAGTCAGTCCAGGACTTGCAGAGGGTGGCAGGTGGTAAGGCAAAGCCCAGTGGTAGACTGTTGGATCTCCCTAAATTGGACGACGCTAACTGGGCTGGAACGGCTAAAGGAGGGGAGGCCACACTTATCCTCACGGAAGGGGACAGTGCTAAAACCTTGGCTATCGCCGGACTCTCCGTGGTGGGGAGGGACAGGTACGGAGTTTTCCCCCTCAAAGGCAAGCTTCTCAACGTTCGAGAGGCCAGTCACAAGTCCATTATGGGGAATGCTGAGATCCAGGCCATCGTTAAAATCATGGGTCTACAGTACGGAAAGCAGTACGAGTCCACCAAGGGCCTTCGCTACGGACACCTCATGATCATGTCCGATCAAGATCACGACGGCAGCCATATAAAGGGCCTCCTTCTCAACTTTTTACATCATTTTTGGCCCTCCCTACTACGGGTCCCAGGTTTTCTTCAAGAGTTTATCACCCCTATCGTAAAGGCCAGCAAGGGAAAGATTTTTCGAACCTTTTTCACCCTCCCAGAGTACTTTACATGGAAGGACGCGGAAGGAGGGGGGGGGAAAGGCTGGGCTATTAAGTACTACAAGGGTCTAGGTACATCCACAGCTTTGGAGGCTAAGGAGTACTTTGGGGAACTGGGAACGCACGTCCTTGATTTTTCCATGGATGAGCCAATGGTCACGGGTTACAATGCCAATGACCTCATCGACCTCGCCTTCTCCAAAAAACGCGCGGACGATAGGAAAGAGTGGCTGAAGAAGTTTGAACCGGGGACCTATGTGGACTACGGTGTGGAGACCATGCTTGTGAGTGAGTTTATACACAAGGAGCTCATTCTTTTCTCCATGGCTGACAACATTCGTTCCATCCCCTCCTTGGCGGATGGGCTCAAGCCAGCACAACGCAAGGTTCTGTTTGCCTGCTTCAAACGCAATCTGAAGACAGATATCAAAGTGGCACAGCTCGCGGGATACGTTTCAGAGCATGCAGCCTATCATCACGGCGAGGCCTCTTTGGCTGCTACCATCGTGGGTATGGCACAGAACTTCCCCGGCTCCAATAACATTAATCTGCTGGTCCCGAGCGGACAGTTTGGAACTCGCCTTATGGGAGGAAAGGATTCTGCCTCCGCTCGTTACATTTTCACGCGTCTCTCCAGTGTCGCCCGAGCTCTGTTTCACCCCGATGATGACGCTCTTTTGACGTACTTGGACGATGACGGCACTTCCATTGAGCCCGCGTCATACCTGCCAATCATTCCCCTTGTTTTAGTGAATGGAGTGGAGGGAATAGGCACGGGCTGGTCCACCTCCATTCCCAACCACGCCCCAAAGGACGTGATTGAGGCCCTCAGGTGCAGAATCGCTGGAAAGTCGACCCCCCCTCTTCGACCCTGGTACAGGGGTCATCAAGGGGCCATGGAGGCCAAGGAGGGGGGTGGCGGGGGGGCATTTGTCTCCATGGGTAAAGCGACCGTAGATGCTTCACGCACTACCATCACCATCACTGAGCTTCCCGTGGGGAAATGGACCCAGGACTATAAGCACATGCTCGTGGAAATGGTGACGGGTCAAAAGGCGGAGGAAAAGGCTAAGGATGCTGGGAAAGGGAAGGTGGGAGGGCCTAAGGGTGGCCCCGCTGCTGGAGGCAAGGGAGGCAAGGACAAGAAAAAAATTGCTACTTCTGCCGCCTCTGGAAAAGGGAAGAAGCTGGGGGGGGGTGCAAAGTCCAAGCCGGGAAGTAATAAGGAGAATAGCGTAGGAATTCTGGGTGGGGAGTCTTCTGAGGTAGCTGCCCCACGTGCTCGCAAGACTGTTGTTAAAAAGGCTGTTTCAGGTGGCATGGAGGATGAGGATGAGGATGCAGGAGATGAGGAAGAGAGCGAGTTTGAAGAGGATGAAAGTGAGGAGGAGGAGGAGGAGGAAGAGGGTAGTGAAGAAGAAGATGATGATAGCGGAAGCGATGCCCCAAAGCGTAAGGCTAAGGTCGGGGGTGGGGGGAAGAATAAAGCCTTGGATGACAGAGCGGCATTGGCTGCCCTGCTCCCTCCACCTGGGGAGTCCCTCATAAAAGACTTTGAGGAGGGACACACGGACACAAGCGTTTACTTCACCATTCATGTGAATCCTGCCACCGCCTCAAAACTCATGGCCACTTGCACTACCCCTGATGGTTCAGGTGGTTATCTAGCCTCCGCCTTCCTTCGCAAAGTCCTTAAACTGGATTCTCCCATTGGAACCACCAACATGCACCTGTTTGACACTAACAACACAATCCGAAGATATGTCAACACTGGGGAGATTATCGAGGAGTTCTATGGAATGAGGCTCAAGGCGTATGATGAGAGGAAGGCACATCTTATGGTGAAACTGGGAGAGGAGGCAGACAGATGCAACAATAAGGTAAGTAAATGGAGCGCACGCACACTCTCTCAGCTTCTCTCTCTCACACATACACGCACATTCCCCCGTAAATTTTTTTTTAACTCCACTCGCACTTCCCTTACCACCTTGTTTACAGCTTCGATTCATTAACGCAGTGATTACGGGGCAGCTCAAGGTAAGCGCTCGACCCAAAAGTGAGCTGCTTGCTGAGTTGCACGATGCCGGTTACAAGGGTTTTGATCCATCCCCGGGGACAGAGGAAGATGTGGGTGGTGAGGTTGGTGAAGGCCCTGGGCTTTCAATAGGGGCATCCGGTGATTCTCTTCCCATTGCAGTTCTTGCAAAGCGCTACTCTTACCTTCTCAGCATGCCCCTTTGGTCTCTCACACATGAGCGTGTTGCATCGCTCCGTTCGGAGGCGGCAGAGAAAACATCTGCTCTAGAGCGCCTACGAGGGAAAACTCCTCAAAGTCTTTGGCTGGCTGACTTGGACGTACTGGAGTCTGCGCTTCAAGCTGTTGAGGCTGAGACTGCAGCAGAGGAGTTGGAGGGAAGCCGAAAGGCCTCATCTCGGGCCAAGACGAGCAAGTGTGGAGGAGGAGGGGCAAAGAAAGCCGCAAAAAAGACCTTCAAAAAGGCATCCATGAGTGATGAGGAGGAGGAGAGTGAGGACGACAGCGGGGACGAAGAGTGGGGCGCAAGCAAGAGTAAATCCAAGGGAAAGAGCGTGGTGGGGGGAGGGAAGAAGGCAGCTTCTCTAGCGCTCTCTTCATCCTCAACAGCTGCAACTAAGGCTGCCTCCTCTTCAGTGGGAGGGAAAAAAGCCGCCGCACCCACCACCAATGGTGCTGGAGGTGGAAGTTTTGGCGCATCACTTACACAACCTTCTATAAAATCGTTTGCCGTCGCTGCACTTCCTTTTCAAGCTCCCCCTACTGCGCTGCTTCCTCCTGTTGAGGATTTTGCAATGCTTACACTGGAGCAACGACTGGCGGCCCGCTTAAAGTTAAGCGGAGGAGGTGTTCCCTCCATGATCAGTGTAGCCCCCCCTCCTGTGTTAACAACCACCACGGCAAAGCGAGCGGTGAGCGATGAGCGCGCGTTAGCCCCACCCACTTTTGTTGATTTATCAGGACCTGGGGGCATGGGTTCACCCCTTAAAGTTGACCCCAAGCCTAAAAAGGTGAAAACTGTCATCCCTGCTATTCAAGCCCCCCCCGCACCTGAGACTACTACAGGTAGCAATTCCATCGTCACGAGTGGACGCCCGGGACGAGCAGCCGCCGCCCAGAAAAAGTACACTGAGAAAGACAGTGGGGATGAAATCGACGTGAACGAAGAAGATGATGAAGACATTGTGGTCCCTAAAAAGGCTTCTTCTAAGAAAAAAACGGTTTCCGCAGCTCCTGCCAAAGCAGCAGCTACCTTCAAACAGCTTCCTAAGACCGCCCCCGCTGCTCGCCCTGCGAGAGCTAATGCAGCTCCTAAGAAGAAGTACGTGGACAGTGACGACGAGGAGGAAGAAGATGAGGAGGAGGAGGAGGAGGAAGAGGAGGATTTTGACAGCGACTACTAAAAACATTCGACACGTGCTTGGAGCACTGCGGAGTAAAAAAATAAATCACGTATAAATCTGTTCATCGATACCAACTCTTACTTATTTTAAATCCCGTCCGAGTTTCATATCTACGGCAGATGATGCAAAACCCGTGAAAAGATTGAGACGCTTGTGCCCATGAGGAAGAGGGGAATTGGGGCCGCCGTAATACCTAGGATGTGGTTTCCACTCTGTCGCATACCCCGGGGAAGTCACAGAAAGGTGCCCCGAAGGGTTACCATAGGTACTCCTCCATGTACTCAAGTTTGTTACTTGTCCCGCTCTTGGTCCCCGTCCCTCTACTGCCCCTACATTAAGGTTTTTCATGGCCAGCAACACCAAACGCTCTTCCTCATGCCCCGCTTGTATCTCCTTTTCCAAATCAGCCAACTCTTTCGTTTTCCCACCCAAGGCATTCCCCTTATCTAGTTGTGTCACGCGTGGTGGCGGGCTATAGTATTCATATGCCCCTCGCTTCTGTGCATGCCAAATGGCCCCCTTTGTGTTATTTACCCTGCTGTTCGTGTGTTTCAGCATTCCATCAGGGCCGCTCAGTAACGCGTTCATCTCCTTGGAAAGACTGGCTTGGCGCTTTAATAACTCAACACGACGTGTAGCTATTGAGCGCTGCCGTGCCTCAAGTGCAACAAAATCGGGGCCAATATCACAAGCTAATTCTTTGAGGCTTTGGCTAGGGGGTCCTCCTGTAAAAAACCCAGCGCTCGTCGTGACCAAGCCACGACGAGAGAGAGTCGGCCCACATGAATTGGAGCGACGTGTGGTTTCTCGCGAAATAGCCGAGGAAAACGTGGAATCCATGTTGTGTTTTTTTTTGCGGGAATTTTTGGA
>Ga0114972_10003986_pt1 | contig 11000 bp, 8 predicted proteins | sample M_140807_EF_Meta_FD_87354 | JGI IMG/M metagenome (GOLD analysis project Ga0114972, IMG submission 87354) | Freshwater microbial communities from Lake Montjoie, Canada to study carbon cycling - M_140807_EF_MetaG | ecosystem: Environmental > Aquatic > Freshwater > Lake | place: Lake Montjoie... | reverse complement strand
TGAATTAACATAAATATAGTTTGATGGAGTTTTAGTATGTCTAAAATAAGTTTGATATAATCTATAATAAATTGCAGGAAATACCATACTTCTTTCTTGACCATTAAACATTAAATTTCCTACTTCAAATGGATCTTTAACAATATTTCTATTTCTGGACTTAAAACAAGAATAATTAAACCAATCATTTCCATATGTAAAATCTTGATCACCATGTACAGATCTTAAATTAATATCTGACCTTTGTATTGCCCAAACAATTTCTTTAACTGGATGTGAAAAGTTTAAATCTATACTTGGTGTTAAATTTGATTTTTGATATGAATATATATTATTATATTGAACTTGTTCAGCCAAATATAAATGATAGTTCTCCATAAAGTCTTCGCGTTCCCATAATTCTAAATAAACATAATCAACATATAAAACAGCATTAAATCTTGGGACATAATCTGGTCTAACATTTGGTTTATTACAAATCCAACAGTCATTAAAATCACGCCATTTGATATTTACATAAATATCATTTTTATAAAGTGCAATAATTGGTAAAGCTAAACCAATATTTCTAGTAAAATAAAAATCTAATGGTACTATTAGATCTAAACTATTTGAAAGTGAATCAGGTTTAAATGAGATTGGATCTCTTTTTCCAATCATTTCAGCATAACCAGGTTTTTTTTCTGCTGTTTGTGATATTTCTGACCAAATTTCAAACCATTCTCCAAATCTTTTATCTATTATATAACCACCGATCTCTAACTCTGCATATTCAATCATTAAATGACCTATTGAATTAGCATAACCAAATACTGTATCACAACCATCACCTTTTCTTAAATTTAATGATGGAAGTGTTATTCTTACTGAAATATTTGAAATTAAATCACCATCTTTTGCAATTAAACATATTGATTTAGTTCCAAAACTAATTGAATTAAAAAATTGTTCTTTTGTTTCAATAGAAAATGCAGAATGTTTTTTAAATACAGTTTTAAAAAAAGATAGTTCTGGATTTTCAGTTATAAATATATCTTGGGGTCCTTTTATTAATAATTGTAATATTCCTCCAGCCATGTTAATAATTTTAGCTTATATTTTATTAATTTTAATCCAAATTTAAATATTTTATAATTTTTTTCATCTTACTATTTGCATTTGATACTTTTATTTCAAGTTCTTCCATTTTTTTATCATTTTTTCTAACTATTTTAGCTAAATCTTCAATTGCTTCAGCTAGTCTTGTGTTATTATAGTTATGATGTGAATGTGATGTTTTTGTATTTGTATTAGTATGTGTATTACATTGGAGATCATCAATTCTTCTTGCTTGTATTCTACACTCTGAGTCTATATCTGTAAATTGTGTTTCTAATGTTAAAATTTTATTTGTCATAGAATCTATTTTTCTTCCAATTGCATCAATAATTCCTGGAGATATTAATTTTTTATTTAATAATGCAATTTGTTGTTCTTGTTGAATTAAAGTTGAACTAATATCATAAATTGTATTGGTTATATCATCGATTGTTTTCTGTTCAATTATATCTTTATGTGTATATACATATTTGATAAATGTTTTTTTAACACAACATCCTGATTTACAGGTATTGACACAAGTAATATTTTGCTGTGTATTACAGTTAGTTTCAGACTCAGAATCAGAGTTAGAATCAGAATTAGATTCAGATTCTGAATCAGATTCTGGAAAAGTTATAACTTGTTGATAACTTGTATTTTCTTGTAAATATTTAATTAATTTCCATTTACTATTTGGTAAATTAATTATTTCAAATGATTGAATAGAATTGTCTGAAATAAAATCAGGATTACCTGGGATTGACCAACATATTTTATATTTAGTTAGATTTATTTGAGTAAGAATAATTTTATGATGTTCATAATAAACATTTGTTTCTGGTATTTTTATTGTTATTAAAGAGTTTGATGTATATGTTGGAATATCATAAATATTTATTAAAATAATATCTTTATCAAGTTGTAAAACCCAATCATTTTGTGGATTAAAATTACTTGTTATATTTTGTATACATGGGACAATTACAAGGTTTTCATATTTTAAATTTTTCAAATTACATGTATTTGAATTAGTAACTTGAAAATTTCCATTAGTTGCATATACTGAATTCCATTTTTTTGTATTAGATCCTAAAGTTGCAGTTGTAAAAATATCAGATGGATATATTCCTTGATTAACATTAATTTCATTAAATTTACCAGTACTTACATCTACACTTTCAAAAATACAAAAGCTAATATCTCCACGAGTTGAATTAATATACTTATTTTGAAAATTTCTAATATTAATGTTTGCAGCATAAATATCTTTCTCAACATAAATTCCACCATTGAAGATAGCACAAGCATTTTTATCACATGTCACATTAGTATCATCTAGTACATGTAATCTATTAATAGCAATATCCTGATTATAATCCATTAAATTATTATAATTATTTAAGATATTATTTTACTTAAAAAAAGATAAAATAATTTATCTATGATATTTTATAGTGAATGTTTCACATTAAATTACCTAATGGCACAAAAAAATCTGTAGATGAAGAAATTGTTTTACATGAACTCTATTATAATCTAGCTATATTAGATTCTTCTAAATATAAAGAAAATGATTTTCACCATGCAAAAATACAACTATCTCAAATTGACAATTCTATACCATTGTTTGATATATTTTCAAAAAATCTCTATTTAATTCAATCTTCAAATGTATATTCACGTGTTATATTTCATCATTATAGACTTCCAAATGAGAAAATTGTTAAAATTCTAACATATACTCTTAAAAAAATTTCTGAATCTAATAAATTATCAAATTCTGCATATACTGAGAAATTAAAAAAAAATATTAATTTTATTTCTAACTATGATTTAGATACTCTTGCACAAACTTATTATAAAGTATTTTATTTATCACAACCAATGACATCTGATTTAACCACATGTATTAAACCTTCATTTATCCCTTTTATTACTACAAAACCATATTATACTAAATCAGAACTTATTAATTTAGGTCTTAATATGGAAATAAAGATTGATTTAAAAACAATAGAATTAGATTCTATTTGTCAGATAATATCTGCAAATGAAATAACTTCTAAGGAAATACTTGAACATCAAATATATATAAAAGAAAATATAGCAAAAGCTTATGTACAATTATATTCACTACTTGGATCTTATTACTGGAATTATTATATTAGAAATGAATGTTTAAAAGATCAATTTGTTGAAAAACAGATTGATAATTTGCATGCAATTATTTTAAAAGCTCCTGCATTTGATAAAGATTATTGGCTATATAGATTTGTTAGTTATGATGATTATCTTAGTCATTTAATACCAGGAGATAAATATGAAGAAAAATCATTTATTTCAACTACTCGTAATCCATTTTATGATCCTAAAAATAATTTATTTGGATTTATTTTAATTAAAATTAAAATTCCTAAAGAAGTTGAAGGAATTGGACTTTGTATTGAATCTTATTCTCTATTTCAGAGTGAAGAAGAAGTTTTATTAAATCCAGGAGTTCTAAAATTAATATCTATCAAAGAAAACTATCATTATTATCATCCTAATCCCAATGCATCAAAACGAATTAAAAAATTATACACTTTTGAATACATCAAACCTATTAAATCTCCACCATCTACAGTTGCTACAGAATATAAGTTAAATTTAGAACCTATTCCAAAGATTAATTGGCTTGAAGTACCAAAAGCAGATGGTGATGATTTTGCTTCAAAAGTTTATTATTTTTATAGAATTGTTTTGCCTATTTATAATAATAAACGTTATTTTTATTCTGATATTGGTTCACAAACTTATTTATTTCAAGCCTTTTATCTAGATGATAATCCAGTGTATGAAAAATATTTCTTTTTACAAAATAAATCAACACAAAAAAAAGATGAAATATATTTTGTTTTACAAAATGAGAATACTGGTGAAATTGTACTTTTTATTGAACTGAGAGATACTATTTCAGTTAACTATATAAGTAGATTTTTAGGATCAAAAAATATTTTTAATGATGAAGACCTTATAAAATTTATATCATCAATGGCACACTATTTTAGTATTGATTCAGTTATTATTCATAACACTTATAGTTCATATGATAAAATCTCATCTAATCTTTTAAAAATTTATGATGAAAATATAATTGATGATTCTAATCCAGACAATCATACAATTTCATTATTTTCAGGTGATTTTAAGTACTGGAATGTTGATTTGATAAATTTTATAGAAAAGAAAACATCACGTTATAAATCAATCCCAGGGGTTGAATTTAATTTAAGAAAACATCATATTCAATTTATGGATATGATAGATGCTCAAGATATATTTACAAGTACTGAAAAAACACCCCTATTCAGTATACTTAACAAATTAGATAAAAACAAAGTTGATTCATCTGGAACTTCAGGTAAGCAAACTTCTAAATCTAAAACTAAATTAACAGATTTTTATTTACATATTCATTATAACTATTTTTATTTGTTAGATGAATTAAATCAACTAATTGCATTTTATAATAATGATATTTTTATTACAGTAGACTCAAATCCATGGTTAAACTCTTATTTTATTTTAAATTCAGAAGAGTATCTTTATAATAAAGGTTTAATTCCATCTATCCAAACATTTAAAACAAATATTTTTCAGGATTACCTTGAAAAACTTGCTATTGAAAATAAAAATATTACTTTTAATAAATATAGACTTGGATTAATATAAAATTTCGTCTCATTTTATATTAATGACCTACAAGTTAAAATATATTGCTTGGAAACAAAAATATTTAAATTTAAAAAATTCATTAAACATTCAATCTGGTGGAAGAGATTCTAATCCATATATTGTTGGATTTTATCCAAAAAAAAATGATAATGATAATAATAAAACAGAATCTGATGATGAAGATACTGATGATAATAAAAAAACACCTTGTTCAGAAGAAAATAAAGAAAATCCAGAAGTACATAAAACAGATCCTGGTAGAGGTGTATTAGGAGATGCAATGTATTATTGGATTGCAAATACAAAAATTAATAAACCAAAAGATTATGTTCCTAGAACATCATGGACATATCAAGAACCTGAAATTGAAACTATTCAACCTGAAATTGTTCCATATACCGAATTTAATCAAGAAATTTTACAAATACTTTATAGTCATATTAAATCTGAATATGATGAAGGTTTTGATGTTGGATATATTGTTGGTTATGAATGTGGTTGTAATCAAAATACCACACCTGAAAAAAAAATACCACCAGGAAATATTTCTGATCCTGAATTCTTAACTGGATTTTATGACGGGTTTAATTTAGCATTTTATAAAGGAACTAACTATTATTATACTACATGGATCCAAATTAATAATAATAATGTTTATTATAAAAGAGACCTTATTAATTATGTATCTAATCCTCATGATGATCAAAATCTTTATGTTGATAAAACAGATCCAAATTATGACCCAATTCAAGAAAGACAATTTAATGAATATTATGTCTATTTAAAGAAAAAAATTATTGGTAAAACTCATTGGTTCCTTTAAATATTAATCTAACTCTGAGCACACTGAACTGTTTGTCCACCATTACCATTAATATTATTTTGTTCATCTTGTTCTTCTGTTTCATCTTCATCATGTTCTAAAAGAGTTGAATGTATTTTTCCAGGTCCTCCAATATATTCCGGGGCTTTGTAACCAAATATTTCTTCTAATTTTTCTTTTTGTTCTATTGTTATCGTTTGGGGATATTCTATTTCAAATTTAAATATAATATCTCCATAACTTTTACCTCTTCCAAAAATCGGTAATCCTTTATTTACAATTTTATATTGGGTTGTTGGTTTAATTACTGATTGAGTATCAACTACAAGTTTAAGACCAGATGGATGTGGTAGTTCTAAGTATAGTCCACATAAAGCTTCTACCAAAGATATCTTTTTTTTACAAATCAAATTTTCTTGTTTTTTATAATCACGTTCATATGTTGGATCATGAGCTTCTGAAACTACAAATATAACTGAACCAATAATTTCAGAACCATCACTATCTACCAAAACATGACCCTTATTTTTAATTTCAATATGTGAAGATGATGCAAAACCTGGTTTAATATCAAGTTCTACTTCTCCTTCCTCTTGTGTTTGTACATTCTTTACTACTCGCACTCTTGGATACTTTAAAGTTTTTTTAATACCTGTATATATCTGTTCTAATGATAATTCAACATTCATTTTAATATGTAATTGTTTACGTTTCATCTCCTTAATTTGTTCAGGATTTGGTCCAGCTGCAAAATGTACTCCTGGACCAAAAGGAAACCCTTGGCCAAAAGGAAATCCAGGTCCAAAAGGAAATCCTTGTCCCATACCTCCTTGAGCTCTCATTTCTGCATGAGCTTCATCTTCCGCATCCATTCGTCTTCCGTGGGTATCTAAAAACTCTCGTTTACTTTCATCCATCAAATACTTATAACAATCATTAATTTTTTTAAACATTTCTGCTGCTTCTGGTGCTTTATTTTTATCTGGATGCCATTGTTTAGCCAAGTCTCTATATGCTTTTGTTATTTCAGAATTTGTTGCATTTGGTTGAATACCTAGTACATTATAAGGATTTTCCATTTATTTATTAGTTATATTAACAATATTTATGTTTAAGTATAAAAAAATCAATTTTTTATTTAATTTTAGTATATAATGGAACAAATTATTTTACTAATTGATGAAATTATATTATCCCAACAATTTCTTAAATCTAACTATTATACACTTAATGAATATTGGATTAAACCACGAATTAGTTTTGAATTTAATCAAGATCCTAATTATATTCCAGACTTAAAACTTCAATCAGAAATAGATCAAACAATTCAATCAATTGATAAAAATTTATGTCTTATTATTGAAATTATACAATCAAATAATATTTTTCAACAAATATTAGAAACTAAGACATTGTATGAATTAGAAAATTTAGCTTTTATAAATATAACTGGTATATCATTTATGTTTGGGATTACTGGAGAATTTGCACCTAAACTAATTAATGATTTCCAAATACAAATAGATCAGATGGAATCAAATGATCTAATAAATTTGTTTAGACAATTTATTAGTGAATTTAAAAATGTATTTGGATATAATTTTTTAGATTTATTAACAGATGAAATTACTTTTCAAATAGTTCACACATGTTTACATATAAAAAAACTTTATCTAGAATATTATAATACAAAAAAGAATGAAACTTAATATTTGTACTTGGAATCTACTTAATCCAGAACCATCTATGTCATTAATGAGTTGGAAAGGATGGATTAAATCTAAATATAAAATAAATCCATATACAATTGCATCAGTTGATTATCATCGATTTATTCAATTTAGATCTCATACTATTATTAATATTTTAAGATGGATGATAAACAATTCACCTCATCCTTTGATAATATGTTTACAAGAAGTGCATCCTTTGCTATTAGATAATCTTAAAAATATTATCCAGCCTAATCAAATAGCTATTGGTCAAGAAACTCCTACTAATTATTTGGTAACATTAATATCACATGGTCATATTAATGAATATAAACAAATAAATCTAGATAAAAAAATAGCATTAATTACTAAAATTCAATTTCCTAAATTAAACAAAAATATTTCTTGTGCAAATATCCATTTTTATTGGAAATGGTCTGAATACCAGGTAAAAACTTTTGGTCAAGAACTAGTTTCTAATCTTGAAACACCATTTATTATTGCGGGTGATTTTAACAAACCAATAGATATGTTGGGAGAATTTATGGGATTATTTGATTGTGTATTATATAATAATATGCCAGACCAAACATTTACATCTATATTAACACATAAACCTGTATCTGAATCTAATCCTGAATTAGGTCAAATAGATCATATAATGTTTAGCTCAGAGTTTAGCACTGGTAACTCAACCAAATATAAAATTTTGTCCAAGTTACTTGGTTATAAAATTTTTTATCAATTTAATAAAATAATCAAACTATTTGAATCCAAACAAATAACTAATCAATCAGACTGGACTAGATTAAATCCAAATTCAGGAATATCAGATCATAAACCTGTATTTGTTAAAAATATATTGTTAAATTTGGACAACAAATAATCCCATTATTTATTTTAAGTTCTAGTCTATAATTAGTATTAGTATTAATAATTTCAAGAATACGGTTTGATAATTCTATAGTACCTTCAAATGTACACAATAGTTTACAACATGAACTTAAATTTTGTATTGAATCAATTAGTTTGTATTTAATTTGAACTAGGGTTAAATTAGGTTCTGAAGTATAATCAAAAACCCATAACTTATATTTATATATATGGGATGGATCATATTGTTCTGAATAATCATTAGACCTAATAACTTGACCAAAATATTTATTTGAATCATCACGTACTGTAATAAATGGTCCTATAATAAAAGTTTGTTCAGGATCAGTTAAAAAATAATATCTTGGCATTTTATTTAATTATTACTCAAATATATTTGATTAATATTTAAATAGTTTAATTTTCTGTAACAAATTTTTGTGCATTAGCAAAAAGCTTAGCATCAACTGCTGAACGTTTTATAACTGAATAAAACTCTTTGACTAACTTTTCTTTTTCTAATGCAATTCGATAAATATGTTGATCTACTGTAAGTCTATCTTGACGGGATTGAGACCTATTGCTATCGCTATCACTATGAGAACTCTTACCCTTTGGTGCACATGCTAGATATAAATAAACATTAACCTGACGTTCCTCCTTTGGCAAATCCTTATGTGAACAATATCTAATTGCTCTCCCAATAACCTGATCTAATCTAGATATATTCCAATATGGATCTAATATATGAACTGATCTAACTCGTAAAAGTGAAACTCCCTCTTTTATTGATGGAGATCCTAATATTACTTTAATTTGTGATCCATCTTCATTTTTAAACTGATTAAAAATATCTCTAATTTTTTCTTTCTGTTCTGGTTTTTCATCGCCAGACCAAATAGCATATCTATTCTTACCAGGACCGAATATTCCTACATCTTTAAATCCATTAGCTTCTAAAGCAGCTACAAGTGGTTTCAATCCACCAAATTCTTTAAAATTAGAATATATAAAACTAGGTCCTTTAATTTGTCGAACTTTATTAATAATTTTATAAAACTTAATAGAATAACGTTCTAAGTTTTCAAGTTTTAACTTGGATCCTGTCCATGATTCAAATCCTTTTTCATTAATACCTTTGTTAGGAAATGCTATATTTGATATAATACGAGATCCTATAAAAAAATTGTTTGGTAACTTGAGTATATCTTTAAAATCTGGTTTACCTTCTTGTTCTTCTACTGTTTGATAACATTCATATTGAAATTTTGACATATGACATTTTACTACTTTAAATTTTTGTTTAGGAAATGCATGTGATGGAGCTCCTGGAGAATAAGATACATAACCCTTTAATAAAGATGACAATAGTTCACTATTAGCTAGTTTATATAATCCTTTTGAATCAGACTTTAAAAATATATCATTAAATTTTGATCCTGTTGGTAGAATTTCATCTGGTTTAAGTAGATTCATAGTTAGAGCAAGTTCAACAGGTTTATCAAATATTGGTGTCGCTGACATTACAACTATACGAGTTGAATCTGGTGAACGTTGTAATGAACCTAAAATTGTTTTGTAAAATAATCCACTCTCAGAAACAATATTTTGTACTTCATCAATTATTACAAGTGAGTTTTTCAAATTAATCTTTTTAGATTCAACTAAATCAACATATTTATGATATGAATATATCTGATATTTTTCATCAATGCGTTCATTAATATCTCTTACAAGCTCCTGATATTCATTTGATGTTGGTGAAAGCTTAGATAGCTTAGATCTCTCTGCTTTTGTCATATATTTAGAACCAGTACATTCTGATCTAAATTCTTTATATACATTACCAACAAGTGAAGCAGGTACAATAAATATAACATTTCTTTTATTTATCCATTGTTCAGCTATTTGTATAGCTGCACATGTTTTACCTGCACCTATTCTATGAAATACTAGCAAACCTTTGTATGGAGTTTTTGGATTTATAAATTTAGAAACAAATAATTGGGGTAACTGATAAGTAAATTCTTCAGGATAACATAATTCAAAAAAAGTTGGTTTTTTTGAAGGTATTTCTAAATCTTTAAATTTCTTTTTTATTTTATCTTGTAAATTAGGATCTGATATTTTTGGATAATCCATTTGTCTTAATTAATATAACTCAAGATAAAATTTAAATTTTAGTTTTATAAAATAATTTATCATATATTTTATATGAATCGTACAAGCAATTTACATAGATATGTAATGATAAATCGTTTTAAAACAAAATTTGAAACTCAAAATATGTCTTTTAATGAATTTAATAATAATGATAATGATATATTTCTACTAGATGCTCAGGATTATAACTATACACAATTTGAACCTGAGGATATGACTGTAGCTGAAACTGTAGCTTTAGATGAAACTCTATCTGAAACTATATCTGAAACTATAGCTGAAACTATAGCTCTATCTGAAACTATAGCTGTATCTGAAACTATAGCTGAAACTGTAGATGAAACTCTATCTGAAACTGTATCTGAAACTGTATCTGAAACTGTATCTGAAACTGTATCTAAAACTGTATCTAAAACTGTAGATGAAACTGTAGATGAAACTCTATCTGAAACTGTATCTGAAACTGTATCTTTAGATGAAACTCTATCTGAAACTCTATCTGAAATTCTATCTGAAACTGTAGCTTTAGATGAAACTCTATCTGAAACTCTATCTGAAACTCTATCTGAAACTCTATCTGAAACTCTATCTGAAACTCTATCTGAAACTCTATCTGAAACTCTATCTGAAACTCT
>Ga0114972_10003983_pt1 | contig 11003 bp, 8 predicted proteins | sample M_140807_EF_Meta_FD_87354 | JGI IMG/M metagenome (GOLD analysis project Ga0114972, IMG submission 87354) | Freshwater microbial communities from Lake Montjoie, Canada to study carbon cycling - M_140807_EF_MetaG | ecosystem: Environmental > Aquatic > Freshwater > Lake | place: Lake Montjoie... | reverse complement strand
CGGGCACGACAAACCGCGAGGCCCTGGCCAGATTACTACGGGAGATGCCCATGGAAATTGGCATCAACTATGACCCGGGAAATATCAAAGCTGCCGAGGGAAATTCCAGCCAACTTCACCTGGATCTGCTCAACGACCGCATCAACTATTGCCATTTGAAAGATTGGAAGCGGACGGGTGATGGTTGGGAAGCATGCGGCGTGGGGGATGATGATCTCAATTATGGGAAGTTATTATCCCAAATGGATTTTCAAGGGGTGTATCTGATTGAATATGAACCACTTCACGACTCCTGCGATGGTATTCGCCGAACCTTGGAAAGCCTTGACCGATCGGGCCTTATGGTCGTTATGGAGAAAGAATAAAGCAAACTGGCGGGTAATTGATTATATTTTTAAAATATAACACATATATAGTAATTAAAAATACAAATTTACACACGAAAATAAAATAATTATGAAATACTTTTTCATTACTACCGCGAGCATGATACTTTTGAGCTGTCCGATAGCGGCTCAAGAGAGTGCTTTTGCAAATACCGAGGATTGGCCTAGGTGGCGAGGCCCCAATGCCAATGGAATTGCCGAAGGGCGCAAACTTCCTGTCCATTGGAGCCCGGACCGAAATATTGTCTGGTCGGTCCAATTGCCTGGATGGGGAAATAGCTCCCCCGTGGTGCACAAGGACCGTGTTTTCATAACAACCCATAAAAAAAATCCGAATTGCCTTTTGACAATGTGTTTCGATAAAAACACCGGCAAGGAACTTTGGCGCCATGACTTCGGGTTTGGTGTCAACCAAAGGACCCACGAAAAGTCGTCCCTTGCGGTAAACACACCAGCCATCACCCACGATTCGGTTTATGTGGCTTTTGGAAATGCCGACATCGCCTGCTATAGTCACGATGGCAAGCTTGTTTGGATGAAACGTTATATGGAGGAATTTGGCGATCCGAAAATGGCGTGGGGATATGCGGTAAGCCCAATGGTACTTGAGGATTCTGTGCTGTTTCCATGGAATCACCACAAAGGCCCTTGTTTTTTGGTTGGAATCGACAAGAAAATTGGTCAAATCAACTGGAAGAAAGATAGGCCTATCGGGACGGCCCACGCCACTCCACTTTTGGTGGACCATAATGGACAAAAGGACATTTTGATTTCTGGCCAAAACCGATTGACTGCATTTGATGCCAACACCAGACGCGAATTATGGGCCTATGGCGAAGGAGAGGGGCCTTACAACGGGGAAATTATTTCGAGCCCGGTTTATGGCGATGGCATGGTTTTCTTTCAATTGTGGAGAGACACCAAAATCCAGGCATTGAGGCTGCTTGGAGAAGGCAAACCACCCATACCTGTTTGGAAAAGCAAAAAACCAGGACCAGTGGAATCCTCGATCCTTTGTTACCGTGGCCTTGTCTATTCCTGGCTGGACAATGGAGTTCTTGTTTGTCTCGATGGAAACAATGGCGATGAGCTTTACCGTGAGCGCCTGGGTAAGGCCGCCAATTCATCCCCTATCGCTTGCGATGGCCGTATCTATTTGAGCGATAACAATGGTGATACCTATGTGGTCGAGGCGGGTAGGAAATTCAGGTTGTTGGCGACCAATCCACTGGGTGAAAGAATATCCGCTTCACCCGCAATCACAGGGAACCGGCTTATTTATCGCACAGATTCCCGACTATTTTGTATTGCCGACAAATAGGAACTTTTCGAAACCATAATTCCCTGAAAGATGTTCCAGGGGAACTTTGCCTTTTAGAACCTGAGGCCAAACCGATAAAGCAAGTTCAGCGAAAGGATGTCCGAATTATTTTGATCCTGGAGGATTTTGTTCCATGTCTGGTCAATTTCGAGGCGCACGCCGTGCTGCCACAATACGCCCATCCATGGGATCTCCCAATCCGCGTGAAATGCCCCAAAGAGAGATCCAAATATCGCAGTAGACATGGTTACCTCGACGGGCTGAATTTTCATCGAGCCCCAACGGCCACCAATATCCATTCCGAATCTGAAGTTGTCGGCTTTATCCTGCTCTTCTGCGCTTCCCCACAAATACCATTCACGCCCCAATGAGAGATTGGCGGATGTACGGTTAACATACTGAAGGGCCAAAGGGCCGGTGTATTTTCCGTAAACCCTTACATCATGTATTTGCGGATCAAAGTTGTTATCAAAATTCTGCTTGCCAAAATTCTTCACCTGGACGATAGGATCTCTTGTTTTTGCATTTTGAAAAATATTGGTCACACCAACATCCAGAACCCAAGCTTTGGTTGCTTCCTGATTGAAAAAAAGGCTTCGACCACCGCCTGTAATATCCCAACCTACCTGCAGGTTTTTGGCGAGCGCCCCGTTTGAAACAGGGAAAGATGGACCTACCATGGTGTAAATTTCCCAGCCTATCGGACCATTGAGGCCAAGGCCTTCTTTGGAATCCGTATCTCCGGGCCTGATAATCCAATCAGAAAGGGAACGCCTCCCGATAATTCGGGCTCCGCCCTCATCCGAGGCCGCTTCCCCTTCGCTATAACCTCTCCAAGCCTGGTAAGGAGCGCTGTCTTGCGCGTCAACTTTCCCGGCTTGGAACACGGCGAACCCTAAAACCAAGAGAAACGCCGCTTTCCAGGATTTGATCATGTCCCGCCCACCCGTGAGAAAGCCAAAATCCGCAAAGATCCTATGCTTGATACAATCATCGGATCCGGTGCGCCCGGTATTGAGGGGATCGAAAGAAAAGCAAATTCGCTAGAAGAGTCACGGGGCGCAAATATTACCCATGTTTCCCAAACCACCCAATCCAACCCAAAATGATATACAATTCTACCTCTCAAAAGCTGCACCAATCCAGCTGGGCACTTACAAGCTTTGGCAAAAAACCCTTCTCCAAACCCTTGCTTTTGGAGAAACCCTCCCCTGCCCCTTCTTGGTCCAGGCGTTAATCGAGGAAGTCCGGCCCAATCCAAGCCGCACTTTGGAACATCGGGCTGATAGTTTTCAGGACACAACAAGGCGAACCGTTCAGGAGCGGCGCTACACTGACCCCATTTTTGACAAGGCAATGCTTTTTATTGCCAACCTTCCTAACGGAGCATTACCGGAAAATCTGGCATTTATTCTAAACCGGGCCGGGGAAAACCTGCCCCTTCCACTATTGGAAATCAGCCCTGGGCAAATTCGCCAGTTCCAACAGGCCCACCAGAGTCTTGATAAAGGGTCAATTTCCACAAAAACACACGGCGAGATGCCCTGGCCCCCCTGGGGCACTGAAACCATTGAGGCAATGGAAGCCCCACGCTTCGCCCTGAACGATACAGATTTGGCCCTTTTGGAATCAGGAGGAGCGAATTGGAGCCCATCCGAACGGCAATGGTTTTCGGAAGTTTATTCCGCCAAGCAGTGGTTTCTTCAATGGAGAAAATCCCCTCCACAACACCGCCTGTTGGGAAATTGCCTGGTTTGGGAATCGCGGCAGAATTATGAAAACCAACAGGAAGGCGGCTTGGAAACGCTTGTACCCAAAGGAACCCTGGAAAATCTGTTACCCTCCGAACTGATTTGGATTGAGGAATCCAACAACCTTTTTTCCTGGAAATGGAACCAAGGCGAACTCCTTTATTTTGGAAGGGAACAATCCACTGTCCTTCGCCCATTCCTTAGTTGGAATCTGATTTGGGATCCAATTGCACTGGATTGGCAATTTTGGGCCAAGGGTTGTCCGGGGCGCATGGGCGCGATGGCTTTGGGCTGGATACTTTCTTTGTTGGAAACCGTGCATCTGGATCGTGGCCCTTGGGATCTCGAAGCCCAATGGGTTCTCCTTGAAAAGCCGGGGGCCGATTGGGAACAGTTGGTTAAGCCCCTAAGGCATATTGTGAAATCCCTGTGGCCCCACCACAGTGAATGGGGAAGAATCCCTGCTAACCCAGGTCAATCGGAGAACGGGACAAAACACACGCACCAATGCTCCATAAACTTTGGCTGCTCCAAATCCGTGTCCAATTCCATCAATCTCCACCCTCAAACAGAGGGCGTTCGGGAAATTCCCTCGAATTTGACCCTTGTGGGAACCCCTCAAAGCCCCGAAGATTGGCTGGAGTGGGATGAACGGGTGATGAATGATTTGGGCCTGTTTTGGACCGCAACCGGAGACACAAATGAAGCGAAATAAGCGCCTGAATCATTATTTCTGTCTATCCTTTACACTTTTTTGGATGTTGGGGACCACTTTCCCTGCCTTGGGGGGATCTTCTAACAGCCTGATGGATATTCACCCCTACGGGAAACTTTTGGCAGTGGCCAACCCCGATTGTGGCACAGTCACCCTGATTGACCTTTCCACAAAGAAAAAACTGGCTGAAATCCCTGTGGGCAAAAAACCCGAGGGGGTCAGCTTTGTTGGGTCCAACGACACCCTGGTGGTTACCTTGTTCGCGGAAGACACACTTGTTGTTGTTGACACAACCCAACAAAAGGTGATCAAGCGAATTTCCTGCGCGGATGAGCCCTATGGAGTGGTTTCCTCAGCATCTGGCGATCGTGTTTATATAACCCATGACTACCCTGGCCTGGTTAGCGCGTGGGATACCCGGACCTGGACAAATACCTCCAACTTCCATGTTGCCCCGTTTGTACGTGGCCTCGCAATCAGCCCTGATGAAAAATCCCTTTTTGTCACAGGTTTTTACAACGGCCGTCTTCACAAGATCGATCTGGAAACCGCAAAAATAGTCGATCAATGGAAGGGGCATTCAACCGACAATTTGAGCCGCTCTGTCGTCCTCAATCCCAAAAGGCAAAAAGCCTATCTTCCCCATATTCGCTCTCGAATTGAAGTAATTGATGGAAGTGGCTCGATTTTCCCCCAAATCACTGTCTATTCGACCGACAGTGAAACTTCGGGGTCCAGACGCACATCCATTGCCATGGACACTTTTAACGGGGTACTTGTGGTCACCAATCCTTGGGAAGCTGCTATCACCCCGGATGGTTCAGGGCTTTTCGTTGTCTATTCCGCCACAGATGATATGAACGCCTGCAAGGTTATCGATGATGATTACAAGGAGATCGAAGGTCGTGGTGGTCCCATTCCGGTGGGCAAAAATCCACGGGCGGTCAGGGTAAGCCCAGATGGCAAAACTGCTTGGGTTTATGCGGCCATGGATTTTTCCGTAAACGGATTCGATATCCAATCCTTGCGCAATGTTGCACGAATCAAAACTTGTGAAACCCTTCCTGACGAGCGGTGGGTCCTTGGGAAATATCTGTTTGGTTCAGCCAAAAACCCCATGAGTGGTCCCCGTTGGGTTTCTTGTTTTTCCTGCCATCCGGATGGCCTGACAGACGGAAGGGTTTGGCACAATCCCGAGGGTTTGCGAAAGACTCCAGCGTTTTTTGGTATGGCCCACACCCACCCTCTCCACTGGTCAGCGGATCGGGATGAGGTACAGGATTTTGAATACACGATCCGGGGCAGACTGATGCAAGGCCACGGGTTAATTAATGGTCCGATTCCTCAAAAGCGGGGATTTGAACCAACCGAACGCAATGCTAACCTGGCCGGAAAATCCGAAGACCTGGACGCGTTGGCCATCTATTCAAATTCTTTTGAAGTTGAGACGCTCTCTCCCCACGCCTTGGAATCAGGGAAACTCAACGAAAAGGCGCAGAGGGGAAAAATCCACTTTGAAAACCCCGCTGTAGGCTGCGTAACCTGTCATCAAGGCCCTTACTACACCGATAGTACCCTTGCTGTTCCAAAACTCCATGATGTTGGAACAGGCTTGGATGACAAATCGGAACGGATGGGACCCAAGTATGATACACCGTCACTGATCGGCGTGTACCGAACGGCGCCCTACCTTCACCACGGAAAAGCCCCCACCCTCATGGATGTCTTGACCACATCCAACAAGGAGGACAGACATGGGAAAACCAGTAACCTCAAAAAGGCGGAACTGGAAGAACTGGTTGAGTTCCTAAAGGCCCTGCCCTTTGAGCTTCCCCCTAAACAGACCCCTAATTCCGTAAAATATCGTATTTCCAAAACCCAGGACAAGTAATGGACACAAACATCAAGGACCGCTACCTCCGTGCGCTGGATTGGATTCAGTCTGTTGGGAAAAGCACCCTCAACTGGTTTGAAAAAGGCACGGATATAGAATGGAAGTCGGATCAGAGCCCTGTAACCATTGCGGACAAGGAAGCGGAAAAAACCCTTCGGGACGCCATATCCAAGTATTTTCCGGGAGATGGCCTGCTCGGGGAAGAATATGGCGACCAACCCGGTTCATCCGGTTTTCGCTGGATCATTGACCCGATTGATGGAACCCGTTCTTTCACCCGGGGTATTCCCCTTTGGGGAATGTTGGTTGGGTTGGAATTCAACGGTTCAATGGTCGCCGGAATTGCCCATGCGCCAGCCCTTGGAAAAACATGGCATGCAGCGCGGGGTGAAGGCGCCTTTGTCGATTCCAAACGAATCCGGGTTTCGGATAAAACCGAGATTTCCAAAGGTCAAATTTATTACTCCGGTATGAAATGGTTTCGTCAGGCTGGGGTAGAGGAGGGTTTTATCCGACTTTCCCACGACTGCCCACAACTTAGGGGCTTCGGCGACTTTTATGGATTTGCCCTGATTGCCCAGGGTTCAGGCGAAGCAATGGTTGAATATGGTGTTAAAGCCTGGGATATTGCCGCCCTTTTTCCCATAGTGGAAGAAGCTGGAGGCAAAATGTCGAATTGGTCAGGAACGATCGACCTGTCCCGAAGCGATGTTTTAGCCTCTAATGGATTAGTACACGAAAAATTACTATCTTATTTTGAAAATTATCAAATCAAAGGCAAGTAATCATGAGCGGATACAAGGTTCCCCTTAGCGTAACTTGGGTTGGTGGCCCAAAAGGACATCTACGTTTGATTGATCAAACCCTCCTCCCGTCGCGGCTTGAGGAGATTGATCTTGCGGATGTAGAGTCAGTTTTTGAGGCAATTGTATCCCTGAGGGTTCGTGGGGCTCCTGCTATTGGTATCGCCGGTGCTTTTGGCCTTTTGGTTGGAACCCGGGAGGCAACCTCACCTGACCATTTTCAGGAAATTCTGAAAGCCTCCGCCATAAGGCTCAACGCTAGCCGCCCTACCGCCGTCAATCTTTCCTGGGCCATCGGAAGGATGCTCAAACATTTCGGAGATTCAGTTTCTCTACTCCCATTTGAACAGTGGCAAGCCCTCCTTCTTGAAGAAGCCTCACGCATCCAAACCGAGGATCATGAAATGTGCCGGGCCATGGGCGACCATGGCCAGGAACTCATCAAGGATGGATTTGGGGTACTGACCCATTGCAATGCGGGAGGCTTGGCAACGGCCGCCTATGGTACAGCTTTGGCGGTAATGTACCGGGCCCATGAACAAGGGCGAAATTTTCGCGTTTTTGCTGATGAAACCCGACCTTTGCTTCAGGGAGCCAGGCTCACCGCATGGGAACTTTCCAAAGCGGGGATCCCAGTCACATTGATCTGCGACAACATGGCAGCACAAGTGATGAAGGAAGGCAAAATCCAAATGGTTATCGTTGGAGCGGACCGAATTGCTGCAAATGGCGACACCGCGAACAAAATTGGGACATATGGGGTAGCTTGCCTTGCCAAGGCCCACAACATCCCTTTTTATGTTGCGGCACCTTCATCCACCTTTGATCTGACCCTGGCAGATGGTTCCGGTATTCCAATCGAACAGCGAAAATCGACGGAAGTATCGAGTTTTCAGGGTGTGCAATGCGCCCCCGCAGATATTGATGTCTACAACCCTGCATTTGATGTGACCACGGCGGAATTGATCCGGGGGATTATCACGGAAAAGGGTCGGATTGAACCGGTCACTGGGGCCAATATCGCGCGGGTTCTGGCTGGAAATTAATGACACTATACTATTCATGGCCATAGGATAATTGCATAGTTTTTGCGGATGCAAAACCGCGACCTTTCGTGAGGAACCTTTCCATGTTTCGCAAGATTTCATTTGCACTTACCGCTGCGCTTCTTGGTATTACGGGCGCAAACGCTCAGGAGTGGGGCAACCTCAGCGGTCAGGTCATTTGGGCCGATGCTGCCCTGCCCCAAACCGGCAAGGCCAATGTCAACAAGGACCAGGATCATTGCCTTTCCAAAGGCGACATCGAATCTGAAAAGTTTGTGGTCAATCCCAAGAACAAAGGCGTTCGCTGGGTAGTGGTGTGGCTGACCGACTCGAAGGATCCCAAGGCGAAAGTGCCTGTCCACCCAAGCTTGGAAAAAGTCACCGAAACCGAAGTCGCAATTGATCAACCCTGTTGCAAATTTGAACCCCATGTGCTTGGCCTTCGTGAAGGACAAACCCTTGTTACCAAGAACAGCTCCCCGATCACTCACAATGTAAGCATTATCAGCACTGGCAAAAACCCGAACACCAACCAGATTGTGCCCGCCGGCAAGGAAGTAAAGATTCCCGATTGGTTCCAGGGTCGTACACCAAGTCGCGTCGAGTGTACAATCCACCCCTGGATGGGTGCTTATGTCTGGACCTTTGCGACACCTTACTTTGCAGTGACCGATACTGATGGCAAATTTACCCTGAAAAACGCCCCTGCTGGCGAATTCAACCTTGTGATTTGGCAAGAAGAAACTGGTTTTGTGAAAGGTGGCCGCACCGGTATCCCCGTCAAGATCAAAGCTGGCGACACGACCGAAGTTCAGGTCGACCTTAAGCCCAGCAAGTAAGCTCGAAATGGATTAACTGAATCAATGAAAAAGCCCCTGGAATTCCAGGGGCTTTTTTTCTCTTGTCACCGGAATAGATTTTTTGGATTTGGGAAAATCCAAAAACCAGGAAATCTTATCCCCGATGACTTTGGGATTTCCGGAGAGCCGCTGCCACAAACGCATTGAATAACGGGTGACTCTGAGTCGGTTTGGATTTGAATTCCGGATGAAACTGGACCGCCAAAAACCAGGGATGGGAAGGTATTTCCACAATCTCGACGAGTTTCGAATCCGGGCTTAATCCTGAAAAGACCATACCCAATTTCTCAAAGGTATCCCGGTAGTCGTTGTTGAATTCATACCGGTGGCGATGGCGTTCCTGGATTTTATCGCTTCCATACGCTTCCCTTGCGCGGGAAGGCGCCTTGAGGGCACAGGGATAACTCCCTAGCCGCATTGTTCCACCCATGTTCGTAATCGACTGCTGGGCGTCCAGGAGGCACACAACAGGGTGCGGAGAATCTGGATCAATTTCCGTTGAGTTGGCCCGATCCAGTTTGGCAACATTGCGGGCAAATTCAATTACCGCGCACTGAAGTCCAAGGCATATGCCAAAAAAGGGAATTCCCTTTTCCCTTGCATAACGAATTGCCTCAACCTTTCCATTAATGCCCCGGTAGCCAAACCCACCTGGAACAAGGATTCCGTCCAGACCAGCCAACGCGGCATCCGGTCCGTTGTTCTCCAATTCTTCAGCCTCAATCTTGCGCACCAGTATCCGAGTCGAGTTGGCGATTCCCGCGTGGTCGAGCGACTCGTAAATCGATTTGTATGCGTCTTTGTACTCTATGTATTTGCCGACAACGCCTATACAGACCTCATGATTGGGGTTACGCAATTTATGAAGCATATCATGCCACTCGGAAAGGTCGAGTGGCCGGGCCTTGGTTAGTCCCAGCTTTTGGACAATCAATTCGTCCAGCTTATTTTCGGTGAGACTCAAAGGGACTTCGTAAATGGAAAATTCTTTGTCCCTTTCCTCGATGACAGCCTGGGTTTCGACATTACAGAAGAGGCCGATCTTTTCCTTCATTCCTTTAGTCATTTCCCGTTCGGTTCGGCAAATGAGAATGTCGGGCTGAATACCAATTTGTCGTAGTTGGCCAACACTGTGTTGGGTTGGCTTGGTTTTTGCCTCGCCTGCGGCTTTGAGATAGGGAATCAGGGTTAGGTGAAGGTAAAGACAATTGTGCTTTCCCACATCCAAAGCAAATTGTCGAATTGCTTCCAAAAAGGGAAGACCTTCGATATCCCCCACGGTGCCGCCAATCTCAGTGATTACAACATCAACATCCTCTCGGGCGACAAGGCGAATCGCCTCCTTGATCTCATCCGTTACATGGGGGATTACCTGAACAGTATGGCCCAGGTATTCACCCTTACGCTCTTTTTGGATTACCTTTTGATAAATACGTCCTGTGGTGAAGTTACAATCACGATTCAAAGGCGCGTTGGTGAAACGCTCATAGTGCCCCAAATCTAGATCGGTTTCCGCTCCATCATCGAGAACATAAACCTCGCCATGCTGGTAGGGGCTCATCGTACCCGGGTCTACATTGATGTAGGGATCAAATTTCTGTATACGGACGCGAAGCCCTCTTTTTTCCAAAAGGAGCCCCACAGAAGCGCTGGTCAGCCCTTTTCCCAAAGAACTTACCACGCCACCCGTCACGAAAATGTGTTTTGCCATAAATGGCATTTTCGCAATTTGCCAGTGACTCGACTAGAGCCAAGGTAATCGGCACAAAGCGATTGGCCCTGAAAAAGGACAAAATGGCCCACTTTGGCGCAAAAACAATCAGGCTGCCTTGGCCACATTTGCATTTTTTGCCCGGAGACAAAATTCCACAAAAGCCCGATATTCCTCAGGCGTGTCGATACCTAGCCCCTTGTGAACAACCTTGCCCACCATCAAGGGCACACCATTAGCCAAAACCCGCAGTTGTTCGAGTTTTTCAGCCTGTTCGAGGGGATGAGGGGGCATTTTGCCTATGCCCAAAAGGAAATCCTTTCGGTAACCATACAAACCAAGATGTTGCCATGCTCTTACCGGTTCTGAATCGAACGGAGGAGTTCCCTCTCGGTAGTAAGGAATCGGGCTGCGACTGAAATAAAGTGCCCGGCCATTTTCATCCATCACCACCTTGACACAATTCGGATTTCGGTAGGCATCATCACTTGGGATCGGGGTCGCCAAAGTTGCCAT
>Ga0114972_10003982_pt1 | contig 11005 bp, 8 predicted proteins | sample M_140807_EF_Meta_FD_87354 | JGI IMG/M metagenome (GOLD analysis project Ga0114972, IMG submission 87354) | Freshwater microbial communities from Lake Montjoie, Canada to study carbon cycling - M_140807_EF_MetaG | ecosystem: Environmental > Aquatic > Freshwater > Lake | place: Lake Montjoie... | reverse complement strand
GGATACACCGCCATGCTGTGTGTGATGGCACTGGAATCGCAGGGCGTCAAGCCCGATGGCGGGGAGGTTCTGGTTACCGGCGCAGCGGGCGGTGTGGGCAGTGTCGCCATTGCCTTGCTGTCCGGGCTGGGCTACACGGTGGTCGCCTCGACCGGACGCGCTGAAGAGGCTCCGTATCTGAAGCAACTTGGCGCAACCGATGTGATCGACCGAGCCACGCTGTCTGCACCCGGCAAGCCGCTTCAAAAGGAACGCTGGGCGGGCGTGGTTGATGCAGTCGGCTCTCACACGCTGGCCAACGCCTGCGCGCAGACCCGCTACCGGGGCGCAGTCGCGGCCTGCGGACTGGCTCAGGGCATGGACTTTCCGTCCAGCGTTGCGCCCTTCATCCTGCGGGGCGTTCGGCTGATCGGCGTGGACTCTGTGATGTGTCCGCGTGCGGATCGCTTGATCGCCTGGGAGCGGCTGGCGCGCGAGCTGGATCTGGCCAAGCTCGACGCGATGACCACCGAGATCGGACTTCAGGACGCCATCGCGTGGGCGCCTAAAATCCTGGCCGGTCAGGTGCGCGGACGCCTGGTGGTCGACGTCGCTGCCTGAGTCGACCGTGATCCGAACAGTGCGTGCCGTGGCAGTTGAATCGGAACCGGCGATTCTTTATCGCATCGAGCCCATCGACCCGCATGCCCACCTGCTGCAGGTCTCGCTGAAGGTTTTGCGGCCCTCGTCCGATGGACAGCGGGTCGCGCTGCCGGCCTGGATTCCAGGAAGCTACATGATCCGGGAGTTTGCGCGGCACATTATCCGGATCGAGGCGCACTGCGGCACCAAGCCGGTGAGGCTGGACAAGCTCGACAAGCACTCCTGGAGCGCAGCGCCGGTCGATGGTGTACTGGAAATCAGCTACACCGTTTACGCCTGGGACCTCTCGGTGCGTGCCGCTCACCTCGATGCATCGCACGCCTTTATTAACGCGTCGAGCGTTTGTCTGCGGGTGATCGGCCAGGAAGGCTTGCCATGTTCCGTGGAGCTTGCGCCGCCCCCCGCAGCGATTGCCCGCAACTGGCGAGTGGCCACGACCCTGCCGGAAGCCGGCGCTGCGCGCCATGGGTTCGGTCGGTACCGTGCGTCGGACTACGATGAACTGATCGATCATCCAATCGAGATGGGCACTTTTTCGCTGGCCCACTTCGAAGCGGGTGGCGCGCGGCATGAGATCGCCATCACAGGCCGAAGCGATGTCGACCTTAAGCGCCTGAGCCGCGATCTGAGCGCGGTCTGTGCGGTGCAGTCGGTCCTGTTCGAGCCAAAGACCCGGCGCGCACCGTTTGATCGCTATCTGTTTCTGACGACTGCGGTGGGCGACGGATATGGCGGACTCGAGCATCGCAACAGCACCGCATTGCTGTGCAATCGCAACGACCTGCCCTGGCACGGCATGGACTCAGTCAGTGATGGCTACCGCAGCTTTCTCGGTCTGGCCAGTCATGAGTACTTCCACGCATGGCATGTGAAGCGGATCAAGCCGGCTGCCTTCGTGCCCTATGAACTCGATCGGGAAGTGCACACCCGCTTGCTCTGGATCTTCGAGGGCTTCACCTCCTACTACGATGACCTGATGCTGGCGCGAGCCGGTGTGATCTCGCACAGTGACTATCTGAAGCTGCTGGGCAAGACGATTTCGAACGTTCTGCGCGGGCCGGGGCGCCATGTGCAGAGCATTGCCGACTCCAGCTTCGACGCCTGGACCAAGTACTACCGCCAGGACGAAAACTCACCCAACAGCGTGGTCAGCTATTACGCCAAAGGTGCGCTGGTCGCGCTGGCGATCGACCTGTCGATCCGAGCGCGAACAAAGGGTGTTTCGTCGCTCGATGATGTGATGCGGCTGATGTGGACGCGCTTGGGTCGCAGCTTCTACTCTCAGCGAGGCCACGCAGGAGACGCGCAGGCAGGACTGCCGGAGGACGGCTTCGAGCCGATGCTGCGTGAGGCCACCGGTCTCGCGATGAAGGCGCAGCTGACCCGCTGGGTGGATGGCACTGATGATCTGCCGCTGGCACGGCTGTTCGCGCCATTGGGCATCGACATGACGATGACTGCAACAGACCCATCGCCGTCTCTTGGGGTGAGGCTGGCGCAGCGAGGCTCCGAACTGCAGGTGACCAGTGCGCTGACGGGTGGCGCAGCACAGCGGGCGGGCGTGTCGTCCGGTGATGTACTGGTGGCCTGTGATGGCATTCGGGTCAATGAAGCCATGCTCAAAGCCATGCTGGCGCGTCGAACACCCGGCGACCGGGTGCGCCTGCATGCCTTTCGTCGCGATGAATTGCTGGAATTCGAAGCGACGCTCGATGCGCCAATACAGACCGAGGTCAATCTCGCGCTGAAACCAGGGGCCAACCCGCTGCGCGATGCGTGGCTGAATGTGAGGGCCAGTGATCGAGGTGCCAGACGAGCAAAGTCCGGCCGAGCCTGATCAGCCGAAAAGCGTTTGCAAGGCGGTGCCCGGGTCTTCAGCCCGCATGAAGGCTTCTCCGACCAGAAAGGCATTGACCCCGGCTGCGCGCATCGTGACCACGTCCTGAGCGGTGAGAATGCCGCTTTCGGTGATCACCAGTCGGTCATCGGGGATGCGCGAGAGCTGCGACAGGGTGGCCTGCAGGCTGACCTCGAAGGTTCTCAGATCCCGATTATTGATGCCGAGCAACGGCGTCTTGAGGCGAAGCGCGCGATCGAGTTCATCGGCATCATGGACTTCGACCAGCACGTCCATGCCGAGCTCGTGCGCGCAGGCCTCGAGTTCAGCCAGCTGTGTGTCGCTGATGGCAGCCACGATCAGCAGGATGCAATCGGCGCCCCAGGCCCGTGCTTCGAAGACCTGATAGGGGTCGAACAGGAAGTCCTTTCGCAAGACCGGCAGGGTGCAAGCCGCGCGCGCAGCCTTGAGGTATTCCGGTGCCCCCTGGAAGAACTGGACATCGGTGAGCACTGACAGGCAGGCTGCGCCGCCGCGCTGATAGGACTGAGCGATTGCGACCGGGTCGAAGTCGGTGCGCAAAACGCCCTTGCTGGGGCTGGCTTTCTTGACCTCGGCGATCACCGCACTGTGGCCTTGTGCAATACGGCCTCTCAGGGCGGCGCCGAATCCACGCGGACGCGCACTTTCAGGCTCGCCGCGCAGTGTTGCGAGGGCCTCGCGGCGAAGGTCTGCAAGCGGAACGATTGCAGACGCGCTGCGAACCTCCTCTGCCTTGACCGCCATGATCTTCTTGAGCACATCAGACATGAGCGTGCCTCAGGCAGTCGGCGCAACAGCGCGCGTGAATTCGATGAACTGGGCCAGCTTCGCACGGGCTGCTCCGGAGGCGATCGACTCGCGCGCCCGGATGATCCCGGCGCTGATCGAATCGACGACATTGGCCGCGTACAGCGCTGCGCCCGCATTGAGCGTCACGATTTCTCGTGCCGTGCCAGGTGTGTTCTCGAGGGCCGACATCAACATCGCGCATGAAGCCTGCGGATTGTCGACCGTGATGCCGCGGTTCGACACCATCGACAGGCCGAAATCCTCGGGATGAATCTCGTATTCGCGCACCTCACCGTTGCGCAGTTCGCCCACCAGCGTGGCTGCGCCCAGCGAGATCTCGTCCATGCCGTCCTTTCCGTGGACAACCAGAACATGGTCTGCGCCCAGGCGCTGCATCACCCGCACCTGGATACCGACCAGATCCGGATGAAACACACCCATGAGGGTGTTCGGCGCACCGGCCGGATTGGTCAGCGGCCCCAGAATATTGAAAATCGTGCGCACGCCCAACTCGCGGCGCACAGGTGCCACGTTCTTCATCGCAGGATGGTGATTCGGCGCAAACATGAAACCGATCCCGGTGGCCTGCAGGCAATCGGCCACCTGCGCCGGGCTCAGATCAATGCGCGCGCCGAGTGCCTCCAGGACATCGGCGGCACCGGACTTCGAAGACACCCCGCGATTGCCATGCTTGGCGACTTTCGCACCAGCAGCCGCAGCAACGAACATGGCAGTGGTCGAGATGTTGAAGGTGTGCAAGCCATCACCACCGGTCCCGACAATGTCAACGAAGTGCTGCGAATCGCCAGTCTCAACCCGCGTGGCGAACTCGCGCATCACCTGAGCCGCTGCAGTGATTTCCCCGATCGTCTCTTTTTTGACCCGCAGGCCGGTGAGGATGGCGGCAGTCATGGCAGGCGACATCTCACCGCTCATGATCATGCGCATGAGCTTGAGCATCTCGTCGTGAAAGATCTCGCGGTGCTCGATGGTCCGCTGCAGGGCTTCGTGGGGCGTGATCGGCATGGTCAGCTCAGGCGGTCAGAAAATTTCGCAGCAGGGCATGGCCATGTTCACTGGCCACCGACTCAGGATGAAACTGCACCCCCTCGATCGACAGTGTGCGATGCCGCAGGCCCATGATCTGGCCATCGTCAGTCCAGGCCGTGATCTCCAGACACTCGGGCAATGTCTCGCGCTCGACCACCAGCGAGTGATAGCGCGCCACTTCGAAGTGCTCTGGCAACTGGCGAAACACGCCGTGGCCGGTGGTGCGAATGATGCTTGTCTTGCCATGCATGACCGTGGCTGCACGCACCACCTTGCCGCCGAAGGCCTGGCCAATGGCCTGATGCCCAAGGCACACGCCCAGCATCGGAATGCGGCCCGCAAAGTGCGTGAGGGTCTGCAGGGACACACCGGCTTCGGTCGGTGTGCAAGGCCCGGGGGAAATGACGATGCGATCGGGCTTCATGGCCTCGATGTCGGCGATGCCCAGGGCGTCGTTACGAACCGTCCTGACGTCTTCACCCAACTCACCAAAATACTGGACCAGGTTGTAGGTGAAGGAATCGTAGTTGTCGATCATCAGCAGCATCTAGCATCTACCCATTTGATTCGTCTGAAGCATTTTAAGAGTTATCGGCTGCGACACCCGATCCGATGCCCGCTTCTTATCTTGATGACCCGCACCGATCGCCTGGAACTGAGCACACCAAAGACCGTATTGTCCTCCAGTCCATCCTGAACAAGCGCGATTTCATTCGGCGGCCATTCGATGGCTGCCGTGACTGACGCCTGGATCGACCCGGTTTGCCCAGACGACCGAAGCAACTTGCGCCTGTGCGCGCAGCAAGCCCGGAAGAGAGACTCAGAACGCGGCGACGCGCTGCACGACCCAGAAGCTCGCCATGCCACCGATCGCATAGGGTGGCAGCTTCCAAAGCCAAGGCGGCAGCGAAAACGGCAGGCGACGCGCGATCGCCCCCACTGCAGCCATGAGTCCTAGAACCGCCGCGATGAAAATCAGCTGGCCGATCTCGACGCCGATGTTGAAGAAGAGGAGTGCCATTGGAATCGACAACGGTGGCAGTCCGACCTCGGCGAGCGCGCCAGCGAAGCCAAGGCCGTGCAGGAGGCCAAAGGTGAAGGCGACGAGCCATGGGTAGCGCTGCGTCAGACCCAGCTGACCCTGTCGCCCGCGCACGATTTCGGCTGCCACGAAGACAATGGACAGCGCAATGATGGCTTCGACCGGCGGACCCGGAACATGAATCCAGCCGAGCGTCGAAGCGAAGAGTGTCAGGCTGTGCGCGACCGTGAAGGCGGTGATCGTCGCGATGAGCCGGCGCGCGCCCTTCACAAGAATCACCAGTGCAAGCACGAACAGCAGGTGATCAAAACCGATCAGGATGTGCTCGATGCCCAGTACGGTATAGGTCTGTGCGACCTCGAATGCACCGGGGCTCGCGGTCAGGACGAAGCGCGGCTCGAATGGCAGCACCCGCCCAACCTGCTTCGTGCCGTCACTGCGTTCGACCCTCACCAGCACGTCGATGCGGCTCGACGACATGTTCTGAAATTCAATCGCCTTGCCCACGAGCCCACCCTCGGCCCGCACGCGCCAGCGCTGCACTGCACTCCCTGCTGCGAAGCTGTTGCGCACGGGCGGTATCACCTCGGTGTCTGCCGGGAAAACAGGGCGCAGCTTCAGAATGATCGACTCATCGAGCGCCGGCAGTTTCCACAGAACGTCGTACGTGGCGGCGTCGATCTGGCGCAGCTGCAGGTACGCTGGGCGAAACTCATCGGCAGCCGCCGGCAGCACAGCGCCCAGCGTGACCAACACAGCCGTCAGGCAACTGGCCGCCAGACGAATGAGCCATTCAATCATCGGTCTGCGATCGGCGGTAGGTTCTTCGCCTTGATCAGGATGTCGTACTGGCTGCGCAAGGTCCTGTAGTTTTCGGCCAGCGATGCAGCGCGGCGTTCGTTCTCCCACTCGCGTGCAACCGCTGGGCGCACGTCGGCGAGCGGGGGCACGAGCGGCGGCGTGCGCGCGGTGACGCGCACAAGGTGCTGACCGAATCCCGAACGCACGGGACCTGTCCATTCGTTCAACGGCAACTTCGCGATCCCGATCGCAAACTCATCACCGAAGTCGCGCGCGGTCAGGTCGAGCGGCATGTTATCGGCGCGCGGTGGCAGCATCGACGCCTGTCCGAGCCGCGTGGAATCCGCGCCGCGCACCGCGGATGCCCGCGCCGCTTCCAGCTCAGCGGCGGTGGTGGTCGCGGGAAAATAGACCTGTTCGAAACTGACCGCACCCGGCCGCATGAACCGCTCGGGATGCTGCGCGAGATAGGCGGCGAGTTCGGCATCAGTCGGTGCGTCGCGCGCCAGTTGCTCCTCGGCAATGACCTCAAGTTTCTGGCGCACGCGGCGCTTGATCACCGGATCATCGCGGTCGAGCAACAGCGCTGTGCCCTCGCGGTACATGATTTCGTCGCGGATGTGCGCTTCGACGAGCCGGGACAGCTCCTGCCCGGAGGCTGGCCGCTGCCAGCGCGCCTGGTATTCCGCGGCCAGCGCGTCAACAACCCCCTGGCTGACCACAATGCGATTGCCATCGGTGTTGCTTGGAGCAAGCAGGCCGTAGACCGCGAAGATCGCAAGGCCGATCAACAGGAAGTGCAGTACGGGTTCTTTGAGGAACGTTTTGATTTTCAGCTCCGTCGACACGCCCGGACCGAATCAGTTCATCGATGGCGCATACCAGATCGGCGACGTGAAGGCACGCTCCTGCGTGATCATCGGCACGTTCGGGGCCATCTTCACCTTGAAGTAAGCCGCGTCGTAAGCCGTCCAGCGCGGCGTGGGAATTTCCAGCACCCGCAGGTAATAGAAGGCGCGAACGGCCGGATCGAACTCAGGGTCCCTCCAAACGCCGATCAACTCGGGCGCTCCGATCGTGTTGGTCCAGGTGGCGCGCGTCACGTCGACGGTGTTGCCCACCGGCGTGAGCTTGCCGCCCACGATCTTGCGCCGCTGCGTGTCGCTCCAGACCACGTCGAAGATCTTTTCGTGCGTCTTGCCGGCCTTGTCGACCCAGCCCTTGATCACCTGGATGCGGTCGAGGTTGCCGGTCTTGGGGTCCTTCATTGCGGCCACCAGGAATGTCGGCGCCTTGCCGGCAGGCGCTGCCGGCAGGTCCGCGCCCATCGGGACGCCCTTGGCGTAGCCCACGGCGGCCGGCGAACGCGAGATATCGGCGGCGCTGAAGTCGTAGCCACCGAAGAAGCGCACCACCATGTGCGGCCCGCTCGTGCCGTAGGTCTCACGCCGCTTCATCGCGTCCCAGAGCTCGGCACGCGTGTTGCCGGTGGCCCAGACCGCAGTGCGCCCTGCAGCCGTCAGCTCCCAGCCCTTGACGACGCGGTCGCCGAACTTCATTGCGTCCTCGTCCCAGCGGCCGCCGCGCGGTTCGGCGCTCGGAAACTTGGCGAAGTAGTTGTCTTCCTCCATTGCGCTCAGGCCATTGTGCGCGTCAGTCGCAGCGGACATGCCGTACTTGAAGGGGTTGGTGCCCAGTTCCTGCTCGACCTTGATGCCGTTCTTCAGTGCTTCACGCGCGTATTCGTACTGGATCATGCCGGGCTTCTTCGGTACCAGCACCAGGTTGCCGCGATCCCATAGCTCGTAGTTCTTGGCGAACTCGTCGGTCACAGACAGCGAGGGATGCGACTCGCTCTGGCCCTTCATCTGGATGGCCTCGAACAGCGGCTCCCATTTCTGTCGCTCGTCGGCCCAGGCCTTCGTCATGGGCGCACCGGCAAAGGTCTTCAGCTCGAACATCCGGCCATTGGACAAATTGCCGTTGTGCGGAATCGCCAGCAGCTTGCCGCCGGTGGTCTTTTCCCATTCGGCCATCCACTTCCACAGATCCTCGGGGTTCTCACTCTGGAAGGTGGTGAACGGCAGCACCCGATCGGCCTTGTCCTTGCCGTCGCGATAGATCACGTTGCGATGCAGGTTATCGCCGCCCCCCGCGTTGGACGTCCACTCGTAGCCGATCAGCGTGGTGAAGCGTCCGGGCTCGTTGTACTTCTCGGCGATGGCGGTGTTCTTCAACCAGACGCTCTTGGCGAACTTCGGATCCATCACCAGGGGTGGCAGCGCCTTGTTCGACTGCGCGCTGATCAGCTCCATGGTCGCCTTCATCGCCTCGGCAGGGCCGGCGGCGAACATGTCGTGCCAGCGCTTGATGGTCGGGTCGGTCATCATTTCCGCATTGGCGCCTTTGATCTCGGAGATCACGCCCATGCCGTCCGAATGGTCGGCGATCACGACCCAGTCCAGCGGGGTGCCCAGACGCACAGGTTGCCCGCTGGTCGACACTACCTGTTCTCCGCGTGCAAAGCGCGTCGCTTCCTCGGGCCCGAGCGTAGCGCCCGAGCCGCCAGCGTCGGCCGACCAGGCCGTGTGCACATGCGAGTCGCCGAAGTAAGGACGATCGGGGTAGCGGCGCCCGGCGTAGGGTGAGTAGCCGGGTTCCTTGTGAAACTGGCTCGGGTCGGCCGGGCGCACGTCGCCGATGTCGGCTGACATGCTGCCGGCGCCCGAAGCGGCGCCACCCAGTTGCACGGTCTGCGGCGCTTCAGCCGCGGGCTTGGCGTCAGGTGCGGCGCTCGGCGCGGCGGGCGCGGATGCCTGATTCACTGTGGCCGGAACGCTCGTTTGCTGATCAGTGGCCGGGTTGCAGCCGGCCAACATCAACGCTGCCACAGAGGCCCACCACACTTTCAGGTCAATGCTGCGCATGGCCGTGCCCTTGAGTCAGTTCCGAATAGAGCGGGTGAAACTAACCTACTCCGATTGTGTTGCCAACCGTGCAGCGGTCAGCTTTAAGCGCAATTCAGTGTGCGGCAGTGTCAGTCCCCGCTGCGAAAGCATGTCAGCGCAGAATCGAGCGACCCAGCAAGCCTTGCCAAAGCGGGCGGGTACGCGAGAAAGCAGCCGACATGGCCACGCTCAGCGCCACGACAGCGAACACTGTCAGCAGTCCTGTGCCCGCTCCGAATCGGACAAGGCCAAACGCAGCCGCCAGCAACAGCAAGGGGTAATGCAGCAGGTAAATACCGAAGGAGTGAAAGGCAAGCCAGCGCTTCCATGTGCTGGCTCCGCTCCTGCCCGATGCATCGGATGAGGTCGGTGCGACGCCGCGCGCTGCGATGACCAGCATTACGGAAACGAAAACGCCTGCAGTCACCCAGTCAGCTGCAAACCAGCGCGAATAGGACAGCCGCATGTCCGCTCCCCATTGCGCCACAATCTGCTTCGAAAGCGCCTCGGTTGTTCCGCGCAGACCTTCAGCCCAGGGCGATACGGTCCAGATGGCGTAGAGACTCACCAGCAACAGGGACGGCGCTCCCCTCACCCTGATCAACCGTGACCCTGCGAGCCAGGCCGGCCAGCGCCCATGCTCAACACACCACCAGGCCGCGGCGCCCATCAGCCAGCAGGGCAACAAGAGCAGCACCCGCGGTCCCATGCAGACCAGCACGAGCGCCACGCACCCCGCGCGCAGCCGGTCAGGCAAGAGCCATGCGGCCAACAACGCGTAGTACCAGGCTTCATAGCCGAGCGACCAATACGGGATATTGGAAAAAGCCGGATAGGAACGCGTCCAGGTCTCGCCCAGAAAAAGGGCATGCAACCCAAGATGCAAGGGCCATTTGTTGTACATCCACAGCGGATACAGATCCGGGCGCAGGGTGCGTCCCAGGGTGTCGAGGCACAGCGTGAGAAGCAGTGTCGGCACAACGAGGCTGTACAGCCGCGACCAGCGTCCGATCAGGAAGGTGCGCGACTGCCAGCGGGCACTGGATGCGGCCTGCATGACGCTGTAGCCCGACACCGCAAAAAAGCCGATGACCGCGTCATGCGCCAGACGACCTGTCCATCCCGCGCTCGCCCACTGCATGAAACCCAAGGCCTGGGCATGCATGGCCACCACCGCCAGCGCCAGCACGATGCGCCATTGATCCAGTTCGAGGAAAACGGCTGCGTGGCGAGATGCAGATGGGGAATGAAACGCTGACGACATGCCTGAACATCTCACCGGGTCGGATGCCTAGAGCTCCCGGGTAAACCCTTCTTCAACCAGCTCGGCAGCTCGCAGCACCGCACGGGCCTTGACCTCGGTCTCCTGATATTCCGCCTCGGGAATCGAGTCGTAGACGACCCCGGCTGCGGCCTGGACGTTGAGCACACCGTCCTTGAGCACGCCGGTCCGGATCGCGATGGCGACATCCATCTCGCCCGACCAGCTGATGTAGCCGCAAGCGCCGCCGTAGATGCCGCGCTTGACCGGCTCGAGTTCGTCGATGATTTCCATCGCCCTGACCTTGGGCGCGCCGGTCAGGGTGCCGGCCGGGAAGGTGGCACGCAGCACATCGATTGCATCCAGGCCCGGCGACAGAATGCCCTCGACGTTGGAGACGATGTGCTGCACGTGCGAGTACTTCTCGATCACCATCTGGTCGGTGACCTTCACTGAGCCGGTCTTGACGATGCGGCCGATGTCGTTGCGGGCCAGGTCGATCAGCATGAGGTGCTCGGCCCGCTCCTTGGGGTCGGCCAGCAGTTCGGCGGCGAGTGCCGCATCCTGAGCCGCAGTCAGACCGCGTTTGCGCG
>Ga0114972_10003981_pt1 | contig 11006 bp, 7 predicted proteins | sample M_140807_EF_Meta_FD_87354 | JGI IMG/M metagenome (GOLD analysis project Ga0114972, IMG submission 87354) | Freshwater microbial communities from Lake Montjoie, Canada to study carbon cycling - M_140807_EF_MetaG | ecosystem: Environmental > Aquatic > Freshwater > Lake | place: Lake Montjoie... | reverse complement strand
GTGCGCGCCTTCACGCCGGGCCCCGTTGGGAGGCGAGGCGATGCGCCGTTTTACTTCGTGGACTACGTGGGCGCCGTCGCGACGCACCCGGTCCTCTACAACGAGGTGGTCATCGATGCACCGCGCGGCTCGGCGCTCGCGTTCGACGTCCTCGGTGGCAAGCCCGACCGGCGCCTGGAGAGCGTCGTCGGCGACCGCACGATCACGCAGCTCATCTGGGATTCGCCGCCAACGATCGCCGACGAACCGCTCGCCCCACCACCAAGCGAGACCATGCCGGTCGTGGTGGGCTCGATCTATCCGAGCTGGAAAGAGTTCCTCGGTTGGTACCGCGGCGCCATCGAAGGCTTCACCGAACCCGACGAGCAGATAAAGCAGGTCGCCGCCGAAGTTACGGCGGGGAAAACCACACGCGACGAGAAGCTCGAGGCGCTCTTCAATTACGTCGCGGACGACATCCGTTACGTCAACTACGCGTCGGGAGAATGGTGGCTCCCGAACCGACCGCAGCACCTGCTCGCGCGCCGGCAAGGCGACTGCGACGACAAGGCGAATCTGCTGATCAGCCTGCTGCGAGCAGTTGGGATCGACGCGACCGAGGTCCTCATTCAAACCCGCCACACCGGACAACCGAGGCTTTTGTTCGAGTCGAAGATCGCCGTGCCGATGTTCGATCACGGCATCGTGTTTCTTCCAGACGGAAAGGGGGGCGGACGCTTCCTCGATGCCACGAGTCCGCAGTCCCGACTTGGCGCCCCTCCAGCGATGGACGCCCGCGCCGCGGCGGTCTTGGTCACGGACGGCGACGTCGGTGCGATCGCAACACCGAGCTCGAGCCCGGACGAACACGGTGTCGATTCGACGTTGGCGGTCACGCTCGACCGCGAGGGCAACGCCTCGGTCGTCGCTTCCGAGAAACACGTCGGCGACTCCGCGTTCTTTCTTCGAACGCACCTCGGGCAGGCGGATGCCCGGGCGCAATGGGTTGAGGCGAACCTGGTTGCGCGAAACCTGCCCAACGCGAAGCTCGCACCGGAAGTCGGCTTCGACGGAAGCCTTCCCGGTGGTGCCGCGAAGGTGGCGTATCAAGCAACCTCGCGCGCGCTCGCACGCCGCGAAGGCGAAGACCTGGTGCTGTCGTTCGCCCCGCCCTCTCCCCTGGCAACCGAACTCGCACCACTCGCCACGCGCACCCTCCCGGTGGTTCTGCCGCCACAGCTCGCGCCATCGCATCACGACGTCACGATCGTGGTGACGATCCCGGACGGGTTTCGTCTCGCCGCCGTGCCCCCCAACGACGAACTCGTGGCGGGCAACCTCGGGGCCGTGCGGCAGCGCTTCGAGCTCTCCAAGGACGGCAAAAAGCTCACGATCGCGCGCTCCTTGCGGTTCGACGCTTCCCGCATCGAAGTGAACGATTACGCGCGCTGGCGAAGCTGGCTGCGCGAGGCCGACCGAATCCGGAGCCGCACGCTGCGGCTCATCCCGATGAAAAGGTAGCCCCTCGGCTAGAGCAGTGCGCTCGGCTAGAGCAGTGCGCTCGGCTAGAGCAGTGCGGCGAGTTCGGCGGGCAGTTTCGACTCGACGTCGAACGCTGCGACCACGCCGTCGCCCGCCCAGCAGAGGCGGCTCGCGTGCAGCGCGTGGCGACCGAGCTCGGTCGCCGTGCCGTAGAGCGCATCGCCCACGAGCGGCGCCCCGATGGCTGCAAAGTGCGCGCGAACTTGATGACGGAACGCCTTCGACGCGCGCGCCTCGACGAGCGCGCGTGCACCCGAGCGCCTGAGCACGCGGAAGGTGGTGCTCGCAGCGCGTGCACGGAGGCGTTCGGCTTGCACCGCATCGTGGCACGCGACGACGCGACGGGCATCGCTCGGGTGACCCGCAAGCGGCAGTTCAATCGAGCCCTCGTCGTCGAGCACGGCGCCCTCGCCGACTTCGCAAACGAGCAGGTAGCGCTTGTCGAGCGTGCCGTACTTCATCCCCGCCACCAGCGCCTCGAAGGCCTCCGGAGTGCGGGCCGCCAGCAAAAGCCCGGACGTATCGGTGTCGAGTCGATGGCAGAGGCCAGGCTCGCGGGGGGAGAAGCCGACCGCAGCCATCTCGGGGTAACGCGCGCGGAGTCCATTGGCAACCGTGCCGCGCTCGCCGCTGTGAATCGGCGCGCTCGCAACACCCGCCGGCTTCTCGACGATGACGACGTCCGCACGCTCGAGCACGACCGACAAAACGAAATCGGCGTCCGCCACCGCTGCTTGCTCGAGCTCGGCGGCGGCGACGTCGATGACGATCGTCGAGCCCGCCTCGGCGCGGTCGCCTTTCTTCGCTTTGCGGCGACGGCCCTCCGCGTTGACGGTCGAAATGGCCCCAGCCGCAAAGAGCTCGCCAACGCGCGCGCGACCGAGGTTGGCTCGTCGCGCCACGACCTTGTCGATGCGCTCTCCGCCATCGACCTCTTGAACTGCAATCTCCATCAGAAGAGGACCACTCCCCGCGCGAACACTTCGTACGTGGTGCTCTCATCGACGAGGAAGCGTCGACCCACCGCGCCGATGGTAGGACGGTACGCGGGGTTCGGAATTCCCGTGGCACCGACCGCAGGCGTCGGCCCGCTCCCGGTGGTGAAGTGGCAGGGACCGCTCTCGTACGGGTTGTCCTTGAAATTCGGGTTGCAGGGCTGGTCGTGGGAGATGCCGTGCGCTTGGTCGAAACGTGTCGCCACCCCGAAGTTCAGCTTCACGTTCTCCGCGATACGCCACGTCATCGAGCTCGATGCGCGGTAGCTTCCGAAGGCCTCGACGACGGTGAGCCCGGTGAAGTAGGCCTTCTGCGAACTCTCATCGACGACGCTGATCGTCTCGCCGCTGCAACCATCCGCTGCGACGCAGGCCCGGAACCGCGCCCATTTCGGGTTGCGGAGCGACGGGGCGCTCGAGGAGCCGAGGGCATCGAAGAGTTCGGAGTAATCACGACCTTCGGAGTGGTAGGTGCCGTCAAAGCGGAAATCGAAGGTGAGGCGACTCCACTTTTCCCGGTTTTCCCAAGGGTGAACCATCAACCCGAGGCTGACCGTTCCCTGAACCGGCGGATGGTTGACGAGCGCGCCTTGCAAATCGGTCGCGCCGTAGTCGCTGTCGTCGCCTTGCTGAAACTCTACGAGCGCCGAGAACCCACCGTACGGCTCGATGTATTTGATCCGCTTCGAGATCCAAGAGTGCGCCTCGAGTCCGAGCGTGCCTCGGGTCACGCCAGCCGTGCGCGAGGCGAGCCCCTGGGCCTCGAGTGGGAGGCCATTTTTTCCTGTGACGCTCGCGTCGTACTGGCCGTTGCGGTTGACGTCGCCGGGGTGGGCGCACTGCGGCTCTTTCGTGATGTCGCACGCGTGCATCGGAGTTCCGGCGCTGATGCGCGACTCGACGCCAAACGACCAGGTCGGCTTCGTTGCATCACGGGCCTGGTTCAAGATCGAGAAATCGAGCCCGGCGCCGATGTACTGGATGCCGCTGCGGGTCGGTGACTTGAAGGGCAAGTTGAAGAGTTGACCCTCGCCGGGCGCTCCCGCGGCGACCACCTTGCCCTGAGCGGCCGAGCCATCGAGGTCGTCGATGCGCTGATCGTTGCTCAAGGTGATGGGAAGCCTCACGTACAGCGCGAGATCCTTGTAGAGGCCGATGTCGACGCGCGGCGTGAGGATCGAGGTGGTCTCGACGAACTTGCCAACGTTCATCGTCGGGGCAGTGAAGCCGCCCGTGGTAAGGCCAGGGGCGAACACCGCCGACTCGCGCAGAATGCGCGCGCTCTTCGCGAGGTATTGGTAACCGACGGAGAACGAAATGTCGAAAGGGTCCCCGTCATCGGCGGCGTCGATGACGTCGACGACCTCACCGGGTTCTTGCATCACGCGGGGCTTTTGGCGCTCCCTCTCCTCGTCGGCGCGTGCAACGCCGGGAGCCGCCGCTACGATGAGCGCGGACCACGCGAAAAGACCGGTAAACCTCGACTTGCGGAGCGCCATGAGACCTTGAACACGGTAGTACAGGCTCCCGCGAGTGACTACACCCTAGATCGGCACCCTGGATCGGCCTTGCCCTTCAGGGGTCCTTCTTGGCCTTTTCCTTTTCACGCTCCGCGGCGAGGCGCTCTCGGAATTGCTTGCGGATCTCGTCGAGCGAACCGCCGAGGTCCTGCGTGCCGTCGAGGCGCACGGTCTGCTTGGTCGGCCTGAAACCCGAGGCACTCTGTGGCTCCGCGACCTCGGGACTCGGCTCGGGCTTGGCCTCTTCGACGCCGATCGGGGGCACGCTGCGCCGGGTCGAGGGCGCCGGCGGCATCCCGGCGCTCGGTCCGACGGCCTGCATCGTATCTTTCCGTAGGCGCCTTGCAGCGTCCATCGGCACCGTGTCCGTCAAGCGCCGGTTGGCGGCCGGAGTGCTCGGGTTGGTCTTGCGCAGCTCCTCGCGCGACGCACCGCCCGTGAACGCCGAGTCCGCGGCCGCGGGCGGAGGCGCGGGGGCCTCGTCGCCGGTCGCGCCAGGCGCTGGAGGGATCGTCGCAAGGGCGTCGGAGGAAGACGGCGGCGGCGGCGCGGACGTCCCGACCGGCATCGTGGAGCGCGGCGGCGCGAGCGGCGGCGCGGCGAACGTCGGGAGGCCTGGATCGCGTGGCGCGGACTCCGCGCTCGCAGGCCCGTCGCTCTCTCCGAGGCCGGGAAGGACCGCGTTATGGCCCAACTGAAACGAGCCGAGGGCAAGGGTCGGCCGCAGCGGCGGAGCGAACGGATCCTCTTGCGGAGTGCGCACGGTGTCGGGACGTACGCTGCTCGGCAGCACGGGTTCCGTCTCGAGATCGCGCCGCGCGCTCGCCAGTTGCTCGGAGGTCTGCTCGAGGCGGTCGGCCAGGACGTTGATGAACTGCCAGAGGAGCTTTACGGCAGCGTGCGGCTCACCGCGCAAGATGTCGAAAAAGTCCCCCCTCCGGATGCGCACGAGGTCGCTCGGAAGGACTGCGCAGACCGAGGCAGAGCGCGGATTCGAGCGAATGAGCGCCATCTCTCCGATTTGCTCACCAGCGAGCAACTCGCGAATTTCCCGTCCATTTTTTTCGACGCGGAGACGACCGGCGAGGAGGACGTACATCGCATCCCCAGGGTCGCCTTCGCGCATCACGTACTCGCCCGCTTCGAAGGATTCGAGCTCTGCGACGGCCAGAACGCTCATCAGCTGGCGGTCGTTCAGACGCGAAAACAGCGGCAGCGTCGCGAGAACTTCTCGCTTCAGCGCGACACGCCTCGCGCGGTCGTCTGCTGCGGTGTGCTCCTCGCCGGCGATTCGAACGACGACCGCGGTGATGTTGTCCTTGCCGCCGTTCGCGTTCGCGAAATCAATGAGTTCCCGAACCGCGAGCTCGCGGTCGTCGAGCTCGAGGAACGGCGCAATGGGCTCGTTCTTCTCGTCGAAGTATCCGGCAAGCCCGTCCGAACAGAGAAGGAACCGATCGTTGGTGAGCACCTCGAACGACATCGTGTCGATCTCGACGTGCGGGTAGACGCCGACGGCCCTCGTGATCGCGTTCTTTCGGGGGATGTTTGCGAGCTGGTCGGGGGAGACCATGCCGAGCCGGACCAGCTCCCGGGCCACGGTGTGGTCTTCGGTCACCTGGCTCACGGTCCCGGAGCGCAGCATGTAGATGCGGCTGTCTCCGACGTGCGCGACGAACCCCTGCGTCCCGAGGACCAGCAGGGCGGAGAGCGTCGTTCCCATCACGCGCTTGCTGGCATCGGCGAGTCCTTCGGCGCCCAGCAGGTCCGCGGCCTACTGGAGTTCGTTTCCTGACGCACCCGCCAAGGCGCGCTCTCGGAGCACGTCCCGCTGTGCGGCGAGAACCTCGTGGACCGTCCGGACGGCGATGGCGCTCGCGACCTCACCCGCCGCGTGGCCCCCCATGCCATCGGCGACGACAAAGAGGCCGAGATCGGGATCGACGAGAAAATTGTCTTCGTTGTGGGAGCGCTTGCGTCCAACGTCGGTCGCAGCCGAAAATTCGAGATCGGAGAGCGGTCCCATCGAACGACTTTACAGGCTAGCCGACCCGCGGGGTTCGGGTCATCCAGGAAAGTGACCCGGGGGCCGCGCGACAATCGCGGCGAGCAAGCGCCCAGAAGCCGCTCCGTCTCGTCGAAACGAGTGAAAACGCTCGAAATCGCAGCGCGTGCAGCCTCCAACATGCTCGACCGCAACGACCCCGAGCGCCTCGAGCTGGGCGTCGAGCACCCGTCGAAGGTCGACGTGCGGCCGCGGGCGCGATCGATCGATGACGGCTTCCCCGAGCGGCGAGCTCGCTGCGAGTTCAAGGGCGACGTCCTCGCCCACCTCGAAGCAGCAGCGCTCGATGAGGGGCCCGATGGCCGCGACCAGCGCAGACGGCCCGCCGCGGTCGCTTACGGCGCGAACCCCCACCTCGACGGCGCGCAACACGGTGCCCCGCCACCCGCTGTGCACGGCCGCGACGGCGCCGGTGCGCGGGTTGGCGAGCAACACCGGGGCGCAGTCGGCCACACGCGTACCGCAGGCGACGCCTGGCGCCGCGGAGACGGTGATGTCGCCGTCGACGTTTCGTAGGGCGAGGTGGTCCTCATCGCCGTCGAGGATGGCCGCTCGGACACCGTGAACCTGCGACAAAAGAAAGAGTTTCTCGCGCGGAACGCCGAGGTCCGTGCACGCCTGCTCCCAGTCCGGGGCGACCTTTCGGGTGAAGAATCCGTGAGCGAATCCGGCGTCGGTGAGGAGGCTGCTGCGAAGGGCCGTGCTCATGGCCGGAGGAGAGTGTCATTTTTTTCGCCTCGCGTGCTAGCGTGGCTGCTCGTCGCATGCGTCCCCAGGATCCCTACATCGGCCGAGAAATCCTCAACGGCCAGTTCAAGATCCTGAAGAAGATCGGAACCGGCGGCATGGGCGCCGTGTACAAGGCGATGCAGCCGGACATGAACCGCATGGTCGCGGTGAAGATCCTGCATGCGAAGCTGAAGAACCGTAAGGATCTCGTCTCGCGCTTTCGGCGCGAAGCACGCGCGATGAGCCACCTCACCCACCCGAACACGGTGAAGGTGATGATGTACGGCGAGCTCGAGGACGGCGAGCTCTACATCGTGATGGAGTTCCTCGAGGGCAAAAACCTCAACCAAGTCGTGCGACGCGAGGGGCCGCTCGAACTCGAGCGCGCGGTCTCGGTGCTCATGCAGGTTTGTGGCGCACTCGAAGAGGCCCATCAGCTCGGCATCGTTCACCGCGACTTGAAGCCCGAGAACATCTTCCTCACCAACTCGGGCGGCCTCACCGACTTCGCAAAGGTGCTCGACTTCGGGCTCGCGAAGGTGACCGAGCGCGAGCTGCGCCCGGGCTCGATCATGCTGACCCAGGAGGGCATGGTCTTCGGGACCCCGGAGTTCATGTCGCCCGAACAGGCGCAAGGGCTGACCCTCGACCGCCGCAGCGACATCTACTCGCTCGCGGTCATTCTCTACGAGGCGCTGACCGGCAAGCTCCCGTTCGATGCGCGCTCGTCGATGGAATACATTCAGCTTCACGTCGCGAGACCGCCGATCCCGCTCGACAAGCGGCTGCCGGACAAGACCTTCCCGGCCGGATTGAGCGACGTGCTCGCGCGGGCCCTCGCGAAGGAACCCGACGATCGCCACCCCACGGCCGCCGCCTTCGCGGAGGCACTGCGACCCTACGCGCCCCGCGGCTTCGTCGTGGACATTCCGCAGCCCCCGCCCGAATCTTCCGCGCCGCCGCACTCGACGGGGCCCGAGAGCGCCCCGGGCGTGAGCTCGCGCCGGATGCACGGGGACTCGGAAGCGCCGACCGTCCCGAAGCGCAGCATCGAGCTGCTCGACACCCTCGAGGATCCCATCGAAATTCCGACGGGCTCGAACGTGAGCTCGCGCACACTCGTCGCCGTAGCCGTGGTCTCCCTCTTGCTCGGGATCATCGCCACCGTGGCGGCCGTAAAGCTGAAGCTTTTCGGTTGACGGCACCGCGAGTGCGGGCGGGGATCCTCGCGGTTTTTTTGCGGGACGGCAGGGCTCGTGACAGAACCGGGAGAATGCGCGCGGCGTTTTTCGCCCTTCCCCTCGTCGGGCTCGTCGGCTGCTTGATGCCGACCGGCTTCGGCACGGGCACGGGCGACACGCCCTCCCGCGCGGGAAACGAGAGCGGCACGACCGTGACCGAGGCGACGGGCAAATACGCGCCCCTGCCTACCGACGCGAGCAAGCTGCTGCCGTTCCTGCGCGACGAAAACTACCGCGATTATCCGCACGACGAGGGCGTGCGGCCGTCATCCGGACCGCATGGGGTCGCCGGTGTGCGGCGCTACGTTCAGCCGAAGCTCGCGAGTTCTCAGAGCGCTCAAACCTTCGAACATCCGTCGGGGGCGGGCGCGGTGCTTGAGCTGTACGCGGCGGACGGTGCAACGCGCATCGGTTGGGCGGTGAGCGTCAAGCTTGCGGCCTTGAGCGACGGCGGCGCGAACTGGTATTGGCTCGAGGCACTCGATGGCGCGACACCGACGCTGGTCGATGAGGGGCCGGGCCTCGGCATTTGCATCAACTGTCACGCGTCGGGCGACGATTACGTGCTCGGCGCGCCGCTCTGACAGGCTACGGGGACGCCCAAGCGTTCTCCAGAGACAGGCATGAGCGACGCAGGCGAACACGACTCCGCGGCCGAACCGGCGCCTCGGCGAACGGCGGGACCCTTGACGTGGCTCAAGCGCCTCGGCACGGCCGCTTTTTGCTTCGCGGGCCTCGGCTGTTTGGTGCTCGCCGGTGTTCTCCGGCACTACGAGCAGAACCTGCCTTCGACGGCGGATCTGCAACACTACGATCCACCGCAAGTGACGCGCATTCTCGCCCGCGATGGGAGTTTGCTCGCGGAAGTTTTCGTCGAGCGTCGCACCGTGGTGCAGGTCGAGGCGATGCCGAAATCGCTCAAACTCGCGGTGCTCGCGGCGGAGGACGCCGACTTCTACAAGCACGAGGGCCTCGACTACCTGGGGATGCTCCGGGCGCTGCTTGTGAACCTGCGGCACGGCGAGACACGGCAAGGCGGCAGCACCATCACCCAACAGGTCGTCAAGAACGCGCTCCTCAGCTCGGAGCGGACGTTCGAACGAAAAGCGAGAGAGCTGCTCCTCGCCAGGCGCATCGAACAAGAGCTCAGCAAAGACGCGATTCTTGGGCTTTACCTGAACCACATCTACTTCGGGCACGGCCGCTACGGCGTCGAAGAGGCCGCGCGCTACTACTTCGGCAAGAGCGTCGGAAAGCTCACGCTCGCCGAGTCTGCGATGATCGCGGGACTGCCGAAAGGGCCAGCCATTTTTTCGCCCCGGGTCGACGCCGACCGCGCGCGCAAGCGACGAGACTTCGTGTTGGAGCAGATGGCCCTCAAGGGGTTTGCCGAGCGTGAGCTCGTCGAGAAGGCGAAGGTGGAGCCGGTCGCGCTCGCGCCCGCCGTCGATCAGCTTCCCGAGCTCGCCCCCGAGGTGGTCGACGAAGTTCAGAAGCTCTTGAAGGCGCTCGTCGGGCCGGAAGCGCAGCGAGGAGGCTTTACCGTGACGACCACCATCGACCCCGAACTCCAGGCGGCCGCGCGGACGGCCGTTCGAAAAAACCTCGACGCCTTCGCAGCACGGCACGGACTTCTCGGACCCCTCAAAGCCAAGAAAAAGCAGCCGCCGCCTTTCGAGGGCGAGCCGAAGGCGCAGGGACACCGCGTCTACAACGCCGTCGTCACCGGGGCGGACGACGCTTCAGGCACCCTCGCACTCCGCGTCGGAAGCAGGCGCGGCGTCGCAAAGATCGCCTCGCGTTACGACCCGAAAGGCACGAAACCGAGCCAGTTCGCGGCGACCGACACCGTCCTCCGCGTGAGCCCGATCACGGACCGCGGCCTCGGCGAGGACGGCGCTCCTCACGACTATCGCCTCGAGCTCGGGCCGGAGTCGAGCATGGTGATCGTCGACGTCGCGGCGCGCGAAATCGTCGCGATCGTCGGCAGCTACGAGGGGATTCGGGGCGGTTTCGATCGCGCCAGCCACGCGAAGCGGCAACCCGGGTCGACCTTCAAGCCGTTCGTCTACGCCGAAGGCCTGCGCGAACGAAAATTCACTGCAGCCACGATCGTTCCGCTGCCCGACGCGCTGAACCCGAACAAGCCGAGAAAGGATCCGAAAGACGCCGCGGTCGCGACGAAACCGCCCGTTTTCCTGCGCGAGGCGCTGGCACGGAGCATCAACGAAGCCGCGCTCTTTGGACTTCACGAAGTCGGTGCGGCGAAGGTCATCACGTTCGCGACCGAGGTCGGCGTAACGTCCGAGATGCAGCCGACGGATTCGCTCGCGCTCGGCGCCTACGAAACCACGCCGCGCGACCTTGCCACCGCGTACCTGACGTTCGCATCGGGTGGCGTGGCCGGCGAGCCGACGTTGATTCGGAGCATCACCGCACACGACGGTCGCAGCGTCGCGCTTCCCGAGCGCGCGTCGCCGCGGCGCGTCCTGACCGAAGCGGAGAGCTATCTCGTCACCCACCTCCTAACCTCGGTCGTGGAGCGCGGAACGGCGCGGGGTGCGCGAGCGCTCGGCCTACCGGTCGCAGGCAAGACGGGCACGAGCAACGACGCGCGCGACGCCTGGTTCGCGGGCTACTCGCCCTCGACGGTGTGCGTGGTGTGGACGGGCTACGACGACGCGGTGCCGCTCGGGGGCGCCGAACAAGGCGCGACCGCCGCGCTGCCCGCCTTCGTCGACGCGATGAGGGTCGCGCATCGGGGCAAGAAGGTCGGGCCGTGGAAGGAGCCCGAGGGAATCGTCCACAAAAAGCTCGATCCAGCCACCGGCATGCTCGCCCGCGACGATGCCGAAGAGGCGTTCGACGAGGTGTTTTTGGCGGGCACAGAGCCCACCGAAACCGCCCCTGCACCGGATGCAGGAGGCGGAGGCGC
>Ga0114972_10003978_pt1 | contig 11007 bp, 10 predicted proteins | sample M_140807_EF_Meta_FD_87354 | JGI IMG/M metagenome (GOLD analysis project Ga0114972, IMG submission 87354) | Freshwater microbial communities from Lake Montjoie, Canada to study carbon cycling - M_140807_EF_MetaG | ecosystem: Environmental > Aquatic > Freshwater > Lake | place: Lake Montjoie... | reverse complement strand
ACTTCAGTGACCCAACCTGCCAACGGTGTTGTTTCGATCGACAACCGCGGTACGACGAATCCCTCGGACGACCGAATCCAATTCGTTCCGTTCACCAGCAGCCTGGGCTTCACGGATCAATTCACTTACTCGATCGCCGACACGCGTGGCTTTACCTCCACTGCTACGGTGACCCTGAAAGTTGGGGATACTACCCTCAACGACAAGATGAAGATCCAGCTCAAGGCGTTCGATCTCAACGGCAAGCCGATCACTTCGATCGCTTCGGGAAGCCAATTCGAGCTTCGAGGATATGTTCAAGACCTTCGAGGACCTACCTCGCAAAGCGGTGTGTTCGCAGCTTACCAAGACATCCTCTACGATAGCAACTTGGTGGCTGTCCAAACTTCGCCTAACGGTTTGGGCTTCCAAATCGAGTTTGCCGCCGGACCCAACGGTTACAGCAACGGCAAGTCGGGTGATATCCGTATCCCTGGTTTGATCAACGAAGTCGGTTCGTTCCAAGACTCCGCTTCGCCTCTGGGCACCTCGGAACTGCTCCAATTCAGCATCCGAATGAAAGCCACCACCCCAGGTGTTGCAAAGTTCGTTGCAGATCCGGCCGACATCAGCCCATTCCACGATTCGCTCCTCTACAGCGATCCTCGCAACAAAGTCCCTTATGACCAAATCAGCTACCTACCAGCAGAATTGGTCATCACCGGGGGATCTGGGTCCGCCGGCGGCGAAGGTAATACCAACCCATTCAACCGCTTTGACGTCAACAACGACGGATTCGTCTCGCCCATCGATGCGTTGATCCTGGTTAACCAAGTCAACACCAAAGGTGGCGGAGCCTTGGGCAGCGGTGGTAGTGGCGAAGGTGAATTGCCCGGCGACAAATACTATGTCGACGTGAACGAAGACGGTTACCTCTCGCCTCTGGACATCCTTTGGGTCGTAAACCGAATCAACGGTTCGAACGCCTCCGGTGAAGGCGAAGCAGCCCCTGCGATAACAACCTTCGCAACCAGCGACGCTGCCACAATGGTCGATGTTCCTGCCCCAGTTCAAGCCAATTGGAACGCTCGTTCATCGGTCCCAACCTGGGCATCGAAACTCGGCGTCGATCCCAACAGCGTCGATAGCTTGCTCGCAGGCTATGCCGCTCAAGAAGACAAAGAAGAGTCCAACGTCGGACTTCTCGATGATCTGTTTGCTAATAACATGATCTAGTCGACAATTCAGCTCCTCAATAAGAAATCTACCGGCTGGCTTATCCGATAAGCCAGCCGTTTTTTTTGATGCATCGGGTATCCTAATCTTCTCCCGACATCACATGCCCATCAGCGATAATACTCGGAACTCACCCACAATCATGACTCGAACGGGCGACTGTGTGGATCTTCAAATCAACGGCATCGGCGGGATCGACTTTAATCAGGCCGATCTCCAAGAAGACTCTTGGCTCTCCGCCCTGGATTGGCTCGACCAAGACCGAACCAGCCACTTTCTGCCAACGCTCATTACCGACAGCATTGATTCGTTGTGCTCGAAACTCGCAAACCTATCGAGGCTCTGCCAAACCTCGAACAGCCAACCTCGAGGGCACGTTAGCAAGCCGGTGGGCATCCACCTCGAAGGCCCCTTTCTATCCCCTGAGCCAGGATTTGTCGGTGCACATCCTAAACAACATGCGATGCCGATGAACCCGGATGATCTTAAAAAGCTTGTCGATGCTGCAAACGGCTGGCTCAAACTTGTGACTCTAGCTCCAGAATGCGATCCGAAGGGCAAAGGGATCGAGTATCTTGTCGCCCAAAAGATCCTCGTTGCTGCCGGCCATTGCAACCCATCGATCGATCAGCTTCGATGTGCGATCGACTCAGGACTGAGCCTCTTTACCCACCTGGGAAACGCCTGTCCGCAAACAGTCCCCAGACACGATAATATCATTCACCGCGTGCTCTCATTGCGAGACTCCCTGAGAGTGACACTCATCGCCGACGGGTTCCACCTGCCGCTGTGGTTGCTCGACTCCTGGGTCGATTGGTTCGGAGACGATCGGGTCGCAATCATCTCCGATGCGATCAGCGCCGCAGGTTTGCCCCCAGGCATCTACCAACTCGGCGATCGCAAAGTGGATGTAGGACCCGACGGTGTGCCTCGCAGCGAGGATCGCTCCCATTTCGTCGGTTCCGGCACAACCCTCGGCCGCATGCGAAATATCTGCCTAAGGGATCTCTCGTGGCCGGCTGAACGGATCGAGAAATTGTTTAAAACCAACGCAGCCCAGTGGTTAGAACTTGCGCAGTAAACCTCGACGTCGGAGTTTTTTCACCCTTTGCACAATCCTGACGCGCTGCAATGCCTGGCTGGATCCTTTACAATCGACGAAGTTCTCTCCCGAAATTCCGTCAGGTAAACCATCCTCACCCCCTAAACCAACAAAAGGTTCCTCCCATGAGCTCGCAATCCCGCCGCCGTTTTCTAGAACAGTCCATGTTCACCACCGCCGCCGCCTTGGCTCTCCAGGCTCAGCAAACACAAGCCAACGAACCCCAGCAGCAACCCCCATCGATCGGTCCAAACGATACGATCCAAGTCGCCGTCATCGGCGCTGGAGGTCGAGGTCAATCCCACATCGATGGCTTTGCAGGCAGACCCGGCTCGGTGGTGACCCACATCTGCGACTGCGATGAAAAAGCCGGCCAACGCAGCTGCGATAAAGCCGCCGAGAAACAAGGTGGCAAAAAGCCCGTGTGGGTCAAAGACGTCCGCAAACTGCTTGAAGACAAATCGATCAACGCGGTGAGCATCGCTACCCCGAATCATTGGCACTCCCTGGGTGCCATATGGGCCATCCAGGCAGGCAAAGACGTCTACGTCGAAAAGCCCGTCTCCCACAACGTCCTCGAAGGCCGACGGGTCGTCCAAGCCGCACGCAAACACCAACGCATGGTGCAGACCGGCACCCAGAGCCGCTCAAACCCAGGCATGCGAGAAGCCATGGAGTTCATTCATGCAGGCGGCATCGGCGATGTGACCATCTCCCGTGGCCTGTGCTACAAACGCCGTGACTCGATCGGACCTCGTGGCACCTACGAAGTACCCAAAGAAGTCGACTACGATCTGTGGTCCGGTCCTGCGAAAATTCTACCTTTGACCCGCAAGCGGTTTCACTACGATTGGCACTGGCAATGGGAGTACGGCAACGGTGACCTTGGCAACCAAGGGATCCATCAAATGGACCTGTGCCGCTGGGCACTAGGCGAAGACCGACTCAGCGATCGTGTCTGGTCCTTCGGCGGACGACTGGGCTACGAGGACGCCGGAGAGTCGGCCAACACCCAAGTCGTCGTTCACGATTATGGAAAACGAAAATTGATCTTCGAGGTCCGCGGACTACCCACCCCTGACTACAAAGGTGCAAACGTCGGTATCATCGTCGAAGGAACCAAGGGGTATCTGGTGATGACTTCCTACGCCAGTGGCACGGCCTTTGACCTAGATGGAAAACCGATCAAGCAGTTCAACGGGGGTGGCGATGAACGCCACTACAAGAACTTCACCGACGCGATGCGAAATCGAGACTACAAAACTCTCAATGCCGATATCGAACAAGGTCACTTGTCGAGCGCCTTGTGCCACCTCGGGAACATCTCTCTGCGATTGGGCAAACAAACCCCGAGCGCCGAGGTCGTCGGCTCACTTCAATCCCAAGGTGCTGACGCCTCGGTGGTCGAAACCTGGAAACGCACCGCCGAACACCTCGATACAAACTTGGTGAAGGACTATTCTATATGGATGGGAAAACCACTGGCTCTGGATCCCATCGCCGAAGTCTTCACCGGGAGCAATGCACCTAACGAGTGGCTTACCCGAGAGTACCGTGCACCGTATAGTTTGCCAACCGAACAAGCAGTCTAAAACTAGCTGCTCATGGCCATCTCTTCTTCGCGTAATTCGTCGATCAGTGGCCAAAGTTCATCTACCTCGTCCTTGAAAAGATTACCGATCAAGATGTCGGTAATCAGGTGCTTCTTCTCCGGATGCTTACGGACCAGCTGGCCAAAGTTCAAGCCGTCGTAGAAGGCTCGGACCAAGTTCCGCATCCGATCCATCGCCTTGCGATACTCGGGCTCCCAAGCCCGCAAGCGCGCCTCGCATGGATCGTTGACATCCAGTGCATCAGCTATCGCATCGCCAGCCATCTGGGCCGAGACCAGGGCCAATAGAATGCCCGAGGAGTAAAGTGGATCGAGAAACCCAAAGGCATCCCCGACGAGCACCCAACCATCGCCTGCCCCTTGGCTAGCTTTGTACGAGTACTCTTTCATGATCCGATATTCGCCGACACACTCGGCTCCCGCAATCCGGGGCTGCACCCCAGGGCAACGTGCCACTTCTTCCTGGAAGAGCTTCTCGGGATCCTTGGTGTCTCGGTTCTTAAACAGATAGTCAAAGTCGGCCACAACTCCGACGCTCACCACGTCGTCATGGAGCGGGATGTACCAGAACCAACCCTTCTTGCCTTGTGTCTGAATGACGATCGTTCCACCTGCATCCAAGCCCGGCTCGCGTTTAGCTCCCTTGAAGTAAGTCCAAACGGCAGCCTTCTTGAGTTCCGGATCCCATTCTCTCAAATTCATGCGATCAATCAGCAGCGACGACTGTCCGCTTGCATCAACCACAACCTGGGAATGCACAACCTTGGCCGGCTCATCTCCCACCTTGACCTTAACACCAACAACCCGATCGCCCTGTCGCTCGATGTCCAGAACTCGAGCCCCTTCGACCACCTCGACCCCATGCTCACGTGCGTTCTCCATGAGCAATTGATCGAACTCGCTGCGGAGGACTTGCCATGTCTGCGAGCGCTCGTGAGGATCGTACTCCTCGAACCGGAACGGCTCGGACAGCTTGCCATGCTCGTTGATAAACTGCACACCGTACTTCTTGGTAAAGTGGCTCGCCTTCATCTTGTCGAGCAATCCAATCCGCTTGAGTGTCCCGTGACAAAACGGAATGAGAGATTCTCCAACGTGGAAGCGAGGGAAATGGTCCCGTTCAAACACGGTGACTTTGTAACCACGCAGCGCCAGAATCGTGGCCGTGGCGCAACCCGATGGCCCCCCGCCAATAACGATTGCATCTGGTTTTTCTACCGACTGGATCATAGTTCACCTGCTTGCAGTTGGAATCGTTAAAACTCACCAATGGCCATCGGACGGCTCATGCGGCTTTCGTGTTTTCTGTAGCAATCGGCACAGAGTCGTGCGGTCGGCTTGACTCAAATGCCCTACCTGCGAAATATGCAGCGACTTGACAGGCTCCTGGAGTTTTTCCAAAAGTTCGAGTCCCTGTGGCGTGATCTCGACCAAAACCGTTCTGCGATCCTCTTGGCTACGCACCCGGCCGACCAAGCCTCGCTCGCCAAGCCGATCGAGCATCCTGGTGATGTCCGGGGCCCGGGAGATCAGTCGGGTCGATAGCTGCAAGGTCGGCACAGGCCTCGGGGCGGCCGCTTGCAGAATCCGAAGCACGTTGTACTGCTGGGAGGTTAGCTCCCAACTCTGGAACAACTCCTCTTCGAGCCCCTTCAAACGGTCGTAGGTCCGCCAAAGCGAGAGATACACCTCCTGCTCCTGCGAATCGAACTTGCGCTTCTTTTCGTCGGATTCCTCGCTCATAACCCTTCTATAGTAGTCGTCTAAACGACTATTGTCCAGACAGCAAAACCGGGGTTTTCTTAGGATTCCTAGCTATTTCCATGCTCAAACTGGCCGGCTCGGTTTTCAAAACAGCCAAGCCGCACCGAAGACCATCCACAACGGGATCGTCACAAGGCTCAAAAGCGAGGTCCCGACGACCACCACCCATGCGGTCTTGACGTCTTGCTCATAAAGACGTGTCATGACGATCGGAAACGTCGCCGCCGGCATGGCCGCCTGGATCAAGAGCACTTGCTTGAGGGCCTCGGAACTGGTCCCCCAATGGGCGATGGCCAAGATCGAGCACGGGAGCAGTAGCATGCGGACCGGGATGGCCAAACTCAATACTCGAAACGTCTGACCCCATGTCCGCTTGCCAAAGTAGTCGTAAAGGATCGCTCCGCTTAAGACCAACCCCATCGGGACCGAGCATTGGCCAAGTTTTCCGGTCGCTTGCTGGATCGGACCTGGTACCCAGTCGACCCATCCAAACTGTTTGATCAATACGGCCAGTGCAACGGCCACCAGCGGGGGGCTAAAGACGATCCGCTTCCAGGACTTGCTCAAACCCTTCCCCGAGATCACATAGAGCCCTGCGCTCCAAAGGGCCATGTCCACGCCGACGTTGTGGATCATCAGCGGTACGACACAGTCAGGATAAAAGATCTCTGCCAGGGGCAGTGCGATGTACCCGTAGTTGTGGATCCCTGCCGTCAGTCCAAAGGTCCTCTGTTGGGAATCGCTCTGAAGTCCAAAACGACTCCCGAAAGTCCTGGCCGTACCCCAAGCGAATCCAACACCTAGGATCGTGCATAGGAAACCGAGGACAGCTGGATACCACGCATCGAGATGGACCGACAAAGATTGGTCGTTGATGATGCGCGAAAAGTACAGACTTGGCATGAGGACATACGAGGTAAAACTCGCTAGCGATCGGTCGACTTCTTTGCTAAACCAACGAAGGTGGCGGGCCAAGCCCCCCATGCCCATGACCAGAAACACTCCCGTCACAGCCGACGCGGTATCGATCCATCGATCCAACATGCTCTTTATCGCAACATTCCAGACAATGAGGTCTTGCCGAGCATACGTGAGACCACGCTGGAATCATCTTTGGCCACCACAATCCGATCCCCAGGCCTGAGTGAGTAATTGGTGCCCTCTCGCACCCGTCTGCCCGACTCATCAAAGTCGATGTCCATACGCACTGGAGCCGCGTTGCCGTTGGGTCGCATGACCCGAACTTGGATCCGACCTACCTTCTTGTGCAGCTTCGCATCGCGAATCACATCGGCCACAAACATCGGCTGGCCTTCGGTCATCGGGATCTTCTCCAGATGCTTCTTGCCGTCGTTGACCTCTAGTAGCACACTCGTATCATCCACCATGCCACCTTGCAAAACCCCGTTGCTGCCCAACGTATAACCATCGCGCTGCAACTGGGTGATGTCAAAGTCGTTGGCAGGGCCACCCTTGCGCCCTAAAAGAGATTGGCAACCCGTCGATGTGCCGAGCAACGCAAGAAGCGCCGCAACCAAAGTCCAAGATCGTGTCATAGGTGTAAACCGGTTGGAGGTATATGCAAGATCATTAAAGCTTGGGAAACACTCTGCCAGATCAAAATCGAGCCTGACAAAACCTATCCCGCCAAATCCACCCCGTCCCTGTTCGGTGTATCGTCAAACCTGCCAACCAAACTTGACGGAAATCTCTGTCTAATCGTCAAAATCCTCCTAAACCATCCATTTCACGTATCTAGATGAAATTGCTAGCAATCGAAAACCCGTATGAAATAGGGCTTTTAGGCCGTTGGATACCGGGATCTCCGACGATCCACCTTGACGCGATCGGTTTGGATGGACTACTCCCTTTTCCAAGCGTTGTTGCCAGCCCCAGCGAGAGCCTTCCACGAAGTGCCTCTGCATGGAAATGACTGAAGAATCCTAGGTCGGCCCATAAGCGATTGCATGACAGGTACTGCACTTCCAACTCAAAACCCATCGATGGTGCAGTGTCGTAGGCTCTTTTGGATCCTTGCGACTCTATCGCTGGTAGGTTCTGCCGGGTGTCGCCAGCGAGCGGTAACTGAGCTTTATGTCGAGCAGATGGCCCAGAGGAATCGCGCCCTGGAAGACCTTGTCTACGACTTCGACGCAGAAAACCGTGCGATGGAATTCGAGCTCGAGGATCTGCGACGTACCAACGCGCAGCTACAAGGCCGACTTCAAGAGCTCCAGCGCCAATCGTCTCGCATCGAAAGCTCCCCTTCGGACCGTGGCCCACTAACGAATCGCACGGAAACGAATCGCACGGAAAAAGTCCGCCCCGAGACAATACGCCCCGAGACAGGCCGGCCTGAGGCAAAGAACAAGAACAACGTCCCAGCGCCGCTGAAACTGCCCCCAGGTCGCAGCGGCGAGCAAGACTCCTTCAAGCTCGAGCCGCCCGAAGTGATTCTGCCGAAAAAATCGATCGAAGCCGAGCCTTCGCTGGACTCCGCACCTATCCTGCCTTCCCCCGAACCGCTCCGCAAGGAGCCCAGTTCGGACTTGTTGCCAGACAACAAACCTGCACCGCAAAAGCTACCCGAGTCGATCCTGCCGGAGGCCAAGCTACCTTTACAGCCACCTGGTGAGCGAGAATCGCTTTTGAAGACTGCACCGCTTGGGTTGCCTGCAAGCGACGCCGATGCATCGAGCACAGATCGCAAGATCCAGTTGCCTTCCGGCACCGGCACAACGCCTGAGGGTTCATCGGGAGTGATCCAAACCTCTGCGACCCAAGTCAAATCCAAACCGCTGGATGCTCGAGTGCGGGAGATCGACTGGCATCCGACGATGTGCCGTTCTCAGAACACCGACGGCAAGCCGGGAGATGACGGGCTATATTTGGTGATGGTGCCGCGCAACAGTGCTGGTCAATTCGTTCCGACGACAGGCAAGATGACGATTGTGGTCGAAGAGACGCTTGCCGACGGAACGGTGGCCAGGATAGGGCGATACGAGTACACCGCCGAGGAGCTCAAAGAGCATCTCGAGCCCGTCGGATCGGCGCCTGGTTTGCACTTACCTATTCGATGGTCCGAGCGTGTGCCCAGTGGTACGAGCGTGGATGTGTATGCCAAGTTCTCCATGGCCGATGGCACGACGATGGTCAACCGTCGCTCGATACCTCTCCGCAAGATCGCCGCTGGTGGCCCATCGACCTGGACCCCGCGCTAGTCAACCACCCGCGCGATACCGGATCCTGCAAAGCTTCTGGCTCTGCCATTCATTACGCCACTGGCCAACCCAATTTGATTGATGATTGTCGATGATTTCTCCGAATTCATTGGGCTGTTGGGCTGTTTGGTTTTCGTAGGGTTCGTGCAGCGGTCGGCTGGTCACTTGATTCAAGCTTTGCACAAACAACCAAGCCACGATAGCAGGTCAAGCAACAGGCAACCCATGGACCGCGGAACGTACCACCGAGCATGGTAGGCTGTTTCGACTGTTCGGCTGTTCCCTCATGCCTCACGCCTCAGGCCTGTTCCCGGCTGTTTGGTTTTAGCCCGGAGGGCGACACATGGGGTAAGTGGTGAGTGGTAAGCGGTTGCTCCTTCCCGCCTCTCGCCTCAAGCCTCAGGCCTGTTCTCCTCACTTCAGCTTCCCCATCGCGTAGTGTGGGCCTCTGGGCCCGCACGTAGCGATGATGAGTCCACCCACTTTATTTATTCAAAGCCATCGCATTCCACACCACGATCCGCCAAACGCCGCATGCTGAGCAAATCCTTGATCGCTCTCCACTTCTCTGCAATAGCCCCGGTTGCATCGCATCTAAATTTCTAAACTGAAACTCAGTTGGTCGACGAACTGCTGCGGAAGGTTTGGCCGACAGCCAGCATCATCGTTGGGTATCAGCTTAGTCACTTCGTCTTGACCCATCACGATTCGGAACCACTGTTCCCGGTCCCACATTACACGGAACTGTCGTTCGTCGGATGCACCGGCAACATAAGGCAAATAGACATGGATCGAATGGCGATTCTCAGCCTTACAGCCAAGGCGATCGACGCGACCGGTTCGCTGTTCAATCTGGCTGGGGTTCCAAGCTAAATCATGATGAATCACATATCGGCAGTAACCTCCCTCGTCGTCGGATCGACGCAAAGCGCGGCTGTTGTTTCGTCCTCACCTTCCCCGACATCGAAGAACGGAGAAGCAACCCACATCTCCTCCGGGCCGCCATTTTTGAAACATGCATTCACCGTCTCGGAAAGAGCGCTCCGGGCTTCCTCCGATCGAACGGTATTTCGCGGCAAGGTTGCAACAAGTGCTTGGTGTACAGACGGATCTCCCGAGGTTTTTGGCCAATCCTGAATCAGCAACTTCACTTGCTCTAAGAATGCTGTCGCACGCTTCTTCTGTGGGCTCTCGCCTTCACCGCGGGCGACGAAATCGATCAACGATTCCAGGAAGTGAACTGCGTCGGCGACGATTCGTTGATCGGCACCATCCAAATTGCTGTCGATGGCGATCGTCACCTCTTGATTACTGCGATATCCCTGTTCGGTCAGATTCGCGGAACTCACAATGCACGCACGCAATTTTCCCATGCCAGTAAGCTGATCTTGGCATGCTGTTTCCCGCGAGGGATGTGTACTGACAAGACATCCCAGCGAACCGAATGTTCGACACCCGCCTGCGATCGATCGACAAGCACGCCGGCGTAGGCTTTTCCGAGGTTGGCTTCCCGTTCCAACAGATAAGCCAACTCCTCTCGCTGCGGATCGGAATCCACTTGCAGGAAGCGAGCCAAGCACTGTTCCTCAAAGAGTCCAGGCTGAAACGTGAATGTCGTAGCAAGACAGCCGATCGGTTCACCGGCCCCTGCAGGTGCTCGCCACAGCTCGAGCATGGCAACGGCAGAGTCGGACTTGCGTTTCTTTGCCATTACCTTACGTCCTTATAGGATCGTGGCGAGTGGAGGGGACCAGCAAAACCTACCAAGATTGGCATGAAGAAAAACTTGCCAAGGCCGGTGCGGCACCCGATGATGCCGAATAAACCCTGTATGTCGCTGGGATAATTGCCCTGCGGCGTGAACGCAACCGGTCCGATTTGGCGGTACATACAAGTGCCTAAAGGGTGGAACCGAGTGTTGAAAAACCCCGGGGACAGTCTCCGATTTTTTTCCACGGGATCGTTCGCCTCAACGGGGCATAATGAGATAGCCCAGGGTAGAGCGCAGCGCCACCCTGGGTACACCGGCGACCTGGGCGCGCCGCCGCCCCAATTCGCCAAAGCCCTGAAAGGGCGAAACATAACACATGGGT
>Ga0114972_10003974_pt1 | contig 11013 bp, 11 predicted proteins | sample M_140807_EF_Meta_FD_87354 | JGI IMG/M metagenome (GOLD analysis project Ga0114972, IMG submission 87354) | Freshwater microbial communities from Lake Montjoie, Canada to study carbon cycling - M_140807_EF_MetaG | ecosystem: Environmental > Aquatic > Freshwater > Lake | place: Lake Montjoie... | reverse complement strand
AATAATGTATTGCAAGTTAACGGTTTCGCCTGTTTCCAATCCCTCTTTTTCTGCCACAACCGACAAAGAACCAGCAATAGATAGATTAAAAGATACATTTTCATACCTTAACCTAAGTTTTACTATATCATTTGCCACCAAATCACCCAGAAATTCAAGTGAAATTGAATCATTTAGGCTTGTTTCATTTGTCAAATCATAGGTTGAAACATTGTTTCCGTTTACCTCAAAGAATAAAATGAGTTCCGCAAATTGGTTTATATCCCCAATGGTTGCGGTTAAGGTAATATTTAACTCAGCTATAAATTCATATAAGGCATTTATCGGAACGGTGTAAACCCCACCCGTATAATTGCCTCCAGTATCAAAGTTTGGCGATGTTGTTTCGTCTGTAAATGTAATGTCAACCGTTCCGTTATCACCAGCAGAATAAACAAAACTTGAAGGCGAAGGATTTGAAGCCCTGAGATTTACAAAGTCTTTGATATAATCGGCGTCAAGGTTTAAACCCATTGGAATAATCAAACGGTTAAACGGGTCGGTCTTGAAAATACTGTTAAGTTGATAACCTTTGTCCTTAAAAGCCTTTTCCAATATTTGCCAAACAAAAATTGCTGGCGTTAACTCATTGTATAAAATATAGGTTTCGTTTTCCCATGCTTTCCATTTCATTAATATGAAACAAAACTCAGCCGTTACAGGGTTGTAATTTGCCTTAACCGTTGTTTCGCTTACCTCGATTGTTGACCAACCTAAATCCCTAACTAAAATATTTCCCACGTCTGCAAACCAATCAGCATTGTTTCCAATCAATGATACTTTGAAATTGGCTGCAACAAAACCAGAATTGATTGCCTGTAAATCCGCTCCTTCTAACCTTGCTTTTCCTGTGAGGATTGGAACGCCGTCGGCTTCTAATCTTGCTGACAATAATTTGTAAGCATTAGTAACAATCGCCCCAGCATCGGTAATGTTTTGGAATATGTTTACGTTTGTCTTTGTTGCTGGAAGGGTTACGTTCCTTTTTGAATGCGCTCCAGATATATTTCCAAGTTCAATATTTTCTATTGAATAATCAATCGTTACATTAACCTCATTTTGATTTAAATCTACTTCTTGCCCGCCTATAAATAATTTTATCATAGTTGAGCGGTTGGTTTATTTGGATAGGTAATTTCAAAAGATACTTCGATATCCGTCGCCCTGTTGTTATCCGTTAATGTTTCAGCGTTGGAAATGGTAACATTTACATACTTACTATTCTCAATTATGTAAACCTCAGGCGAATAAAACATTGAGGCAATGTAAACGGCGTCTTCATGTGGTATATTACATTTAACTTGCTTTCGTTTGTTTACCCTTTGATTTGTTTTGATAATTGTTTTATCATAACTGTTTGCCCGTGGACTTGCTGCCACGTTCCACGGTTGCGATATGTTGATTATATCTGCATTAGCGTTTTGTAAATCTACTATCAAGCCTCTAAACTGATAACTTTCTGCACCGCCATACTTACCGAACCAATGTAAGTCAATGTTATCATTGCAATTTGGCTCAATGTTTACTTGAATCTTTTCAGAAAGTCGTGAATACGAACCAGTGTAATTACCCACGCTAACCTCGTAAAACGAATAAGCGCTGGAATTATTGGGGAAGTTGCCGCTATGAAATATAGCACTGCTACCAAATACATTAGCGACACCAATAGATAGAGTGTATAAATCATTATTTGCGGTTGAGTTTACAAAATCTACAATGGTCACGGCTGATGTTCCTGACTTTGTCCAGAACTCAAATTGAGCCGCATTAACACCTCTACCAACAAATGAAAGGAATATATTTCCGTCATCATTGCATCTCCTGTCTTGATTATTTGTGGTAAGGAATCTAAAAGGATTTGCCGACGGTTGATAAAAGTCGCTTAGATTAAAGTCGTTATCATCCCCGTAAAACTGGGAAGGAATTACATAAGCGGTTGAACTATTTTGGCTTGCCGTTGAGGTAACAAGGAATCCAGCGCTTGACACCGTTTGGTTTTTTGATACGCAATTAACCGATTTTATAACGTCGGTATTATTTGTTCTGGAATATAAATCAAGCGTTCCAAAAATACTTGTTTTAAGCCCCGTAACAGGCGCAACGTCTGAATAAAGGAAAGACTGAATGTTTGTATCAAAGACCGCGCTGCTTCCACTTGTTCCCGTTTGTGATGCAAGAAAAGAACCCGCAAGACTTCCACCAACGTAAACGTCTATTTGTTGTTGAACAACTGCCGAAGGCTCAATGCTGCGATAAGATACAGGATAAAGAAGGCTTGATAATGTGTCTGGGTTTATCGTGTAACTCATCTGTTAAGAATTGATTTATAATAACTTTCAATCGTTGCCTCCACGCTAAAGGTAATGGCATTTTCAATTAACTCAATAAACTTTGCACTATTTTTGTCCAATGCCTGTTCAATAAAGCCCGTCCTTTTCCCCGTTGTGCTAAATCTAACTGAGCCTTTTGTTGGCATTCCTTCGCGCTTATGTTTTGACGCAATCGCAAAAGCAATACCCTTTGCCTCCTTATCACTCTTTCCCATTCGCCTTTTAACGTAATCAATCAAGCCTGAAATATACTTGCTTGTTTTGTTTCCAGAATTAGGCGTGTAAGGAATCCTTGCCGCCGTTACCCCTGAGTTATTTATTGCCATGTAATTAGGAACTAAGCCTTCAATGATTAAAGTATTTATTTCAAACCTTACAAAAGTTTCCATTTGTTTCACGGCTGACCCTGATAACTCATGACCTTGTGCCCGCCATTCATTGGCAACTACGGTAATCGCTAAAAGGCTAATGTCATCCGCTAACTTTTGTAAACTTGCATCCATAGGAATAAATAAGGTAACCCCGAAGGGCTACCGTGTTTTTAATCTATTCTAATTGTAAGCTGAGAAGCATTAAATTTAACTTCGTCACCAATAGCTATCGATTTCCCAGTTCCTAAAGCACCGTAAAACAATAAATTACCAGATGTGGAATTGTCAAAAATACCAAAATTATCGGCACTTGTAGCACTTGAAGCCGCCGTTACAATAGTAATTGCAGCCGTGTTGGTAATAGTTGCCGTTGCCCCCGTGGTTGTCGTCCAACCGCCAGCGTTTACGGCAATACGAGAATACAAGCCCGTACCACCAAGACCCGTTTCCGTAGGCGACCCATTAAATAATTGCACCCATGTAGCCGAAGGCTGAGTTGGGAACGCACCGCCGTTGACCCAGTCGAGAATCTCGTTCTCTAAATAATTTGAAAAAGCACTCATCTTATAAAGTTTTTAACGTTAAAAATTTATTTCTATCCATTTGCCTGTTCCCTCATTCCATGTGTACATTTTGCCATCGTTTGGATAAGGTATTGGGCTTTGCCAAAGGCAACTTTGTTCGTTTAATGTCCATGAAGGAAAAGGTTTAGGTGGGATAAAAGCATCCCTAATGCTATCGTAATAGTAGCCTATTCCAGCGTAGTTTTTTCTAAATGCCTTGCTTTGGTCAAGGCTTGGTGTATTGTTGTCGGCTTGATAGTGAACACCGCCACGCGTGTTGTAAGAGGTGCGTTTTGCGACGCAATTATGAAAATCACCGTATAATGTTTCAAACATTATATCGTCACTATCACCACCGCCAGTAATAACTTGGTCAACAAAATTGTTATTATTTATAAGAGCGTAATGTCCCATATTATGTAATTTGAATATTACCCGAACCTTCTAAAAATTCATATATCTTTTTACCTCCAGTAGTATTTGTTGGTGTTACTGCGATGCCAGCTCCTATGGTTTTAACACCTAAATTATTTTTATAATACAATCCAACAGGAACAACAACATTTCCATTTGTGTCTGGATAAGATATTATAACTATTCCAGCACCTCCACTTCCTGATGATACCCCAGGATAACCACCAGCACCGCTACCACTTCCAGTATTTAAAGCACCATTTGTTCCGTTTGCACTTTTACCACCGTTACCTCCTATACTTGAACCACCAGTTCCACCACTACTTCCAAGATAAGTACCACCACCGCCACCAGCAGCGCGAATAATTGCACTACCACTTATAGACGAAGAAATTCCAGCACCACCATTTCCACCACCAACACTTCCGCTTCTATCTTGCCCTTGAGCGCCAGCACCACCACCGCCACCAGTTCCATACTCAAATCCAGAACTTGAATTACCACCTCTAAAACCTTTTGATGCAGAACCTCCAGTTAAGCTTCCAGCCGTAGTTCCGCTACCACCACCAGAACCACCACTACCACCATTGTTTATATGAGTGCCGCCTAATCCTCCACCCTCTGATGTTATTGTACTAAAAACTGAATCACTTCCTTTATTTCCATTTGTATTACTATTTGGTTGGGCTGCACCACCACCTCCAACAGTTACTGCAATATTTGTTAATTTATTTAAAACTAAAGGTGATTCAGCTACTACATTTCCACCAGATAATTCTCCAGATACAGAAGAACGGTAACCTCCAGCACCACCGCCACCACCGCCATTATTACCACCGCCACCACTACCACCACCAGCAACTACAAGATAATTAACTGAAACAGTTGTAGCAACAACATCCAACGTCGCACCCGTCACCGTTGCCGCTCCCGTTACACTTGCTATTAAGTTATCTGCCAAAGTTAACACCGATGTTGTGTTAGCCGTTCCAGTAATACTTGCTTCCATCGTTGCCGCTCTAAATATATCAGCATTTACCACGTTTGCCGTTGCCTCTATACCCGCATTAAAGGTGATACCGAAATTAGCCTCAGCGGAACTATTCGCCGTTGCCGTTGCTTCAGCCGATATAATCCTTGTAATCTGTGCCTCCGATGTTGTTTCAGCGGTTGCCGTTGCGGTTGCATTTACACTATATGTTAATTGAGCCGACGCGCTTGTCTGAGCCGTTGCCGTAGCCGAAGCATTTAAAACGCGTGTTATTTGCGCCTCGGCTGAGGTTGTAACCGACGTATCAATGGAACTTGATAAAGATATTACCCTTTGAATATTTGCCTCAGTCGTTGCGTTACCTTGAATACTTGCATCAACCTTTAATCCAAGATTTATATTTGCATCAGTAACCGCGAAACCAGACGCAACACCGCTTAATAATTTTGATAAGATTATTTCGCTTTGGCTCGTTGCTTGACCGATGCTTATCGCCTCTAATGTTCTTATAACGAAGAGTGACCCACTCGTTACGCTTGTTCCTGTAACGTTTGCTTCGCATGATACTACACCTTGAGTTACTACATCTAAATTAGCGCTTACATTTGCCGTGCCCATTGCTGAACCCGTTGCAAATAAAGTAAGGTTTATATTTCCAGATACTTGACCCATGGCGTTTAATTCACCAATGATATTAACCGCTCTTTGGACTTCAGCCGTAGCCGTTGCCGTTGCGATTGATGTCGCCGATACATTTTTAACCCTTATAATGTCTCCCGATGCTAAAGCAAAAGCCGATACTGAAGCGCTAACCTCAATAACATTTTGCTGACCAACTACAATAAAGCCCGTTGCCGTGGCTTTGCATTCAACAAAAGCCGATACACGGGTTGAAAGAAATATATTTGACTGAGTTGTTGCGGTTGCAATAGCGTTCCCAACGAGTTCAATAATCCTTTGAATCTTTACCTCACAATTTGTTGGAACAACTAAATTAAAATTTATCTGAACCGTCACTAACCTTTGAATACCTACAAAGGAATCAAAAGTAAATTGAGGCGGCTCAGGAATAAATAAGTAGTTTGGAAGTATTGACTGTTTGATTAAATTTAAACGCTGGATAAAAGCCGTTGCATATTGTTGTAAGGCTGCCCACTTATCTATCTGCAAAGTAAGGTCAGAATCTCCATCATTATCATAGCCTAATAAATCGTCAAAGAATAAAGTAATTTGGTAAGTGTCTTGTTTCCTGATTTGGTCTGAAGCCGTTATCGTTGGAACGGAAAAAAAGACGCGTGGGAATGCGTTTAATTCTTGGAAGTCTTCGGTATTTCCTTGACGAACACGGTCAGAAGCCCAGCCGAAATTGTAGCTTTTTAAAGCCTCAATATCACCCGCGGTATCTTTAAAAACGTCACTTATCTCGCGTATATTCATTATTTCTTTTGCTTTGATAGGTCTTCAATAACCTTTTCTTCTGCGGCTTTGCTTGCAAGATATTGGAACACTTGATATAATTTTGCTTTTTCTGCTGATTCCATAGGTGTAAATCCACTTAAATTAAACAATCCAGACTCAGCCACTTTCTTAATTGTCAAGTACCAACCGTATTTTTCATTAAGCCTTTCACTTGCTAATTGAGATTTTCCATCGCCCTTTGAAGCATAGAGGTCTGCAAATCTAAGGTATATTTCTCGCTTAACTTGGTCAAAAAAAAAGCAACCTCATAGGATGTTTGCAAGGACATTTGTAAAAAGTCGACCTTGTTTTGTTCAAAAAGTTCGTCTGAATAATCTTCGCCCAATGGTTTTAATAATACTGCCATGATGTTTAGCAAGCCCTCAGGGTCACCGTTCTTAACTTGGTTCATTGCCTTGTCGTACTGAGCCGCCATTGTAAATTCAAGGAGCGTAGACTTTTCCATTAACCTTTCTGGAAGGGTGTAAACCTTACCGTTAAAATCGTACAGTTGCTTATATTTTGTTTCCGTTGGCGTGTTAATGGCGTTCATTATCTTACCGTAAATGTAAACAAGGTATTTTAATTCTAAGCTATCAGCCACCTTGCCAAAGCAAGCGTCAAGGGGAATGCCTGTAAAGTAATTAACCACCTTTGCCATGTACGGGTATCTTTCTTTTGCCTCCCAGACCGTGTCCATGATTTCAAGAAGTTGGGTTAGTTGCTCGTCATTCGTTCGCCATTGGCTAATCAAAGGCGGTAGGAAACGACGTACATTGTCCTTTACCTCTTCCTGTTCCAATGTGTATTCGATTTTTAAAATAACATACAGTTGTTCAAAGCCTGTTACCTTAACCTTTAACTTCTTTGCATACGGTAATATTTTTTTATAAAGCGCGTCCCTATCGTTCATATACTGAATTGCTTCAAGTTCTGTTTTGGGATGCTCAGGTAAAAGGAACTTGGCAAAGTAGATGTATTGTTCCAAAGTAATATCCGCCGCTGTCTCAGGATAATTATACTTGATTTGTTTGTTTCCGATATTAAATATTACCATTATCTTCTCCTTGCTTTTTTGGTTACTACGGGAATGTTATCGGCTAATAAATCGCCATTGGTTTCGGTTGTTGTAGGTATAAAAGGAACGGGTTCGGCTTTGGCGTGGCTTACAATCGGAAGGCTGGGCGGTCGTGAACATTCCCTTTTAATTCCGTTTCCTGTTAGCTTTACGGCTTTTTCAAGGTGACCTCGCATTTGCAATAATCTTTTGCGTTGCATTGGCTTATCAATAATTTCTTGCGTAATCTTTTCGATTAAGTCAATGATAATTAACGCCTTTTCTTTATCTGTCATGTTTTTTTATTTTAATTAAATGCAAGTAAATCGCTGCCTTGCGCAAGCCTTGAAAATATATACCTAAGGGAATCGCACCCGTGATTATCCGCGTCTAAAGGCGTAGAACTTTTGCGGTCGTTCCAAATATAGTTCCTTAACTCATGCTTTAAATTATACGACACAGGTGTTACAACAATGGTATAATCCAGCATTTTCTTTATCCCTTCCACAATTGACCCAGCCCCTTTGTCTGCCTTTTGCACATTTAAGCCTCTTTGCTGCAAAGCCTCAATCAAACGTGGTTCGCTGGTATCTGCGATTATCAAAGCGTTGGGGCTAACATAATGATTCATTTGTTCAATGACTGCCTCGTATGAAAGGGATTGTTTATAAATGATTTCCTCCACGTATATTTTCTTTGCCCCCTTGTCAACCGCTACCTTAACCAATGCCAAAGGGTCAGGGTAAAAGCCAAAGTCAAGCCCGTAACCAAACGGAAGGCTAATGTCAAAAGCACCCTCAACCCAGTTGTCAAATATAACCCCTTGCTTTTTATCTAACCATTTACCTAAAAACCTATGCGCGTATGCCTCAATATTCTGTTCCTTAATGCTTTTAATCCTATATAAATAATCTTCCGATAAATTATTTATGTTATCTAAATATGTTGTATGAATATGCGTAACATCTTGATGTGTTGAAATAGGTATCATTTGTCCGTCAATCGTTTCCATGCGATGCGACTTTGCAAACCAGCGTTTCCAAATCCAATGTTCAACATCTTGTGGATTCATTACCAGAATAACAATATTAGGTACATTAGGCATACGAATTGATTCATCAATGGTATTAAAATCCTTTTCGTCTACAAATTCCTCAGCCTCATCTACAATAAAAACATTTAAAGAAGGAATTGATTTTAGCTTTGCCGTTTGGTTTCCAGAACTTGTTTTAATGCCTGAGAATATTATTTCGCTACCCGTTGCTTTGTGTGCTATTTTTGAATTAGTCATTTGAAATTCATCACCAACTTTAAGCAAATCAATCTTTTCCCTAAACTCAGGTATTACTGAAATACTTGCTGATGACAGTGTATACCTTGTAAATAGTAGCTTCCAATTATTATTTGCTAACAACATATTACAAGCCCAAAGCCCCACGGTAAATGACTTTGCCGAACCACGTCCTCCAGTTATTATAAAATATCTTGTTTTTGGATTCCAAAGAACTTGATACTTATCATTGACTTTTATCTGCATTAGATGTAAATATTATAGTTGGAACTGTCACCTTTTCACCTTGAGTTGTAATATCAATATCTTGTTTAGCTTTTCCGTATGCACGGTCTAAAAGTAATTGAGCCGCCTTTATATCTCCTTTTGTTGCCATGTCCCTTAGCTTCATGATAATTGCCTCAGCCGCCGTAATACCGTTCTTTTCGTTGCCCATTACATTTGTCATAATAAGGTCTATCGATGGCAATTTTTTGGGTCTGCCCCCTCCATTGTTACCGCCTGTTAGCAATTTACCTCCATTTCTGCCTTCTCTCATATACGGGTTTTTACGGGGTTTTACTTTTCTTTGTTTTCATTTTCGTAATTTATTCGCAATGCAATTTGATTTTTTGTTTCCCAACTTTTGTTGTAATTAACATCTTGAAACAATTTACTAAAACCAGTAATGTGTTTTAATTTTAATATTTCTTCTGGTTCCATGCCCAAATGATTACAGATGTTTTCATCAGTCCAGCCGTTTTGTAGCATTTCAAAAACCATGTTAGCCATGCCAGTAACCGAGTGTTCACCCCGTGCCCTGTTGTGTCTCACCGTGGCAGCCATGCGTTCGTTAATATCCTTTTCAATTACAACGCAAGGCAAATGACCTTTGTTAAGTTCATAAATATCTTTATTGTTCTTGCAAGTAAAGTATCTATGAAAGCCATCTACAATAACATATTTATCCTTTGCTGCATCGTATATGGTTACTATTGGCTGAGTATAGCCATCATGCTTAATAGATTTGTAAAGCAAACCCATTTCAATCTTTGCAACACTATTTGGATTGTAATTATTTGGCTCAACTTTATTTAAAGGAATCCATTTGACATAGCTAATCGGTTGCTTTATAATTGATATTTCTTGATATATATACTCATTTAGTTCATTGGTAAATTTTATTTTATCAATAGCATTATCATAGGCTTGCTTTATTTCTTTTTTATAAATTTCCATATATTTTGTTTTTAAGGTCGTTTAATTCCGTTTCTGTAAATGCATTAGTGTTTGATAGCATTCTTTTGTCTATTACTGATTTTTTGTATTTTCTATAAGTAAAAACGTCAGGTGTGCATTCAAAATTTGCTATTTTAGTAAAGTCCCAATCACTACTTAATATTGTATTAATAATTACTCTCCAAAATTTTTTATATATATTTATCCCATTATAAATATCTTTTTTCTTTATAATAATTTTTTTTAGAAGGACTTTATTTTTAGTGTCCTGTATTAAATTTTCTGCTAAGTGATTTGCGTAATCTTCCCAATCTGTAAACATATATGGCAATTCATTTGGGCAAGTAAAAGAATTTAATTTAATATGTTTGATTGAACTTGCACCATCTATTCTACTTGATACTTTATTCCAAGTCTTTGGTTCAATTTTTTGCACCAATAATAAAACTTGTATTGCGGTTTCGTGGTGTAAATTTGATATCCTCATGTCATTAATCTTTACTCCGTGTTGGTACATTCCATCATATACTTTATTATATATTATTTTATTTTCATATATATATTTCCAAACGTCTGTGTAACTCCAATCGTATAATGGATAAAACACATAATGTTCATATTTTTTATTTAATATCTTGCCATATGTTATATATTTATAGGTTATAGCGTGTGTGAGTCCAGCAAATCTTGCAGGTGTTTCTTCTGTTCTTACCCCACCAATAATACAAGTTTTAATATCTTTATATTCAATCTCAACTATTTTATTAAATAAATCATGAAACCTATCAGTCCCGTAATTATTTATTTTTATTGATAAAGGGTGTTTATCATGAATCCAATTATCCTTTTCTTTCTCATCCCAGCAATATGAATACCTATTGTAACTTGAAGCGTTGTTGGTAATTACCATAGGCATTTGAAACCACATTGGCTCAACTCTTTCGTCTGTCATTATGGTTGTAACATAATCAATAGTACCTTGCCACTCAGCTTCTTGGTCTATAAACAATACTTTTAATGGAAGCCTATTTTTTTCTTTTGCAACTTGCAAGCATAAGTGTAAAGTAGCAGTTGAATCTTTGCCTCCAGAAAATCCTACTATCACATTAGGAAATTCATCAAATATAAATCTGATTCTATTTAAAGCCGCCTCTAAAACGTTTTCATTATTATAAATTTTCATGCCTTACTTTTGTGTATAACTTATACTGTTTTATAATAGTAAATCCCTTTTTTATATATTTGCTTAAACTCATTTTAGTACAAGTTGCCTCAATATTT
>Ga0114972_10003970_pt1 | contig 11016 bp, 5 predicted proteins | sample M_140807_EF_Meta_FD_87354 | JGI IMG/M metagenome (GOLD analysis project Ga0114972, IMG submission 87354) | Freshwater microbial communities from Lake Montjoie, Canada to study carbon cycling - M_140807_EF_MetaG | ecosystem: Environmental > Aquatic > Freshwater > Lake | place: Lake Montjoie... | reverse complement strand
GCTCGTGCGACACCGTGCCGCGGCCAGCGAACGCGTGCGGTCATGGGAGGAGTTCCTTTTCCGGATAGAGCCGCTTGAGCTCGGCGTCGAGCCGCTGCTGCGTCGCGGCGTGCTCCGGCCGGTCGGCGAAGTTGTCGAGCTCCCGCGGGTCGGTCTCGTGATCGTAGAGCTGTCGGCCGCCGGCGCCGCCGTTCCACACCGTGTACCGCCACTTTCCAGTCCGCATGCTCACGCCGCGGCCCTTCGCGTGCTGCACCTCCGTGAACGCCGGCCGATCGGGAAAGTTTCGCGCCGCGTCCGCATCGCCCGCTCGCACGAGCGTTGCCAGGCTGCGGCCGTCGCCGCCAGCCGGCACGGGCACCCCCGCCAGGTCGCAGACCGTCGGCATCACGTCGACGAGCTCGACTGTGTGCGTCGGTGCCGCGCCGGCGCGGCCGCCCGGGGCGGCGATCACCAGCGGCACGCGGGCGCTCTCCTCGAAGAGGCTCCGCTTCTGCCAGAGGCCGTGCTCGCCAAGGTGGTAGCCGTGGTCGCTCGTGAAGACCACGATCGTGTCGTCGCGGAAGCCGAGCCGGTCGAGGGCGTCGAGCACGATGCCGACCTGCGCGTCGACGAACGACACGCCGGCCCGGTAGGCCTGCAGCGCCTCGCGGCCGAGGTCGCCGACGAGCCGCACCTGCTCCTTGGAGCGGCTGGCGACCGCCGCAGGGGGCACGCGGGCGTCGTGGTCGGCCGGCACCTCGGGCAGCGTGACGGTGTCCCGCGGGTGCTCGTCGAACCACCTCTTGGGCGCGACGTAGGGCGTGTGCGGCCGGTAGAACCCGACCGCGAGAAAGAAGGGCGTCTTGTCTCGGGCGTAGTCCTCGAGCAGCTCGACCGCCCGTGCCGCCGCGAGGCCGTCGGTCTGCTCGGCGTCGGTGCCGTCGGCCGCCAGCCAGCTCACCGTGCCGCCGAACTTCCCCGGCAGGAGCGAAAAGATGAGGGGCTCGTCGAAGACGTCGCGGCCCTTGGGATTCGTCACGGCGTCCCAGCTCGGCGGGTCGTCGAGGCCGCTGGTGCCGATGCCCGCCGGCACGCTGTAGTGGTAGAGCTTGCCGATCCGCTCCGTCCGCCAGCCGGCCTGCCTGAACGCCTGCGGGAGCGTGACCACGTTCGGGTCGACGTCGCGGAAGTGTTTGTCGTTGTCGCGGACGGTCGTGCGGGCGGGACGGCGGCCGGAGAGCAGGCTCGCGCGGCTGGGATTGCAGAGCGGAAACTGGCAGTAAGCCCGCTCGAAACGCACGCCCCGCGCCGCCAGCCGGTCGATGTGCGGCGTCTTGGCCGTGGCGTCGCCATAGCAGGCAAGCGCGCAGCACAGGTCGTCGCACATCACGAAGAGCACGTTGGGCCGTTGCCGCGGTGCGGCCTCGGCCGCCGGTGCGACTCCCGGCGTTACCCAGGCCGCCACAGCCAGCACGGCGATCACGATCGGCCCACGCATCGGCATTCCCCTTCCGCGCTTTTCGCGCTCCACACACCGCGGCCGGCCGGAGACTCCCCGTCCGCCCGATCAGGGCGGCGTCCCCGCCGCCCGTCCGCTCACGGCTTTTGGATCTCGGCGATCACCTTGGCGTAGACCGGACCGCGGGCTTCCGCTGCCAGGCCCCGCAGCTCGAGAAGCAGCGGCCGCAGCGATTCGGCCCACTGCGGATCGCGGGCGATTTTCCCGTCGGCCTTCGCCCGCAGGTCGTCGGCGTTTTTGCCCGTGGGGGCGGCCGCCGCCGCGATCACGCTGCGAAGATATTCGGCCGCCTGCACGCCGGGATTCGGCTGAGCCGCCGCGTCGAATCGCCCCAACGCCCAGGCCATCCCCTCCTGCATGTGCTTTTGGAACATCGGCTCCTTCCAGGTCGCCTCGTTGTGGCCGAAGTTCGTGTAGAAGACGCGGCCCTTGCCGTAGTCGCGCACCCAGGAGACGGGCACGTGCCAGGGCTCCTGCGGAAAGCTCGCCTGCATGTCGAGGCTCACGAGCACGCGGAGGTTCTCCGGCTTGTACCGCGGGTCGTACTGGTAGATCTCGTCCTGCCAGCGAAACCGCTCAGGCAGCATCGCGGCGATCCGATGGCCCGTCTCGTGGACCACGAAGGCGTGCTGGCCGCCGCCGTTCCACGGATGGCCGGCGAAGTGGCCGCCGACCATCTCGCAGTAGGCGTCGGAGCTCTTGAGCGTGTCGCTGGCGGCATGGAAGCCGATGAACGCCTTGCCCGACTTGATCCAGGCGAGGAAGGCGGCGAGGTCGGGGATCGGCAGCTCGCCGGTCGTGCTCGCGAAGATGACGCCGTCGAAATTCGCGAGCGACTCCGGGGCGAAGGCCTTCGCAAACTGCTCCTTGAGCCCCGCCTGCCAGCCGACGTCGGCAACGCGAAATTTCTCCTGCTCGGCCCTGAACACCTCCTCCTGCTTCTTCCAGTCGTCGTCGCTGGTGCCGGCGGCCCGCTTCGGGGCCTGCGGCTGCGGCGCCCGGCCGGGGGGCATCCGCAGATAGTCGAGGTGGTAGAGGCTGCTCGAACGGCCGAGCTCTTCGAGCACAGCCTCGGCCGTGCCGATCGAGGCGTGGCGAAAGCCGGCGGTCACCGTCACCACGAGGAGCCGGGCGGGCTTCGCGGCGTCGGCAGCCTGAGCCCAGCCAGACGCTGTCACCACCACGACCGCAGCCGCCAGCGAAACGATCGACACCATCTTCTTCTTCACCACAAGCAGCATCACTTGTCTCCAATGCACCAGAGCGAGTCGTGGGTCCGCAGGAACATCCGGCCGTCGACGCAGACGGGCGTGGCCACGGTCATCTCCTCGACGGCACCCTGGCCGAGCACCTCGAGGGCGTCGCCGCCCGCGGCCTGCGGCAGGCCGAGCACGCTCGACTCGCCATCCTCGCGGGTGACGATGATCCGGCCATCGACGACCACGGGCGAGGCGCTGTAGCCGCTTCTGTTCTTGGGCAGTTCGAGCTTGGCAACCGTCGTGCCGGTGGCGGCGTCGAGGCACTCCACCCTGCCCTTGTCGGTGCAGACGACGACGCGGCCGTCCTTCACGGCGGGCGTGGGCACGTCGGCGCCCAGATCGCTGCGGGCCCAGGCCACGTGCGAGGTGGTGACGTCGCCCTTCCCGCCGCGGCGGATGGCGGTGATCGTCGCCCCCCGGGCATAGGGCGCGATGACGAGGTCGCCGGCCAGCACCGGCGAGGCGATCGACCGGAAATACTTGTGGCCGGTCGGATTGAGGCCACCCACCCGCCACAGCTCGCGGCCGTCGGCGGCGTCGTGGGCCGTCACGTGGTCGGCGCCGAGCACGACGAGCATCTCGGCCGGCTCACCCTTGGCCGGGTCTCCCGCCATCACGACCGGCGTCGAGTAGCTCTGCGCCGCCTCGTCGGGGGCGTCGAGCATCCGGTCGTGCTTCCAGAGGAGCTTGCCCGTGCCACGGTCGAAGGCGGCCAGGTAGCTCGGGCCGGTCTGCATCACGGCGACGACGACGGCGTTCTTCGTGAGCACCGGCGACGTGCCCAGGTCCCACCAGAGCGTGTCCTCGCCGAACGTCTCCTGGAGATTCGTCTTCCAGACGACGGCCCCGTCGCCGAGATCGAGCGCCGCCAGTTCACCGCTCTTGAAGTAGACCCACGCGTGGCGGCCGTCGGTGACCGGGGATGAGTTCGCGCCGGTGGCCTTCTTGTGCTTGCCGGCCCGCTCGGCGCCCAGCAGCTGCCGCCAGACCTCCTTGCCGGCACGGTCGAAGCAGAGCACGGCGTCCTTGCCATCGATCGTGCAGGTGACGACCACGCGGTCGCCCCACACGGCCGGCGTGCTCGCACCCAGGCCCGGCAGCTTCACCTTCCAGAGCACGTGATCGCTCGGGCTCCACGACTTCGCGTAGCCGGCGCCCGCCGCCGCGCCGTCGAGCGCCGGCCCGCGCCAGTTGGGCCAGTTGTCGGCCCGTGCGGTCCTGCCGGTCGAGACCGCGGCGACGCCCGCCATGACAAACATGCCCACCGCGCACGCCAGCACCACCGCGAGCCAGCGCACCGTCCGCGATCCGTTCGTGTTCGACATGGCAGTCACTCCCCGGAAATCCTCTGGAGAAACACCGCTCGAGTCCGGTCAGGGACCGCGGCTCACAGAGTCTACCCGTCGGTATGACCGCCGCTCCACAGCCTCTTGCCGGCCGACGAGCCCGCCGCGGGCCGCCTCGACCCCATACGAGCCCGTCCTGCCCAGCACGCATTCTGGCCTGAAAATCGGCCGAACATCGCGTCCACGGCAGCGTCGCGACGGCCGAAGCATACTCGTGAGGGAGACCCAGGCGTGCCCACATCCATGACTCTCGACAGCCCCTCACACCACAGCGGCCGCATCCCGTACGGTGCTTTCACCGGCCGCGCCGGCCGCGCGGGCCGGGGATTGACGCTCGCCAAGGGCTTCACGCTCGTCGAGCTTCTGGTCGTCATCGCCGTCACGGGCACGCTCGTCGGCCTCCTGCTGCCGGCGGTGCAGCAGGCCCGGATCGCCGCGGCCCGCGGCGAGTGCCAAAACAACCTGCGGCAGGTGGGCATCGCTCTCATGCGGCACGTCGACGTCCGCGGTGCGTTTCCCTTCGCCTCCGGGCGGCCCCGGCCCGGCACGGTGGCCCACCTCGACGATCGACCTGCCGACGGCGTCGGCGCCATCCGGCCCCAGTCGTGGGCGATCGTCATCCTGCCATATATAGAGGAGGGAGTGCTGGCCGAGATGTACGACGCCTACTGCCTCGCCTGCCCGCCGGAGACGCAGGAGGAGGACATCGTGGCGGCGCGGATCCGCGTCTACAACTCCACCTCCAAGCTGCCCGGCGGCATCGATTTCTCGGCGCTCGTCGGCCCGGGCCCCGCCGCTCCCGATCCCGCGCATCGGCTCGACGGCTGGTTCTACGCCGCGCCGCCGGCGGCGACCGCGTTCACCGGCGTCCTCGTGCCCGAAGGACTGGGATGGCTCGACACGCAGGGGGCCTACACGACGAGCATCCGCACGAAGCCGATTCGGCTCGCCGAGGTCACCGACGGACTCTCGAGCACGCTCGTGCTCGCGGAGTGCCACGACTACACGGCCGACGGCGGCGGCACCTGGACGCAGCCGCGGTATTCCTGGCCGTACGTCTGCGATGTCGCCAGGTACACGGGGTTCGGAGCGGGCGCCGGCGCGGCGGCGGTGCAGACGTCGCTCAAGCCGCGGTCGCGGCTGGCCGGCGGCGTGTTGCAGGCCCTTGCCGGCGACGGCTCCGTGCGGCCGGTGGCCGAGGGGATCGCGGCCGACGTGCTCGGATCGCTCGCGAGCCGGTCCGGCGGCGAACGCGTTTCGCCGCCGTGACCGCCGCGGTCACTTTTTCTTCTTCCGCGGCACCGCGTCGGGCCCGAAGGGATCGACCGGCTCGGGATTCCGCGACGGCATCGCCGCCTTCGTCACCTCGCGCCACGCGGCGAGCCGTCCCTTGAGCACCGCGGTCCGCTCAGGCCGCTCGTGGGAAAGGTCCCGATACTCTCCCGGATCGTCCGCCAGATCGAAGAGTTCCACGCGGCCGTCCTCGAAGTGCTCCACGAGCTTTTCAACGCCGGGCCGCGGGCCGTCGCCGGCGATGAGGGCGGCGGCGGGTGCGCCGCCCTGGTTGGAATAGTGCGGATAGTGCCAGACGAGGTCGCGCGGCGCGAGGCCGCCGCTGCCGTCAAAAAGCGGCCGCAGGCTCCGGCCGTCGATGCCGGCCGCGGGCGGCGTGCAGCCCGCAGCCGCCAGCAGCGTCGCCGCGACGTCGAGCGTGGTGGCCGGCACGTCGCTCGTCGTGCCCGGCCGGGCCACGCCGGGCCAGCGGACCAGCAGCGGCACGCGGATGCCCCCCTCGTAGATGAAGCCCTTGCCGGCGCGGAGCGGCAGGTTCGAGGTCGGCGCACCCTCGGCCGTGGACAACCCGCCGTTGTCGCTCGAGAACACGACAAGCGTGTTGGCGGCCTGCCCCGACTTCTCGAGCGCCGCAAGCACCGTCGCCACCGTCTCGTCCATCTCGCGGATCATCCCCGAGTAGACGGGATGATCCTGCACCATGCGGGTGAACGGGTCGCCTGGATGCTGCGGCGGCGTGTCGAACCGGGGGCCGACGCCGACGGCGCGGCGGCCCTCCTCGAGGGCCAGCTCCGGCCGCGTCACCAGCGGCACGTGCGGCGAGTGCATCGGCACGTAGCAGAAGAACGGCCGGTCGGCGTGGGCGGCGATGAACTCCGCGGCCTGCGCGGCGATCGCGCGGGCATGCAGCGGGTCGTCGATCGGTCCGCTCCCCGGCCCCACCGCCGTCGAACCGTTGACGGCGAAGCCGTGCCGCTCGATCTCCTGGGGCGGGCCCAGGTGCCACTTGCCGAAGACGCCGCTGGTGTAGCCGCGATCCCGCAGCAGCTCGGCCAGCGTCACTTCCTCCTCGGGCAGGCTGTGGAGGTAGTCGGCCGGCAGGAGCGGGCCGCGGCGGTCGCCGCCGATGAAGTTGGTGATCCGCACGCGGGCCGGATGCCGGCCGGTCATGAGCGCAGCACGCGAGGGCGAGCAGACGGGACAGGCGGCGTAGCCCCGGGTGAACCGCACCCCCTCGACCGCGAGCCGGTCGATCGCCGGCGTCCGATAGAACGTGCTGCCGGTGCAGCCGAGGTCGTGCGCGCCCAGATCGTCGGCCAGGAAGACGAGCAGGTTCGGCGGCCGCTGCGACCCACTAGCTCCGGCGGCGGCGGGCGCTGCCGCGGCATTCGCCCCCGCACCCTGCGGCGACCAGTTCGCGGCCAGACTCCGGGAGAGCTCGCGGACGATCTCGGGCTCGGCGGCGGCGAGGTTTTTCGTCTCGTCGGGATCGGCGGCGAGATCGAAGAGCTCGATCTCCCGCCGCTGCCACTGCTCCTGCGAGTGCGGATCGACCTTGCCCGCCGGCCCCACGGGGAACGCGCCCCCCGCGTCGGCCGACGTCGGCACGATCAGCTTCCAGCGGTGACTCTGGCCGCCCTGTGCGTCGTCGCGGATCGTCCACCGCCATAGGAGGCTCTGCGCGGGATCGTCGAGATCGACGAGCGTGTGCGTGGAGCACTCGCCAAAAATCTGCCGCCGCGCGGCCACGGCCGTGTCGTCGAGCAGGTTCACGCCCGGCAGGCCGGCCAACGCGGGCACTCCGCAGGCCGCCAGCACCGTCGGCAGGATGTCGATGGAGCTGGCGAGTGCGTCGCTGGTCCGCGGCGGGATCGCGCCGGGCTGGCGGAGCATGATCGGCGTCCGCAGGCCGCCCTCGTAGGGGGAGAGTTTTGACCGCGGCGCGAACTGCGGGGTGTCGCGGCTCTGGATCCAGCCGTTGTCGGTGACGTAGACCACGAGCGTGTCCGCCGCGAGCTTCTCGCGGTCGAGGTGGTCGAGCAGGTCGCCCACCGTGGCGTCGAACCGCTCCACGTTGCCCCAGTACCGCGCCACGTGCACGCTGTCGGTGCGGGAGGAATAGTGGTCGACAAGCTGCCGCGGCGGATCGTGCGGATCGTGCGGCAGCATCGGGGCGTACCACACGAAGAAGGGCTTGCCGTCGGCGCGGCAGCGGCCGATGAAGTCGTAGACCGGCTGCATCGACTTGCGCCCGATCGCGAGCCCCTCGTCGCCGTGCCGCTGCCCCTTCGTCATCCCCGCGGTGAATCCGCCCCGCGCAAAATCCCCCTGCCACCACTTGCCGGTCTGCAGGCTCCGATAGCCACGGTCGGCCAACAGTTTCGGCAAGAGCGGCCACTCCTCGAGGTGCCTGTTCATCGCCTCGCGTCCCGCGGCGAAGGCGGCCTGGCCCGCCGGGCTGTTCCGCGGCACGCCCGGCTGCTCCGGCGGATCGTTGCCCACGATCCGGTGCTCGTGCGGCAGCCGGCCGGTGATGATCGAGGCGAGGCTCGGGCAGCAGAGGCTTCCGGGCACGTGGCCCCAGCGGTAGACGAGGCTCTCCCGCGCCAGCCGGTCGAGGTGTGGCGTCCGCAGGTGCTCGTGGCCCATGAAGCCGTAGTCGCGCCAGTGCTGGTCGTCGGAGATGATGAGGACGACATTGTGTGGGACGGGCTGCGTGGCCGCCGCGGCATCGGCGGCCGCTACGCTTCGGCCAAGAACGCCGGCGAGGAACGCGGCGAGCCAGAGCCATGCGCTGCCTTGGGGCCATCCGCGCATCGTCATGACATGTCTCCTGGGCACCGCAGACATATGCGCCGCCTTGCATGGGCCGCGGCACGACGTCAGCATTGTGACGGCGGGCCGGCGGGCACGCCACACAGGGGCCTGAGCCGCCGGTGCCACGAGGTCTGACACGATGCATCGCTGTCGCCACGCGTTCCCGTTGCTTCTGCTCCTCGCCGGGGTGGCCATGGCGACCCACGCGGCCCGCGCCACGGCAGAGCCCGTCCTCGACCCACAGCCGTTCGGCGCCGACTTCCCCGCCCTCGACGGCTGGGCGACCGCTGCGAGCGAGCCGCCGGCTGCACGCAAGCAGCGGCTGCCATTTCCGCTCGACGTGCCGCGGCGGGATGTCATCGCCTTCGCCCTCTATACGGTCACGATCGATCCCGCGGGGCCGGACACGCTCAAGCTCTCTTCACAGCTCTTTCCGCTTTTGCCCGACGAGCCGCGGGAGGCCCGCCTCGAGATCGAGCGCGGCGGCGGCTGGGTCGAGGTCGCGCGGGCGGACGTGCTCTACCCCGGCTGGGACGCGCACTTCCGCGTCGCCGATTGGGATGCCTCGCGCGACTGGTCCTACAGGGTGCGGCACGGGGCGGAGGCCATGTTCACGGGCACCGTCCGCCGCGATCCCATCGACAAGCCTGAGGTCGTCGTCGCAGTGATGTCGTGCAACTCCTCGAGCACACCCGGTCCGCGGGAGGAGCTCGTCCGAAGTCTCCGCGCGGCCGACCCCGACCTGCTCTTCTTCGCCGGCGACCAGACCTACCGCCACACGCAGCACACCGTCGGCTGGATCGAGTTCGGCCTGCAGTTCCGCGACGTCATCCGCGACCGGCCGACTGTGACCATCCCCGACGACCACGACGTGGGCCACGGCAACCTCTGGGGCGCCGGCGGCCGTCAGGCGACCCGCAAGGACGCCGCCGACGGTGGCTATCTCTATCCGCCCGCCTACGTGAACATGGTGCAGCGGCAGCAGACATGGCACCTGCCCGATCCGGTCGATCCCGCGCCGGTCGACCGGGGCATCGGCGTCTACTTCACGCGGCTGGTCGTCGGCGGCCTCGACTGCGCGATCCTCGAGGATCGCAAGTTCAAGACGGGGCCCTGTGACGCGATCCCCGAGATGGGTCCGCGTCCCGACCACATCACCGATCCGCGGTACGACCGCGCGGCGATCGACCTGCCCGGCCTCAAGCTGCTCGGCCAGCGGCAGCTCGCCTGGCTCGAGACATGGTCGCGGGACTGGCGGGGTGTCAGGGCGAAGGCGGCGCTCTCGGCGACGGCGTTCTGCGGCGCGGTGCACCTGCATGGCAAGCAGGCCGACCGGCTGCTCGCCGACCTCGACTGCAACGGCTGGCCACAAAGCGGCCGCAATGAGGCGCTGCGGATCCTGCGGGATGCCAAGGCGGTGCATCTCTGTGGCGACCAGCACCTCGCCGCGGTCGTGCGGCACGGCATCGAGCGGCATGGCGACGGCCCCTGGTCGTTCACGGCGCCGGCGCTGGTCAACACGATCTACGGCCGCTGGTGGCATCCCCTCGACGAGAAGCCGGGAGCCAATCCCGTGCCGGGCAGCCCGCTGCCCTGGACGGGCGACTATGAAGATGGTCTCGGCAACAAAATCACGATGCTCGCCTACGCCAATCCCGCCGACATCGACGACGAGCGGCAGCGCGGCGACGGCTACGGCCTCGCCCGATTCGACTTCGGCACGAGCCACGTGACGTTCGAGTGCTGGCCGCGGTTTCCCGTCGCCGGCCCCAACGGCCGGCCAACGCAGTATCCCGGCTGGCCCGTGCGGGCACCGCTTGAGCGGCCGCAGGCCGCCGCGACCTCGGCGCGGCAGCCCGCCCCGGGCGGCGACCGTCCCAACGTGATCGTCGTGCTCGTCGACGACATGGGCTGGAAGGACCTCTCCTGCCAGGGCAGCGGCTTCTACCGCACGCCGCAGATCGACCGGCTGGCCGCGTCGGGCATGCGGTTCACGACCGGCTACTCGGCCTGCACCGTCTGCTCCCCCACCCGCGCCGCGATGCTCACGGGCCAGTATCCCGCGCGGCTGCACATCACCGACTGGATCGCCGGGCACGACCGGCCGTTCGCGAAGCTCAAGATCCCCGACTGGCAGAAGCGGCTGCCACTGGAGACGGTGACGGTGGCGGAGCGGCTCAAGGCGGCCGGCTACGCCACGGCGTCGATCGGCAAGTGGCACCTCGGGGGCGAAGGCTTCTCGCCCCGCGAGCAGGGCTTCGACGAGAACGTCGGCGGCACCGACCGCGGCCAGCCGCCGAGCTATTTTTCGCCCTACACGATTCCCACGCTCGCCGACGGACCGCCGGGCGAATACCTCACCGATCGCGAGGCTGCGGAGGCGGTCCGGTTCATCCGGGACAATCGCGACCGGCCGTTCTTCCTCTATCTGCCGCACTACTGCGTGCACACGCCGATCCAGGCGAAGCCGGAGGTCGCCGCGAAATATGTGGACCGGCTGCAGGAATCTGGCGGGAAAAACGCCGCCTACGCGGCGATGGTGGAGAGCGTCGACGACGCATGCGGAACAATCCTCGACACGCTCGAGTCGCTCGGCCTCCGCGACCGCACCGCGATCGTCTTCACCAGCGACAACGGCGGCCTCGTGCAGATGACCGACAACACGCCGCTCCGCGCCGGCAAGGGCTCGGCCTACGAGGCGGGCGTCCGCGTGCCGTTTCTCGTGTCGTGGCCCGGCGTCACGCGGCCCGGCACGACGAGCGACGTGCCGGTGATCACGCCCGACATCCCGGCGACGATC
>Ga0114972_10003968_pt1 | contig 11018 bp, 9 predicted proteins | sample M_140807_EF_Meta_FD_87354 | JGI IMG/M metagenome (GOLD analysis project Ga0114972, IMG submission 87354) | Freshwater microbial communities from Lake Montjoie, Canada to study carbon cycling - M_140807_EF_MetaG | ecosystem: Environmental > Aquatic > Freshwater > Lake | place: Lake Montjoie... | reverse complement strand
GTTTCACGGGGTCGCGCACGTGGCCTACGCGCCGCGGGGTCGCATCGTGGGCTTGGGCCGCATTGAGCGTTTAGTCGCGTGCCTCTCCCGGCGGCTCATTCTGCAAGAGTCGCTGACGCACGCGATCGCGGAGGCGCTGATGTCGACGCTGGACGCCGAAGGCGCGGCCGTCGCGCTCGACGCCGAGCACATGTGTCTGGTCTTGCAAGGCCGCGAACCACGGGGCGCTCGCTTGAACACCCGCGTTGGCCTCGGCTCGCTCCGAGACCGCGCTGACGTGCTCCCGCCCGTCAGCGCGCATGGGGGGCGGTCTTGAGTCGCGTCGCGCTCGTCACCGGCGCAGGGAGAGGCATCGGCGCGGCCGTCGCCGTCCGCCTCGCACGCGCGGGCTTTCAGGTCATCGGGGTCGCCCGCTCCCGCGACCAGCTCGATGCAGTCGCAGCGACGACGGGCTTGGTGCCCCAGGTGTGCGACCTCGAGGACGCCGCGGCCGTCGAGGTCGCGACCGCCGACGTGCTCAGTCGATTCGGGCGCGTCGACGTGCTCGTCAATAACGCGGGCATCGTCGTGCGCCACCCCGTCGACGGCCACCCCGTCGACGCCTGGGACCGCGTGCAGGCCGTCAATCTGCGCGCGCCTTTTCAGCTCGCTCGAGCGTGCCTCCCCGCCATGCGCGCGGCACGCGCCGGCCGCATCATCAACGTCAGCAGCATCTCGGGCACGCTCGGTACGCCTGGCCTGTCCGCTTACTGCGCGAGCAAGTGGGGCCTCATCGGCTTCACGAAGGCGCTGGCCGAAGAGGTCAAGCGCGAGGGCGTCGTCGTCACCGCCGTCTGCCCGGGGAGCGTCGACACCGAGATGCTCAAGGGGAGCGGCTACGCCCCCGACATGACGCCCGACGACGTCGCGGCGGTCGTCGAGTTCCTGGTCCACGCGCCCGCGGCCGTCGCGGGTTGTGCGCTCGAAATCTTTGGTTGAGGCCCTCACATGGCACCTGTCGCTCAACGCCGCTCTGCCCTGACGGGCGAGCACGTCGCCCTCTCCGCAGTTGACCGAAACGCTGACGCGACGCCGCCGCCGCCGCCGTTGCAGGCGACCGAGGCGTCCACGCGCGTAGAGCGCATGATGGAGGCCCTCGAGGGCGCGCGCGGCAGTCGACTTCTCATCGTGATCAAGGGCCACCCCGACCCGGACAGCATCGCCAGCGCGATCGCCCAACGCCATCTGGCGCGCGCGTTCGACATCGAGGCGTCCATCATCTTCTTCGACGAGATCAGCCACCCGGAGAACCGAGCGCTCGTCAAGAGCCTCGACGCGGGCCTCGCCCAGTACCGCGAGGGCATGGACCTCGGCGCGTTTGACTTCGTGTCCTTCGTCGATACGCAGACGCCGCACATGCCGGTCCGTCTCCCGACCCCCCTGCCCGTCCTCACCTTCGTCGACCACCACAAGACCGTAGGCGGCTTCGATGCGCGGTTCATGGACATCCGCGAGGAGGCGGGCGCGACGAGCAGTATGTACGCGGAGTACTTGGAGAACTCGCCGTTCGGCCTGCGGCACAACAACCCAGAGGACGCCCGGCTCGCCACGGCCCTGATGCACGGCATCCGCAGCGACACAGACAACTTCCTGCTGGCGTGGGCGATCGACTTTCGTGCCGCGGCCTACTTACGGCCGTTCTTGGACGCCGACCTGCTGCGCATCATCAGCAAGCAGTCGGTGACCGCGCGCACGATGGAGATCATCCAGCGCGGCCTGAACAACAAGCAGATCCGCGGCACGTTCTTGCTCGCGGGCGTGGGCTTCGTGCGCGACGAGGACCGCGACGGCATTGGCCAAGCGGCGGACTTTCTCCTGCGGCACGAGGGCGTCGAGACGGCGGTCGTCTTCGGCATCGTCAACGGCGACGCGGTCGATGGCTCGCTGCGCACGGTGAGCCATACCGTCGACCCTGACACCTGGCTCAAGCAGCTCTTTGGGACAGACGCGTCCGGCCGGCACTTTGGCGGCGGTCGTCGCAATAAGGGCGGCTTCCGCATCCCGCTCGGCCTCTTTGGCAGGTGCCGCGACCGCGACGCTCTCTGGGCGATTGGCAAGAAGACGATCGAAGACTTGGTCTACGAGAAGATCGGCGTCGACCAAGAGGCCGAAGACTAGGGCGCGTCACCCGACGTTCCGCGTGAATAGAGGCCCGTCGCGGCGCGTCCCTTGTCCAAGATTCGCGTGCTGCCTATGCTGCCGCCCGACTGGCCGGCTACGTAACTCAACCTGAGGGATGACTCCATGAAGACGCGCCTCACGATCTCTGCCGCTCTCCTCGCCTCGCTGCTCGCGGCCTGCGGAGGGCCGAGCTACGTGCGGGGCACCGACAACCCCGACCTAGATAAGGCGGTGATGTCGACGGGCCTCGACAAGGTCGACCTGCAGAAGCTCTTCAAGGACAACATTCAGAGCCTGCTCAACAGCGCGGCGATGACGCGCTGGAAGGACGCTGCGAAGGACGGCAAAGAGGCCACCGTGGCGATCTTCCGCGTCAAGAATGAGACGACGGAGCACATCGATACCCAGCTCGACGCGCTCCTGTCGGACTTCGAGACCGAGCTGGTCAACAGCGGCTCGGTCACGGTCATCAGCCGCGAGCGGCAGACCCAGCTCATCGAGGAGCTCAAGCTCCAGCAGTCGGCCGCCTTCGACCAAGACAAGTCTGCCCAGCTCGGCAAGCAGCTCGGCGTCGGCTACTTCGTCACGGGCAAGGTCTCCGCGTCTGACGAGAAGACGGACGGTGAGCGGCGCCTGCAGTACTTCCTGTACATGCAGGTCGTCGAGGTCGAGACGGGCGCGGTGCGCTGGCAGAACAAGGCGGAGCTCACCAAGGGCCTGATCAAGTAAAGCGGCGAGTCGGCGCACATGCCACGCCTCTTGCCCGCGCTCTGGCTCGTGGTCGCCGCGCTCGTCCTGTCGGGCTGCGGCGGCTACGCGACCACGAGCGAAACGTTCCGACGCTCGCTCACGCAGGGCAAGCCCGATATGGCGCTCGTCGCTGTTAACAAGGCGATGGAGGTCCCGCGCGCGGAGGACCTGCCGAAGTCCAAGACCGACACGCCCCTGCTGCTCCTCGAACGCGCCACCATCCTTCAGGCGATGGGCCGCCACGACCTGTCGTCCCGCGACTTCGAGACGGCCGACAAGCAGCTCGAGGTCCTCGACTTCACGAGCGACACAGCCGGCGATCTGGGCAAGTACCTGTACTCGGACGACGCGCAGGTCTACCGCGCGCCGCCTTACGAGAAGCTGCTCGTCAACACACTCAACGAGGTCAACTACCTCGTCCGCGCCGACCTGAGCGGCGCGAAGGTCGAGGCGCGGCGCTATCTCGTCAACCGCGAGTACTTCGCGAACAAAGAAGCGGACGAGCGCGGGCTCGTCGCCCTCGGGAGCTACTTGGCGGGCTTTGCGTTCGAAGTCGATGGCGACGCGCAGGCGGCGATGCGCCACTACGGCGACGCCTACGAAGAGGGCGGCGTCCCTGGACTCGACGGCGTGGTCCAGCGGCTGGCTGCCCGCACGGGCGCGCAGGACGAGCGCCTCAAGCCCTTGCTCGAGGCGCTCCCCACTCTGCCCGACGACGACGCCCAGCAGGGCGAGCTGCTCGTGGTCGTGCAGGTGGGCATGGCGCCTTACCGCAAGCCGGAGCGTCTGCCCATCGGTGCGGCGGTTGTGTACGCCAGCCAACCGGGTCCGGGCGCGCGCCTCACGCCCGAACAGCAGAACCAAGCGAACATTTTCGCGGCGAAGGGGCTCCTCAAGTGGGTCAACTATCCGCGTTTGGTGCGCGCGAACCGCTTTGATCCGCCGCCGACGACGCTGGCGTTGAATGACGCAACGCCCATCGCGGTGCCCGAGGCGCTCAACGTCGAAGTGCGCGTCGAAGAGGCCTTCAAGCGCATCGAGGGCGGCCTCATCGCCGCCGCAGTTGTGCGCCTCATCACGCGCGCCATCGCGGGCGAGGTCACTCAAGCGGCCGCCCGCAAGGCCTCGGGGAGCGGCGGCGTCGGCCTGCTCCTCGGCCTGATCGCTGAGGGCACGCTCACGGCGCTCGACACGCCCGACACCCGCTCGTGGGTCACGCTGCCGGCGCGCTTCGACCTCTACCGCGCCCGTGTCCCTGCGGGTGAGCACCGCGTGCGCGTGCGCGCAGCCGGCGTCACCCGAGAAGCGACGGCGCGCGTCGCCCCCGGCGGCTGGGCCGTCGTGAATATTTCGGACGTCCGCTGACGTCTAAACCACAGAACGCTCGTACTGGAGGTTGCCCATGTCACGCCCTCTCGCGACCCGCGCCGCGGCGCCTGCTGTCGCTGCCGCCCTCATGCTCTCGGCCACGTCCGCGCACGCGCTCGATGCCTGGCGTGATCGCAAGGGCCTGTTTTACGGCGGCGGCGTCGGCTTCGGCGTCGGCAAGACAGACGTCGAAACCGCCGAGAACGAGGTCGCGATCAACGGCCGCCTGCGGCTCGGCGGCGGCGTCAACGACATGCTCACGCTGGACGCAGAGCTCGGGCTCGGCAACCAGATCGACGTCGACACGACGCTCGTGACAGGCATGCTCGGCGCGAACGTCTTCGTCGTGGACGGCATGTACCTGCGCGCCATGGGCGGCATGGCCCACATCGGACCGAAGCACGGCGAGAGCACCACCGGCCTCGGCTTCGGCGCGGGCCTCGGCTACGAGTTCTTCGCCAACAGCGACCTGGCCGTGGGCGTCGGCGCGGACGTTCAGCACCATGCCTTCGACAACTACGGATTCAACGCCTTCAACTTCGGCGTGACCTTCACCATGTATTGACCCCTGCAGGCGGTTGCCCTATAGGGGCCGCCGCTTTCCGCGCAGGAGGTCCCCATGGCGACGCGCCCGAACCAGTTCGACGAACGCATCGAAACTTGCCGCCGGCGGCTCCTCGACCTGCGGAGGTTTCTTTGACGCGGATCGCAAGATCGAGCGCGTCGGTGAGCTCGACCATCTGAGCGCCCAGCCGGACTTCTGGAACGACAACGAGAAGGCCCAAGAGCTGCTGAAGGAGCGCAACACCTTCAAGACGCAGCTCGACCGCCTCGCCAAGGTCGAAGGCTGCATCGAAGACGCGCTCGTCGCGCTCGAGATGTTCGTGGAGCTTGAGGATGCCGACCTCGTCACAGAGGCCGGGGCCTCACTCACCCAAGCCGAGGAAGAGCTCCAGCGCATGGAGTTCGACCGGATGCTGAGCGGTAAGCACGACCACGCGGCGGCGTTCATCGCGATCAACGCCGGCGCCGGTGGGACCGAGAGCCAAGACTGGGCGCAGATGCTGATGCGCATGTACCTGCGCTTCTGCGAGCGCGAGGGCTGGAAGGTCGAGCTGACGGACGAGCACGTGGGCGACGAGGCGGGCATCAAGAGCTGTACGCTCCGCGTCGAGGGCGACAACGCCTTTGGCTTCCTGAAAGCCGAGAACGGCGTGCACCGCCTCGTGCGCATCTCCCCCTTCGACTCGAACAAGCGGCGACAGACGAGCTTCGCGAGCGTCGGCGTGCTGCCCGAGCTCGACGACTCGATCGACATCGAAATCAAGGACGGCGACCTGCGCGTAGACACCTACCGCTCGAGCGGCGCCGGTGGGCAGCACGTCAACAAGACGGACAGCGCCGTTCGCTTGACTCACTTGCCGAGCGGCATCGTCGTGGCGTGCCAAGCGGAGCGCAGCCAGCACAAGAACCGCGACAAGGCGATGAAGCTCCTCAAGGCCAAGCTCTACGAGCAAGAGCTGCAGAAGCGCGCCGACGAGCGGGACGCGCTCTATGCGGGTAAGGCCAAGATCGACTTCGGCAGCCAGATCCGCAGCTACGTCCTGCACCCGTACCAGATGGTCAAGGACCTTCGAACGGGTTGGCAGACGAGCGATACCAAGGGCTTCCTCGACGGTGACCTCGAGAGCGCCCTGCACGCGTTCTTGCTCATGCATACGGGTGAGGTCGCGCAGGCGGGGGACGTGTCGGACGTCGACTAACGGCGTCCCCAAGTTATCCCCAAGTTATCCACAGGGTCGCTCAGACCCGCGCCAGCCGCGGGTGAGCGCAACTTTGGACCTCGGCGCGCGCTGGCCCGCATGCTGCCGTTTAAGTCTCCGGAATTCATCCGTTTTTCGGACACGAAGCGGTGGGTTGTGCCTCACAAGACTCACGTCTGCGCCGGAGCGACGCGGGGCCTCGATGCATCCGGCGCCTGTGGATAACTGCGACGCCGGTGTGGAGAACTGCGCGCTTGATCCCTCAGGCCCGCGCGGCTAGGGTGCGCCGCCCGCGTGGGTCTAGAGCCCCGGAGAAAGCACCGTGGAAGACACGATCATCAGCCAACGCCGCGCCAAGGCGGACGCCCTCCGCGCCCGCGGCGAGGACCCGTATGCGAACGACTTTCGAGTCACGCACACGGCCGCCGAGATCCACGCCGCCCACAGCGGCGACGCCCTCGAGACGCTTGAGCAGAAGGCCGTGCAGGTGGCCATCGGCGGCCGCGTCATGGCGGTTCGACGCATGGGCAAGCTCGTCTTCTTCGTCCTCGCCGACCGCTCGGGGCAGATCCAAGCCAACCTCTTCCAAGACGCCTTGCCTGCAGCCGACCTCGAGCGCATCGAGCTCGTCGACGTCGGCGACATCGTCGGCGTCGCGGGCCCCGTGATGCGCACGCGTCGCGGAGAGCTCTCGGTCAAGGCGACCTCGCTGCGCCTGCTCACGAAGAGCCTGCGCCCGCTCCCCGAGAAGTGGCACGGCCTGACGGACGTCTCCACGCGCTACCGTCAGCGCTACGTAGACCTGATCGTGAACGAGGAGGTGCGCCGCACGTTTCAGGCGCGCGGCCGCATTGTCTCCTACATCCGACGCTTCTTCGAAGACCGCGACTACCTCGAGGTCGAGACGCCGATGCTGCAGAGCATCTACGGCGGCGCGGCCGCGAAGCCGTTCGTCACCCACCACAACTCGATGGATATGCGCTTGTTCATGCGCATCGCCCCCGAGCTGAACTTGAAGCGGCTCGTCGTGGGTGGCCTGCACCGCGTCTTCGAGCTCAACCGCAACTTCCGGAACGAAGGCATCTCGACACGTCACAACCCGGAGTTCACGGCGCTGGAGTTCTACGAGGCGTTCGCCAACTACGAGGACCTGATGGCGCTGACCGAGGAGCTGCTGCACGGCCTGTGTGTTCACCTGCACGGCACCGACCAGATTCCTTACGGCGAGCACACGCTCTCGTTCGCCAAGCCCTTTCGCCGCCTGAGCGTTTACCAGGGCCTCATCGAGCATGCGGGCGTGCCCGCCGATGCCGTCGAGGATCGCGACGCGCTGCTCGCCGCGGCGCAGCGCCTGCATGTGCCCAAGGCCCACGAGATGGCGCTCGGCTACCTGCAGATGGCCATCTTCGAGGCCGCCGCCGAGCACTTGCTGGTGCAACCCACGTTCGTCACGGACTTCCCGCTCGACGTGTCGCCGCTCTCCCGCCGCAAGGACGCGAACCCGAAGCTGGTCGACCGCTTCGAGCTCTACTGCGCGGGTCGGGAGATCGCGAACGCGTTCTCCGAGCTGAATGACCCCATCGACCAGCACGACCGCTTCGCTGCGCAGGGCAACCAGCGCGACAAGGGCGACGAAGAGGCGCACCCGATGGACGATGACTTCATCCGGGCACTCGAGTACGGCATGCCGCCCACAGCGGGCGAGGGCATTGGCATCGACCGCCTCGTCATGCTGATGACGAACCAGCCCTCGATCCGCGAGGTCATCTTCTTCCCGCTGCTGCGTCCCGAGGCCTGAGGCGCGTGGCCGCAGGCTTCGAGCGCTTCGTCGGCTGGCGCTACCTGCTGCGCACGCGTCGCCGGCCGGCGGTCCTCGTGGCCGGGCTCTCGCTGGTCGCCTTAGGCGCCCTCGCGCTCTTCGGCGGGCACCAAGCGCTCGGCGAGGACTTCGCCGCCTCGATCTTCGGGGGCGGCTCGCCCGCGGGGCGCGTCGTCCTCGGCCTCGGCGGCGCGCTCATCGGCCTCGGCGCCTGCACGTCGCTCTTCGGCGTGCTCAACCTGTTTCTCACGGCGTTCAGCGCCTTCAGCGCCTTCATGGTCGCGATCGGCGTCATGGTCGTGATTTTGGTGCTCGGCGTCATGAACGGCTTTCAGGCCGATCTGCGCACCAAGATCATCGACACCCAAGCGCACGTCGTCATCGAGCCCGCAGAGACCGGCGCGTATCTGGCGGACTACCGCGACCTGGCAGAGCGCGCGCGCGGAGTCCCCGAGGTCCTCGGCGCTACGCCCTATCTGCAGACCGAGGTCATGCTCACCTCGCGCACGAACCTGCAGCCGGCGCTCCTCAAGGGCATCGAGGTCGCGACCGTCGTCGAGGCCAATCGACTGCCGAGCCTGGTCAAGGAGGGCGACCTCGAGAGCCTCGACGACCCGAGCCGCGTCAAGCCGTTCGACCTGCGCCGCCACCCCGCGCTCCGCGACGAGGCCGACACGCGGCAGCGCGATCTGGAGCAGCGCATCGCCGAAGTCGAGGCACAGCTTCGCGCCGCCGCGCCCGAGCCCGCCCCCACAGTGGACCCTGACCTCGAAGCCGCGGGGATGGCTCTCCCGGCCCCGAGGCGGCGCGACGACGCCGCGAGCCCCACCGTGCTGCTCGGCATCGAGCTGCGTCGTAACCTGGGTCTGTGGCCGGGCGAGGCGCTCAACGTCGTCTCGCCCTTGGGCGACCTGGGCCCGAACGGACCGGTCCCGCGCAGCCGCCCGTTTCGGCTTGCCGGCTGGTTCGAATCCGGCATGCTGGAATTCGACACGCGCTTCGCCTACGCGAGCCTCTCGACAGTACAGCGCTACCTGGGCCTCGAGGATGTCGCCGGTGCGATTCAAGTCCGCGTGAAAGACCTCGACCGTGCGCGTGAGGTCCGCGATAGACTCCAAGCCCTGCTCGGGCCCAGCGTGCGCGTCAGCGACTGGCAGCAGCTCAACCGCAACCTGTTCTCCGCGCTGGAGCTCGAGAAGATCGCGATGTTCCTCGTGCTCTCGATGAACATTCTGCTGGCCGCGTTCGCCATCACGCTGACGCTCCTGATCGCCATCCGCGGTCGGCGTCGCCAGATCGCGATCCTGAACGCCATCGGCGCTCCCCAAGCAGCGGTCTTGCGCATCTTCATCGCCCAGGGCGCCTTCACGGGCGCGATCGGGGCCTGCCTCGGAGCCGCCTGCGGCGTCGGCCTGGGCCTCGCGCTCTCGGCCCTAGAGCTGCCGATGGACGGCTCCGTCTACTACCTGCCCAGCATTCCTGTGGACGTCCGCGCCCGCGACGTCCTTGCGATCATGGCCGTAGCACAGCTCATCAGCGTGCTCTCCACGCTCCACCCGGCGCGCTATGCCGCCCGAATGAAGCCCGTGCAAGGGTTGGTGATGGAATGAGCGCGCCCGTCCTCGAAGCCGTGAACGTCCGCAAGCACTTCGACCATGAGGGCAAGCGGATTGATGTCCTGCGGGGTGTCAGCCTGTCGATCGCGCCCGGCGAGCAGATCGCGGTCGTCGGTCAGTCCGGCGCGGGCAAGAGCACCCTCCTGCATGTCCTCGGCGCGCTCGAGACCCCGAGCAGCGGGGACGTTCGCGTCGGCGGGCACCTGGTCTCCGCGATGTCCGAGGCGCAGGTCGCCGCCGTGCGCAACCGCACGCTCGGCTTCATGTTCCAGTTCCACCACCTGCTGCCCGAGTTCTCCGCGCTCGAGAACGCGATGATGCCGCTCCTGATCGCGCGGCGTCCTCGGCGCGAGGCGAGTGAAGAGGCCGAGCGGCTTTTGGTGCGGGTCGGCCTCGGCGCGCGCCTCGCCCATCGGCCCGGCGAGCTCTCGGGCGGGGAGCAGCAGCGGGTCGCGCTCGCCCGCGCCCTCGTGGGTCGCCCTGCGCTCCTGCTGGCCGATGAGCCCACGGGCAATCTAGACAGCGGCACGAGCGAGGGCATACACGCCCTTTTCGCGGAGCTCGTTTCGGAGCAGAACACGTCGATGCTCATCGTGACCCACAACCGCGCCCTCGCGGCGCGCGCCCAGCGTTGCCTCCGGATGCGCGACGGCGTCCTTGAGTCCTTCGATCTGAGCGCCGAGGCCGAGGCATGATGCGTCTCATTGCCCTGTGCCTGTGCGCGCTCGCGCTCGTCGTGTGCGTGCCGAGCGCGCCCGCGATCGCTCAGGAGCCGAGCTACGGGAGCGCGATCGACCGCGTGGCGGTCCAAGGCAACCGCCGCAGCGAGGTCGAGGCCGTGCTCGCCGTGGTCGCCACGAAGGCGGGTGGCGCGCTGGAGCGCGGCCGCTTGCAGGCCGACCTGCGTGCGATCTTTCAGCTCGGCTTGTACACAGACGTTCAAGCTGATCTGGCCCGCATCGATGGCCTGAACGTCCTGACCTTTGTGCTGGTCGAGAAGCCGTCCATTCGCGCGGTCAAGTTCGAGGGGAACGAGGAGCTCGACGAGGACGACCTGAAAGAAGTCGTCGACCTCAAGGAGTTCGGCGTCTTGGACATGGCCCGCGTCAACCGGAACGCCGAGAAGATCCGCGACCTGTACACGGAGAAGGGCTACTTCCTCGCCGAGGTGACGTCTTCGACTGTCGCCCTGCCGGACAACGAGGTCGACGTCGTCTTCCGGGTGGTCGAGAAGCAAGAGGTCAAGGTCGCGCGCATCACGATCGTCGGGAACTCGGCGCTCTCGGATGCGGAGATCAAGGAGAACCTCGAGACGCGCGAGGGCGGCTTCCTCGACTTCTTGTCACAGGCGGGCAGCTACAAGGCCGAGGCCTTCGAGCGCGACACGATGCGTCTGAGCCAGTTCTACTACGACAAAGGCTACGTCACCGCCCGCGTCGGCACCCCGAAGGTCGAGCTCAGCCCCGACAAGACGGAGATCTACCTCACCGTCACGGTCGAGGAGGGCGAGCGCTACAAGACCGGCGAGATCGACCTGACCGG
>Ga0114972_10003963_pt1 | contig 11026 bp, 13 predicted proteins | sample M_140807_EF_Meta_FD_87354 | JGI IMG/M metagenome (GOLD analysis project Ga0114972, IMG submission 87354) | Freshwater microbial communities from Lake Montjoie, Canada to study carbon cycling - M_140807_EF_MetaG | ecosystem: Environmental > Aquatic > Freshwater > Lake | place: Lake Montjoie... | reverse complement strand
GCGAACTACCCGTAGCTCTTATTCTGGCTCGCTAAAAAGCTGGCCAAATAATTATTTGAGCCTTGCAACTGGGCAATGATCGCGTTGTATCGACTGTACTGCTGCGTCAAACGATCTTTGGTAACCGCCAGCTTCGACGTGAGATCGTCGACCCGCGCCGACAGCTTGTAGAGTTCGGAGTTTAGTTGGTCGGTACGACTCGAAAAAATCCCCGAAGCGAAATTCACCGCGTGATTCAAGCCGTTGTATTGCCCCGGCACTCCGGCGTAGAGCTTTGTCGAGGCGCCCTTGTTGAACGCGTCCACCAAATCAATCCGCGCGGCCATTTTATCGAAACGCACCGAATCGAATGTCACAGAGCCGTCGGACGCTCGGCTGAGCCCGAGTTCGCTAAAAACCAGATTTTTTGGCGTCGCGGTCGAGTACGGAAGCGGAGGAGTCGACTTATCCTGAAGATCGCTCTTAAAATCGACACCGCCAAACCAGGCGTCGGACAAGACTTTCTTCAGAGTTGCGACCAACGAATCGCCGGTCAACGCGCCCGAAGTGTACTTTCCCTTGACAAGCTTGATACCGGCAGCTTCGACAATCCCCTGGTTCACTTCGGTGAACGAATCAGCCACACGCTGTAAGACTGCCTTGATGTCGTCGTTGGAAGAGAAGTTGCCGAAATTTTCCAACGCTTTGAGATCCGAAGTCAGAGACTGCACTGACTTTTTCAGCAGCCCGACCGAATCGAGCACGATCTGCTTGGAATCGACCTTCGCGTTCAGTTTGTTAAGCGGCGCATTCTCAATCGTCATCAACTGATCGACGACTTTGGCAACCTCGAACATCCCACCGCCAGTGGAGAATGAGGAAAGAGCAGAAACAGCCACGAGGACGTCGCCTAAAATTGAGCCGGCCCGAGCAAACGCTCAGGCCTTCGCTGAAACGAGAACGCTCTGCAGGTAATTGAGCGACCGTGCCAATTGTACAGCCTCTTCGCTCGGAATTTGCCGCACGGTTTCACCCGTCTGCGGGTTGGTCACACGGACGATTTGCTTGCCGCTCGATTCGTCGAACCGGAAATCCAGACTGCGGCCGGTCTCTTTAACAAATCCGTCAATGAGCTTGGCTGCTGTCTCAACTGAGTCTCGCGCTTTCTGCTCGATCATTTTCGTACCGCTGCTTGCACCTTGGCTAAGGCCAGCAGACTCGGAAACGATCGGCACCGATCGAGGGGCCTGGTTCGTGGCCAGACTTGGGTTTGAACCCTGCACTGAACTTGTCATAATGCTCCCCTTTTTTGTAACAATCCCTGAAAAAGCCGCCCCCCGTCAAGACAGAGGGACCGGCCAAACCCGGCCAGCTGTCGCCAGCCGGGTAAATCTCAAACCAAGCCTTACCTCAACCCTGAATCAATTACTTGATCAGGCTCAGGATGACGTTCGGCATCGCGTTGGCTTGAGCCAGAGCGGCCGTTGCGGCTTGCTGGAGGATCTGGTTACGGGTCATCGCAGCGGTTTCCTGCGCGTAGTCGGTATCTTCGATGCGTGAACGTGCACCGTCGATGGCTTCGGCCAGCGCTGCTTGGGCCTCGGCAACATAACCCAAACGTACAGCGGCCTTACCGAAATTGGAACGCGCACTGGCAATCTTGCTCAGCAGCGAATCAACACCCTTAATGGTGGTCATCGCGCCAGCAGATTGGGTCACGTTGAACGCGCCTGCCAGTGCAGTTACGCTCGTCAAAGCGATCGACTGCTTAATCGTGAACTGACCGGACACTTCATCTGAATACTGGATGGCTTTCGAGAAAGTGCCGCCCAACAGGGTCGAACCGTTGTACTTGGAGTTCTTCGCCAAGTCCTGAATCTGCGAAACCAGCGACTGCACTTCGCTGTCGAGGTTCTTACGGTCGCTGGTGGCGTAGGTGCCGTTGGCTGACTGAACAGCCACTTCGCGAATACGCAGCGCCATCTGAGCCATTTGCTCGAGCACTGACTCGCCGGAGATCGCCATTGCCTGGCCGTCGTTGGCGTTGCGAACACCCTGCCGGATGCCCTGGACGTTACCCTCGAAGCGCTTGGCGATACCCACGCCAGCGGCGTCGTCACGCGAAGAGTTAACCCGCTTACCGCTCGACAGACGCTCGGTATTTTGCTTCAGGAGCTCTTGGCTCTTTTGCAGTCCACGCTGCGCGGACAAGGAAGCAGTGTTTGTGTAAAGATATGCACCCATCATTAGCTCCAGATTTGAGATTCGCCCGCCTCCGGGCTCCTCCATTTAACGGAGAACCACCATCGAACGTTTAGCTCCCCGTCTAACCTCGCTGCCGCAGCTGGTGACACCGGTAATAGTCCTCGCGCTTTTGGCGCTGATGGTTCTGCCGATTCCGACCCCTTTACTGGACCTTTTCTTCGTCCTCAACATCGGGGTTTCGGTTGCCATTTTGATTTCGGCAATGCGGATTCGGGAGGTCCTCGAGTTTGTTTCTTTCCCCACTCTGTTGCTGCTCACGACCCTGCTGCGCTTAAGTCTCAACGTCGCATCCACCCGGGTCGTGCTCTTGCACGGTCACTCCGGGCCCGACGCTGCCGGCAAGGTCATTGAAGCCTTCGGAGAATTCCTGATTGGCGGCAACTATGTTGTCGGCATCATCGTATTCATTATCCTCACCGTCATTAACTTTGCAGTCATTACGAAGGGCGCGGGGCGCGTCGCCGAAGTGAGCGCGCGCTTCACCCTGGATTCGTTGCCCGGCAAGCAAATGGCCGTAGATGCTGACCTGAATGCCGGTTTGATCGGCGAAGCGGAGGCCAAAAAACGGCGCAAGCAGGTTCAACAGGAGGCCGATTTTTTTGGTTCGATGGACGGTGCATCCAAGTTTGTGCGCGGCGATGCGATCGCCGGCATCGTGATTGTGCTGGTCAACATCGTTGGCGGCCTCCTGGTCGGCGTCATGCAGCACAACCTCGATATCGGCGCCGCTGCCAAGGCGTACACCCTGCTTTCGATTGGCGATGGGCTGGTGGCCCAAGTGCCCGCGCTCATCATCTCCACCGCGGCCGGCATCGTTGTGACGCGCGTGGCCACCGACCGCGACTTCCAGCAGCAAATTGGCGATCAGCTGAAAGACAACGGCATTGTCCTGTGGCTAACTGCCGCAGTGCTGGGCCTCATGGCTGTGATTCCCGGCATGCCGCACTTTGCCTTTGCAGCGCTCGCGCTCACCTTTGGCGGCCTCGCCTGGGGCATTGGCCGCGCCCGGTCGCAAGAAGCGACGCGGCGCGCGAGTGCTGAATCGAAGCCGGTTGAAACGGTCGAGTGGGCCGACGTACCCGTGGTGGATCCACTTACGCTCGAGCTCGCATTCCGGCTGGTGCCGCTGGTGGACCGAGCCGATGGGTCGGACCTCGTACAGCGGATTACCGCAATCCGCAAACGCTTTGTCGGCGACATCGGCTTTTTAGTCCCGGTCGTGCACATCCGCGACAACCTGGACCTCCCGAATGAGGTCTATCGCCTGCTGGTTTACGGCGCTGAGGTCGGCCGCGGCACGGTGTACCCCGACCTGTTGCTTGCCATTGAGCCGGGCCCGGACGCCGTTAAGCTGGGCGGGATTCCCGCCAACGATCCAACCTATGGGCTGCCGGCTTACTGGATTGCCAAGGGCGAGCGCGAGAAAGCGATCGCCCGCGGCTACACCGTGGTCGAGCCCGCCGTGGTCATCGCTACTCATATCGACAAGCTACTGCGCGAGCACGCCCACGAACTCCTGGGCCGCCAGGAAACCCAGGAGCTCCTCGAACACGTCAAATCGCGCTTCCCGAAGCTGGTCGACGATTTGGTGCCCAAAGTGGTTCAGCTCGGCATTCTGCAGAAGGTTCTGCAACTGCTGCTGACCGAAAACGTGCCGGTGCGCGACGTTCGAACCGTGCTCGAGACGATTGGCGAACATATCGGACGAACGCAAGACCCGATCGCATTACTGGTGCCCGTGCGCCAGCGTTTGTCGCGCACGATCCTGAAAGATCTCATGGGTGACGAAGACGAGTTGCGGGTCGCCGCAGTCCATCCCGATTTCGAGCGAATCATTGAAGAGGCCCTGGGTGGTGCGCCGGTCGCCAGCGACGGTGCGCTGGAGCCCGGGCTCGTGAAATTCCTGGGTGAGCAGGCGCTCGAAGCGGCCAACAAGCTCGAGAGCGCCGGGCTAGCGGCCGTCGTGCTGGCATCGACCGCGACGCGAACGACGGTCGCACAAATCCTCAAACGCGTCGCGCCGCAAATCTCCGTGATCGCAATGTCCGAAATTCCACCAACGACAAAAGTTAAATTTGAAACCGTCATTTGCCAAAAGCCGGCCTAACCTGTTCGTTTAATTGGAATTCGCTATGGGTCCGCGCCGTTACGTAGCCCAAAATCCCGCCGATGCACTCAAACAAATCCGCCTCGAGTTAGGTCCCGAGGCCGTTGTACTGTCCAATCGGGAGGTCGATGACGGCGTTGAAATCGTCGCCATCCGTCCCGAAGACTTGGCCAGCATGTCCGGTGAACGCTCGGTCGTAGCCCCGAACAGCGAAGGCGCACCTTTCGCCGCCCTGCCCATGCCGGCCAGCCCGCGCGCCGCCAGTGAAGCTCCGCCAGCAGCCAGAGGTCGCGGCAGCAGTGCTGAAGGTGGCCGCGGCGCCGCCGGCGCCCGTCAGGCCAACACCCGCACGCGCGCATCCAGCGCCGAAACTGCGCCGATCGCGAGCGGCGCCACCACACCCCCGCGCGCACCGGGGTCCAGCGTCATGGCCCGGCAACGCCGCCTCGAAGAAGATCAGCCCGCCAATCGACCCCTTGGCAGCGGTGTGAATCACGAGCTGGTCATCGCGAATGTCTCGCAACGCAGCGACCGCGACCGCCGCCGCAACCCGGTTTACCCCCCGGCGGAGCCCCCACGCGCGCGCAAGTCGCTGGGTGAGCGCGACGCCAACCTCGAAACCGAAGGGTCTGCGCTTGTCCGTCCGGCGGCAGCGGCGTTTGAACACACCCCCAAAGCGGCGCCAACACCCCAACCCGCGCCCGCGCCGCCCACCCGTGCAAGCGCACCCGATCCGTGGCAAAACCAATCCGTGCCGGGCAACGAAGCCCAGACGCTCGAATTTGCGCGCGACTTGGCTGAAGTGAAGCGTCTCCTTCAGACCCACGTGGCCCACAGCGTCGCCGCCGCGATGACGACCGACACGCCCGTGCGCGCCGAATTGCTCAAGCAAATGTTTGCCGCCGGTTTCTCTGCCGGTCTCGCCAGCAGCCTGGTGGCGGAAATGCCCGAGCAACCGCATCTTCCCGCGGCCGTACTCTGGATGCAGGAACGCCTCAAAGCCGACCTGCGCACGCTCGACGTCGTGGGCTCGATCGATGACGGTGGCGTGTATGCGTTTATCGGCCCCACCGGGGTCGGCAAGACGACGATGGTGGCCAAACTGGCGGCGCGCTGCGTGCTGCGATTTGGCCGTTCGCGGGTCGCCTTGCTGACGACCGACACCTACCGGATCGGCGCTCAGGAACAACTAAAAGTTTTTGCGAAAATTCTTGGTTTAACGATCACCTCGGTGCGCGATGGCGCCGACCTCGCGCACAAGCTCGAAGAGCTTTCGCGCAAGCACGTCGTACTACTCGACACTGCAGGGATGGGGCAGCGCGACCAACTGATGATCGAGCAACTGAGCCTGCTCGCCGAAGGCCGCCAGCATCTCAAACGCATTCTCGTTGTTAGTGCTACCACCGGTTTGCACACGCTTGACGACGTCTACGAGACCTATCGCCAGGCGCTCGGCCAAGAACCCTTCTGGGGTGTCGTACTGACCAAACTCGACGAGGCTGTAAGCCTGGCACCGATGGTCGAATGCGTGATCCGCCATCAGCTGCCAGTGTTGTTTATGGCCAATGGCCAGCGCGTACCCGAGGATCTTCATGTTCCTAACACCGGTTATCTGGTACACCGAAGCCTGCGCGTGAAGGCGACGATTATGGGTAGCACGCCGCTGGACGAACACATTCCAACGCTTATTGCAGACAACCTGGATGCGTGGGCAAGAAAATAGAGTCGACTCTGATGACTGACGTGACCCCAAATATTTCTGATGCCGTCGAATCTCTCCGCGGGAAAGACCAAGCGGACGGCTTACGCAAGATTTTTGGCGACGGTGGGGCCATCCCAACCTTTGTCATTGTTTCTTCGCTGCAGGCCGACGCCTCTGTCACAGCCGGCATCGGCGTGGCCCACCTGATGCTGCGTGAGGGCAAACGCCTGCTGTTTGTCGACCAGGTACCGCTCGGCGATCGTTTTGATCAGAGACATTTTAATAAAGTTCGGTACGATGTGTCGCAAGCGCTGACCGGCACCGTGCCGCTGGAAAAAGTCGCCTCTCGGGTATCGGAACGTTTCTGGTTTTCAGCCGGCGCAAAACTGCAAGGACTGTTACGGCGGCGGCTTACTCGCCAGCCCATCACCGTCCCACAGTCGGTGGCGCGCTCGAGCCTGGAAGTCGATTTGATCCTCACGGTCACGCAAAAAATCGATCGGGATGTGATGCGCTTGTTCGGCGGCGAGCCGCGCTGCATGCTCTTGACCAGTACGGTTCCCGAGTCGATGAAAAAAACACTCATCAACGTGCGCGAACTCTCGGTCACCTACACCGGCGTGCCGATCCCCATTCTGGTGGTGGGCGGAGAGAGTGAGACGCAGGCCCAGGCAGCCTACGACCTCCTGGAGCGCAAATCGCTCGAACACCTGCAACAACCGCTCGCAATGATGGGCTGGGTGCGCACCGCCGACCTCAACGCGATGCTCGACGGCATCTCCGAGCCCGACATCGACGAGAGCACCTCGTTCCCGGTCGGCGCGTATCGAACGATGGCAACGGCGCTCACTGGCGAGCAATGAGGGCCCCCGGCAAGCTCGGCCCCCACGCAGCCTACCGGCTTGACCAGAAGGAATCGCTGATCCGCTCGCACCTGCCGCTGGTCAGAAGAATTGCTGGCCATCTGGCCAGTCGACTGCCGCCCAGCGTCGAGCTCGATGATCTGATGCAGTTCGGCCTCATCGGGCTCAACGACGCCATCCAGCGCTATCAGGCGCAGGACGGCGTGCCGTTTGAAGTCTATGCTCGCATGCGCATTCGCGGTTCGATGATCGACGGCCTGCGCCAGACCGATTTGCTGCCGCGCCACGTCCGCGATCGAATCCGCGACCTCGAGGAATGCGTGCGCCGCCTGTCGCACGAACTCGGACGCCAACCCGAAGATGGCGAGATCGCGACCGCGATGGCCATGACGCTCGACGAGTATCGCGCACTGCTGACCGATGCGGTCTCGATCCAGTACGGTAACGACGACGACGAAGGCGGCGCAAACCACGAAGACCTGCTCGCCGAGGAGGAAACCCCACAAAGCCTGTTGGAGCGCCGTGATGAGGAACGCCAACTGGCGGGACTCCTGCGCCAGCTGCCAGAACGCGAGGCCATGGTGATGTCGCTGCACTATCAGGAAGGTCTGACATTTCGCGAGGTCGCCAAAGTGCTCGACCTCACCCCGGGTCGCATCTCGCAAATTCACACCCAGGCTATCCTGCGCCTTCGCGCCTTGGCAAAAGAGAGTGATTTCAGGTAATAATCTGAACGATGAACTCCCCAATGCCTAGCGATCCCGTTCCAACCCGCCCGCTACGGAGCATCCACCGACGCCTGCTTGCCGTCCTCACAAGCACCAGCCTGTTGCTGGCGGCTCCCACGGCGTGGGCGAGCCTCGATGCCGCCATGAAGGCGTGGGCTGCGGGCGACTACAATGCGGCCGCCAAGATTCTTAAGCCCAAGGCCGACGAAGGCGACGCCGAAGCGCAGTTCAACTTAGGCCTCTACTATTTTCAAGGCTTGAGTGGCTCGCGCAACTACAGCGAGGCGGCCCGCCTGTTCTCAGCCGCAGCCGAGCAAGGCCACGTGATGGCCGCTAACAATTTGGGTGCGATGTATCTCGAGGGGCGCGGCATGGCAGCGTCGCCGACCGACGCCTGGTTTTGGTTCGCAACGGTTGCACAACGGGGCGATGCCGCCGGCGGCGTCCTGCGCGATCTGGCGGCCTCAAAAATGTCGCCCGTCCAGGTCGAAATCGCCCGTAAGCGCTTTGAAGCCTGGGTTGAAAAGAACGATACCCCTTGGTGGAAGAAGCTCTTCCGCTAGCCGCAGATTCTCTAGGAAATAGCGACCGGATCGACCGGAAACAGGCTGTCGTCGACCGGCACCAAGCGGCCATCGATTTGGGCGCCAACATGCATTTCAATGCGGCTATAGGTGACGTCGCCAATGACGCGCGAACCCGGGCGCAGCTCGAGATAACGCTGCACCACGACGTTGCCTTCGACGAGGCCGCAAACCACCGCATCGACCGCCGAAATATCTCCCCGCAGATGAGCGCTCTCGCCCACCACAAGCAAGGCGCGATCACCGCCCGATTCGATCCGACCATCGACGATGCCGTCAATGCGCAGCGTACCCGAAAAGGCAATATCCCCACGCACGGCGGTACCTGCCGCAATGATCGATTCAATCGCCTCCGCACCGGTTAACGCGGGGCTGGCGCGCGGGCGTCCACGTACCGCAGACGCTGCTGCTCGCAAACGTTGGGTGACGGAGAGAATGGGGCGCGACAAAACCGTGAGCTTCATCGGCTCAGGGCAAGGCGAGGCGCTGAACTGCTCGCGTGCGACCTTCCTCGTCCACCACCAAAATACGCAAGGCGGTCGCGGCCACTTCCGCAGCCGTCACCTCGCCCGCCAGAATCTGTCCATTGCGATAATCCAGCCGCTCGCTACGGGCCGGCACCTCGGCCAATACGCGCTCGTCAGAGCCGCCGACCGATCCGGCCAGTTCAACCACGGCATTGCCACGAAAAGGCCCACTCGCCTGCGCGCCACCCGAGACGAGGGCGAAGTAGCGCCAGCCACCCACGATCGGACGGGCAGTGACGGCCGAAATCGACACCTCGCGACCCACTCCAGACTTGTTTTCGTATAAAAACTGGAAGGCTTTCCGCTCTTCGACCAAACGCGCATTCTCTGCGTTAAGGGCTGAAACGTCTTCGCGCAGCACATTGACCGGCGGCGCAGACGTCTGCTCAACCGACGCGCCAGACATCGGGGCCGTGTCGCTGGCAGCAGCGAACGCGACCGAACCCGGGAGCCCCAAAAATTGCCCACCGTGAACCGAGACCCCAAAGGCGTAGCCAACCAGCCCACCCGCCGAGGCGAACAGTAAAATTGCCAGCGCTTCAACTCGCCCACTACGCGTGGCAGCGCTACCGATGCCTGAAGCGGGGCGCAGGAAGCTGTATTCGCGTAATCTCAAACCCACTTCAACGCCTCCTGTCGCAGGCGCCCAAACAATCGCTAGGCCGTACGGGTGAGACGGGTGCCCGCACTCGGGCCACGCATACGGCCGCGCTCCCCGTAGACCGATGTCGCCGATGTTGCTGCAACCAGCGAGCCGAGCGTCCTTGAGCGCTGAACCGCAGCCTCAATCAGGGCACCGTTAATTTCATTTTCACGCCGCAGCACTGCGAAATGCTCCTGCAGCTGGTTTTTTTCGTGCTCGCTAAAATCGAGCTCGTCAGCGCTATTGTCAGCTGGCGGGCCCGCATCGGTAAGGCCCTTTCCACCCAGAAGCCGCATCGCAGCCTCTTTGCGAACGAGTAACGATTCTAGGCCGCCAATGTCCGATTGTTCGAGCAGCGCACGCTCCTCCAGGAGCAACACGCGGACAGCCTCGATTCGGTCTATCACGCTCGAAAAGTCCGCCATCGCGGGCTCAGTCTGTTTCTCAGTCTGTTTATTAATTGACGCGATGCCCGGCAGCGGTCATGGCCTCGGCGATACGAGCGTAATCGATTCCGAACCGGCCTTCTGCAATGCGCTGGCGAATTTCGGCAATCAGACCGTCATCATCAATCGGACCGGTTTGATCGATCGAGAGCAAGGCCTGCGTCTTTAAGGAAACGTCCACCACCGGATGTTCCGAGGAAGTCGCTTTGGCCGTCGAAACCGGACGAGACTGGACCTCGGAGATCAGATGCAGCGCATCAACCCCTCCAGGAGAACTTCCGTTGACTTTCATGATGTCCTCTACTCAGACCTACGCATATCGATCACAACCACCCCCCGTGGATCGAGCCGTCCTGAAACAGTCTGACCCTCGGAATTCCGCACTCTAATCATATCACCGGTCGAAGCGTTTTGTAATGCAACTGACTCGGAGGAAACCGTAAATCCATTCCCTATGATTTCTAAACGGACAGAATCTCCGGTTCGTATAGCCACCGGGTTACGCACCGTGGAACGCAGCAATACAGCGCCCGTTGGAAACGAGCGGCTCAGCACCCGCCCCACCACGTCCCCGGTCGCGAGCAGTGCGTCGGTCCCGATGGTACTGATGTCGGCGTCCGCCAAACTCAGGTCAGTCATGGCGATCGGTACATTCGCGGACAGCGTTCTCGCCGCCACCACCGCCCGCTGAATCACGGCAACCCGGACACTAATTGCCACGGACGCTCCCAGCAAGCCCGCGCTGGTGGGCGCGCACCGCACGATGTAAGGGACCATGGGGCCGGGCGGGCGCCGATTGGGGAGCACCTCAACGACCGGCAACAAACACTTTTGCGGCAACACGAGCCCCGGGGGCAAAGAAATCTCGATCCGCGCGCCCACTGGCAGAGAATATCCCGCTTCCTGTAGTTGGCGCTCAACCAGTTGCCGCAACTGCGGCATCAACAAAGCCCCCGCGGTTGGGGGCGCCGGCGCCGTAGCAGCCCCCGAAACCGCGCCCGGAGACGCGGCGTCAGCCGGCACCTGGGCAGCGGCAGGAGCGGCTGCTGGACCCTGGTAAGCAGCAGGACCCTGGTAAGCAGCAGGAGCCGTCGGAGGGGGCACCACGGCTGCCGGTAGTCCGGCTTGCGCGTAAATAAGCGCGGGGAGCAGGCAGCAAAGCGCGGTCGCAAACCGCGCGGT
>Ga0114972_10003962_pt1 | contig 11027 bp, 9 predicted proteins | sample M_140807_EF_Meta_FD_87354 | JGI IMG/M metagenome (GOLD analysis project Ga0114972, IMG submission 87354) | Freshwater microbial communities from Lake Montjoie, Canada to study carbon cycling - M_140807_EF_MetaG | ecosystem: Environmental > Aquatic > Freshwater > Lake | place: Lake Montjoie... | reverse complement strand
TTTCTCAGTGGATATCCGGGAGTGAAAGAGACAGTTCAGTACTTACCTTTCTAAAAGGATTCTAAAAGTAAAATGCAGTGGGCTAACGAACTTTCAATAGTAGTTCCTGTGGCTCCGGGAGATGGCAGTTGGCGTGATTTATTGGTAGACCTCGTTCCTCTCAGAGATTTTTCGGAAATATTATTTCTAGTTGTGGATTCGATTTCACTTCCTCTTGATTGGCAGAGGAAAGATAACATTCGAGTGATCCCGGGATCCGCGGGCCGCGCCAAACAGCTAAATCTGGGGGCTAAAGAAGCAACTCGACCTGTTCTTTGGTTCCTTCATTCTGATTCTAGATTCACTTTTCAGACTTTGCTTGCCTTAGAGGGAGCGATATTGCGTCGGTCTGAAGGAATCAGTTACTTTGATCTTGGCTTTTTTGGCGGGCCAGGACTCATGTGGATTAATAGTGTGGGTGTCTGGTTTCGTTCTCGGTTTTTAAAGCTCCCCTTCGGAGATCAGGGGTTTCTGATGACCCGTTCTACTTTTGCTAGCCTTGGTGGATTTGATCCGAATACGCCTTTTGGGGAAGATCACTTGATGGTTTGGAAAGCCCATGAATTAGGAATTCCCTTGAGACCGATTCGGGGAAAACTTCTTACGAGTGCCAGAAAGTATTTGGACGGGGGTTGGTGGCCGACCACTCGGAAACACCTGTTTCTTACCTTTCAACAGGGAAAAACTGAGTGGTTTCGAATTCGAGAAGGAAAGTAAGTCTTCTCGGTCCGAATTTAATTTGAGATAATCTCGTTGTGGAATTCTCAATCTACCTTTTATCGTTAATCGGTTCCGGAGCCGGCTTCATGACCCAGATGCTGGTCTCTGGGTATTGGACGACCGCATTCAGTCATGACGTGTTTTACTACTCGATTAATCTAGCGGTTTATTTGTTGGCATTGGGGGTTGGAAGTCTGCTGTCAGATCGTTTCAAAGAGGCTTCTCTTAAAACTCTGGCCCTACTTATTTTGACTCTTTTAACTGTTACTGGGATTGCCATCCCCTTTTTGAGGTTGGGAATTAAGGGGTTTGGGAATGTAATTTTCTTCCCACTTTCAGTGGTTTTTCTGGCAGGCATTCTAAACGGTACTGTGATTCCTCTTTCTCTGAAACTCGGCGAAAAATACAGTCGAATGTCTCTAGGACTTTTGTTTTTTATCGACTATTGTGCCGCATCCCTATTTGCTTTTCTTTTTGCTTTTGTTCTTTTAATCCCGTTGGGCTATTCGAAGACTGGTCTCGTTCTGAGTGTTTTAAGTTCGTTAGGGGTTATGGGTGTACTTTGGAGAGAAAAAAAACTAACCCGTTCGCTTGCGAGTTTTCTTTTACTTGTGCTTCTAATGCCTGTTTCCTTTTATTTTGCCACTGGGGCTCATGTTGCCCCTCGGATGGACAGGACAGGGAATTCAAAGATTATCCACAACGAACAAAGCCATTATCAGAAGATTATTTTAACTGAAGAACAGTCCTCAAAGACTTCTGAGGGTTTAGAACATATATTATTTCTTGATGGGTTTATTCAGTTTAGTAGTTTTAGCGAACAAAATTATCATCTTTGTCTTGTTGATATTCCGTTGGTAGCTGCAAGTTTTCAAGCTGTTCCCTCTGAAAATATATTAATTCTTGGCGGTGGTGATGGGCTAGCTGCGAGAAATTTTTTAAAGAATAACCGTGTAAAAAAGCTTACTTTAGTAGAGCTTGATCCTGCCATGATCCGGCTGGCTAAGGATAATCCCATAGTAAAAAAGTATAATAAGGATTCGCTGAGAGATCCGCGGGTAGAAGTTGTAGTTCAAGATGCCTTCCGTTGGGTTAGAGAACAACAAGAGGTACAAAAAGAAAAGTACGATCTTATTGTGATTGATTTTCCAGCACCTAAAAATCTCACTTTAGCAAGATTGTTCTCTTCGGAATTTTACTCAAGCGTTTTCAAGCTTCTTAGTCCCAAAGGATTCGTTTCGATTCAGGCCGGACCCTCTTACTCATTTGAGGATCCATCCAGAACGACTCTTTCGAAAGTAACCGCTTCAATCATAAAAACAGTTGGGTCAGTGGGGTATCGGGCCTTTCCGTATGTTAATCCGCAGGACAGCGAAGCTTTTATACTCAGCACAAAAGATTCGGCATTTGACATGGAGACATTTAGCCGAAAAGTCGGGATTTATACTGGTGGGGCGCTCGGCATTTTTTGCCGCTTTGATAAGGGCTGGAAAATCCCCGAAATTGAAAAGAACACGCTAAACACTCTACGCTTAAGTCGGTACATGCTCGATTGGTTTAAACAAATAGGAGAATCCTTCTTCTATTACAGAGGTAATCATCTGATTTTTCTTCCAGAGTAAATCGGCATTTAACAAAACTAACGAAGAGACTCGCACTCCGAGGATAACGAAATCACCGAACCGGTTGGATCGGTCGGGTAAGGCAGTATGACATTGAGTTTAAGTCGATTGTTGCCTCGAATTAAGACTGCTTGATACATCGATTCCCTTTTGTCTTTGTGGGTAAGATATAAATTGCAGTGTTTCACAGTTGAAGTTGTGTTTTTCAAAAGGAAAAAAAGAGCAAAAAATCCCGGGGAATAATCTAACGTATATTTACAATTTAGCTCCACTCCATCAATTGGGGTAGCGCTTTGACAAAAGAATCTAGGAGTGGAATTAAATCGCTGTATATCACTGCCAATAATAGAAGCTGAAAAAAGAAAATAAACGGTTAACGAAACTTTGTAATGTCGACGGATCGGGGAGGGCCCATTTGCTTTTGTGAAATAGAGGGTAAGAATTTGAACGATGACTAGAGCGATCAGTGTATAAAAAATTAAGAACGCCCAGGGATAGTAAGCTACAGGAACGGCGCTGAATCTGGGAAAACAGGCAAGTCTTGAACAGTTAGGATCAGACATCCCCAAAAGAAGGAAACGGGAAAGCAAAAGCACTATACCACTCATCAAGCCAGTTAATAAAAAAGGGGGCTTTGAGAGCTTCGGAAGGTATCTTGGTAGGGCGAAGGCCAACGGTAAAAGCAGCAAGGGATAATAGGAAAGAAAAAAATCGGTTTTGGTAAGGCCCGGTTGAAACCGAGATTCAGCGATTCCAAATAACGAGGCTTTAAAAAAGCAGAACCAAATCGCATCCAGGATCCAAACAAAGAGATGGGGAATGGCCAGGGCTAGCGAAGCCAAAGCTAGGCCAGAATTTTTGCGAATGCAGGATATTCCTAAACCCAGGAAAGCCAAAAGCGAGAAAGTGAAAAAAAATCCCTCTCCCAATCCAAACCGGTTGAAGAGAAAAAATCCGTAACAGAGATAAAATAAAATACAAATCACACCCCAAAGTTTTAGAGAATGATTTTCCTTTAAGTCGTTCATAAGAGGCCTTAAATTTTTAATAGTGAAAGTGCTTTATCTTTTCCCCTTTGGTTCCGATTTCTGTCATCGCTTCAATTCCAATATTTAAGTGCAGGTCGACAAAGTTCGCAGTTACCTGCTTATCGCTCTCCTCGGTTTTAACCCCTTCCGGGGTCATCGGGACGTCAGATACCAAAAGTAGGGCGCCACGAGAGATCTCATTAACTAGCCCAACTGAGAAAAGGGTGGCCGTTTCCATGTCGATTCCAATGACTCTGAGATCGGTCAACCGAGTTCTAAAATTCTCATCATGTTCCCAGACCCTTCTATTGGTAGTGTAAATTACTCCGGTTCTGTACTCCACGCCTGAGGCTACAATTTTCTCCGAAACAAATTTGTGCAATTTAAAAGAGGGCATTGCGGGAACTTCGGGAGGAACATAGTCGTTAGAAGTCCCTTCGCCCCGAATAGCGGCCATAGGCAAAATAAAATGGCCAATCTCTGTAGATTTTTTAATTCCTCCACATTTGCCTAGAAACAAAACCCCTTCGGGAGAGACCGCTGTCAGAAGATCCATAATCGTTGCCGCATTGGCGGAACCAATTCCAAAATTGATGATTGTTAAACCATCTTTATTAGTTGCGGTTTGCATCGGACGATCAAGCCCTCGGACCGGAACGTTGAATTGTTTAGCAAACTTGTGAACGTAGGTATGGAAGTTTGTGAGAAGTATATATTTTCCAAATTCCTCTAGCGGAGTTCCCGTGTATCGAGGTAACCAGTTTTTAACTATCAAAATTTTATCATGCATATCGTTTCCTAACTTATGAAGGAGCAGACGTTTATGGTTCTATTGTACTACTCTTTTTTGAAAATTGGTTTTTTGTCGATAAAAAACCTGCGGGAAGGCGCTCACAGATTGGAATCTCCGGATAATTTATGAGACGCGATGAGTAGATGGGAGCCCTCAGAATTTAGTCCCACGAAAATCTTAAGCCAATTTCAGAGTAAAAAAGAAAACCAAGGTCTACCGGCTTTGCGGCGGTTTTCTGTCTCTCAGTTGGTAGGCAATGAGTCCTAAGGTTTCAAGCTGATTTTGATAAATGTAGATGTGCAAATTTAAGAAATCTCGTCCCCAATACACTATTCTCCTCCAAACGGGCTTTAGCCAAAAACTAAAACGGTTTTTCTTGCCTCTCACGGCACCCGTGATTCTTCGGGCAATTTGGCCTGCGAGGAATCTCAAAAAATCATGTAGATTTTTTTGAGAGGGGGCTTTCACAAGAAGGTGAATGTGATTGCTATTGAGGGAGTTGTTGTAGACTTTAACCTGAAACTTTTCTGCCCCTTCAAAAAGAAGCCCAGAAATAAGAGATTTATTCTTTTTAAGTCTTAAAACAGGGAATCTCGATCTTAAAACCACGTGTTCGGCCTGTTTCATTCTTTTCATGAAAAGAGTTGTATCACGAGTTTTAAGCGGCTAGTTCCAGAGGGCTCTCGGCTTTTTTTTAAAGTCGAGTTATTTCGAAGCAAAGGTATCGCCAGAGCGCTCATTGTGGGTTTGCTCAAATTTTTAGAGAAAAACTTGAATCGGTAAAACCTGGGCCAATCTCGAAGGGCATAAAAATTGTCAACAATAGCAGGGGAGCATTCCCCAACAAAAAAACAGCCCTTGGTTACAGAATCGTGCAATTATGCAGCGCAATAGCTCAAGACTTTTGTAACTGTTTTAGAGATAATTAGAAAATGCTGACACTCATAATAGCGCTAATCCTGGGATCGGGAGTTTTGTTGGGTTATGGATGCGCCATTGCGCAAATGTTGTTTAAAAATAGCAGTTTCAAAACAATCTCGGGAGGTTTGGGCTCGTGGATGTTGTTGGGGTTATTAGGGGTGGGTTGGTTAGGCTTAATGCTGAATTTTTTTTCCCCGCTATCGTCTTATTGCAGTCTTGTCCTTTTCGGAGTGGGGTGGGGCCTATTAATAAAAAATAGTTCGCTGCTTAAGAACATCGTAAAAAGATCGGATGTTGGGCTTTGGTTCTGCTCGATTTCGGTTTCAAGTCTTATAGCGATCGCGTCATTTTACAATACCGATACCGGTTACTACCATTTACCTTCGGTAACTCTCAGTCGAACGTTTCCTCTCTTGCCCGGAGTGGCTAATGTGTTTGGTCCCTATGGCCACGTGTCGACATGGTTTCTGATTGAGGGGCTTTGGGCGTTACCCGGAATCGAGGAAACCTCAATTTTTTCTTTGAATGCACTTCTGCTCATCAGTTTTTTTATGTTTTTGGGGGATTGGGTAAAGGAAAAAAGATCCCATGGGTCAAAGGTTTTTATTCTGCTGCTCCTGTTTGGATTTAACCATTTTGCGCTAGGAGTAGGCGGGCTAACGCCCGATTTTCCAGCCTCTATCTTGAGTTTTATTGTTTGGATCCTCTTCTTAGAATCGATGGTGGCTAAAACAAATCCAAGGAACTCTGATCTTTCCCTTGCTTTTTTGTTCTCTCTTTTTGCGATTACAATTAAGAGTTCCACTTTGATTCTGTTTTTTCCTTTGGTGGGGATCTTTTTTTGGCACTTTAAAAAAGTAGAAGCTCAAGAGACTTTAAAAAGTTGTCTGACTGGTCCTTCCGTTAGAAGAACGGTCGTTTTTGGAGTTAGTCTCATCGCTTTTTGGTTAGTTAGAAATATAATCTCATCCGGTTGTTTTCTTTTTCCCCAAAGTCGCACCTGCGTTGAGAGCCTCCCTTGGGCCATGCCACTAGAACAAGTATCTTTTTGGATGAGTGATGTGAAATATCATTTGTGTGGAGTTAGGACAGAAGGAAATGTATTTTCAAACTCTGAATGCTTTAATACTTGGCTGATTAATTTCAGAAAGGAACCTTTAATTAAGGGCATGGGATGGGCTCTGGGATTCGGCATCTTCATGCTAGCTTTGGTTGGGATCAAACATCCTTTACAAAAGGCGACAGAACTAAACAAAAGGAATCTCTTCGGAGCTTTGATCGTAATTCTTGCAGCCAGCGCCGTGTGGTTGTTGACCGCCCCTAATTTAAGGTTTGCGCTTTGGATACCTTTTGCACTTCTTGGATTGTTTTATGGGGTTATTTCTGAAAAAGGTAAGTGGCAAATCCCATTCAATAGGAAAATATTTTATTTGGGAATAGCGTGGGCTTGTCTCGTTACGTTGAGAAGTGCTTTGTTGACGCGGCCATTAGCGGTTGATTGGTCCCATTGGCCGACTTTGCCTCGCAGGGGTAGCGCAGTGATATCCAAAGTTCATGACTTTTCCATTGTTTCACCCCTAAATGATTTTAGATGCTGGGACAGTTCTCCTCCTTGCACTCCAGAACAACCAAAAATTGAGATTTACTCAAGCCAATTAGGGAGAATTTGGTTTAGCCCCTCTGAGAAAAAAGGAAAAAATGGGTATGAAAATCCTTATCGCGGGTGAGCCTACCCGCACAATGCAAGTAGGGTTAGACACTGGAGTCCTTTTGGCACAAGAGATGATTGCTCGCGGTTACTCTGTTGATTATGCCGATCTGGGAGCTATGGACTGGGCTCTTGCCACTGATAAGTATTTTTCAGATTTTCCGGTGCAAAAAATATTACAAGTTTTGCCGGCACAACTTGAGCCATTTGTGCTGGATAAAAAGCGAATTCAAGAAGTGAGTCAATATGATGTGATTTGGCAGCGAATAGATCCCCCCGTTAATGATCGTTATCAGGGGCACATGAATCATTTTGCGAGTTTGTCTCCTAAAATATTACAGATTAATAGTCCCGCTTGGAATTGGAAGCTGAGTGAGCATCTGTTACCCCAAAGATACCCCGAATTTGCAGTGCCTACATGGGAGTGTGATTCTTTTGAACAATTTATCAGTTTGATAAAAAACACAGAAAAAGAGCTAGTAGCCAAACCCCTACATCTTTATTCCGGTGTGGGTATTGAATTTTTTAATTCTAAGACCCCAACCAAAGTTCTAGAGAATTATTGGAATAAGTGGCAACCGAAAGTTGCGGTTCAACCTTTTATTGATGAAGTGACGACTCAAGGCGATTTGCGAATTCTTGTCATGAATAAAAAGGTAGTGGGCAGTGTCTTAAGAAAGCCTAAAACAGGAAGTCGACTCGCCAATCTTCACCAGGGGGGAAGCGCCCATTGGTTTAATCCTACACCCAAACAACTAAAGGCCTGTGAGTTTATTGCGGAGGATCTTTATGAGAAAGATCTTTACCTTCTTGGAATAGATTTTATTGGGGACCATTTAACTGAAGTTAATATCACTTGCCCCTCGGCTCTGCCGCAGATAAATCAGGTCATGAGTATTAAAGGTGAGAGAATAATTATCGACGAGATGGAGACTTTGATTCGATCCCGATAAGGCCCCGGTAAGGCTCTTCCATCAGATGTTTTCGAATAGCGAGGGAACTTTTTAGCTCTGCTAAATGAACGTAAATTCCTCCTAATTTACGATTGAGAGATAGCATCTCTTTGGGAGGAATCCTAAATTTCAAATGGGGTATAACTTTTATGGAAAGGGCTGCAGTTCGTTTGGGGAGTTGGCTGTTAGCCCAGTCGTAAGAGTCGGTTTGTAAAACCGGTTCGGCCGAAAGATAGGCCAGTTCGACAAACCCTTGTCGCGCTTCGGTGGAGTCCTCTTTGGATACAAGCCCCATCATTTCGCCTGCCTCAAGGATCTTTTCATCTTCATGGTTCAAAACTCCACGGACCAACGTGATGTATGAGGTTTTGAATTCATCCGAGAACGCCCTTAAAGCTCCAAAATCAAAAAGTACCCACTGATCGTTTCCATCGGGCTTAATACGAATCAGATAGTTACCAAAGTGAGGATCGGTCTGGACCAAGTTCCATTCGTAAAACTCCATCAGAAAGAGATCGACGAAACTTCCAGCCAACCGGTCCCGTCTTTCTTGAGACAGGGCTTTGACTGCAGGAGAGTCGATTCTCTCCCCCGTCTCAAATGAAGTGCAAAGAACACTCGGAGTGCAGTATCTCTCAATCGCTTCCGGAACGTGGTATCTCGGATCTTTGATGAGATGGTTTCGATAAAGTTTTAGAAGTATGAGTTCGCTCTTGTAGTCGACTTCCTGATAAAGCATGTGTTTGGCTTCGTCAAAAATGCCATCCCAGCGTTCTTTGGGAATATCGGCGGGAAAAAATTTCCCAGCACTTAAAAAAAATCGCAGGAGTTTCAAATCGGTATCAATAGCTTTCTCGATACCGGGGTAACGAACTTTGAGCGCCACCACTTGCCCCGTTTTTTTTATCACGGCACGATGAACTTGTCCCAAGGAGGCAGCTCCTAACGGGACGGAGTCGATCTCGAGTTCGTGATATTTTTCTAATCCCAAACGTTTTCTTAATAGGGATTCGATGGTTTCAAAAGGAAGCGGTTCTACTTCGCTCTGGAGTTTTTTAAGATGGGCGACTACCTCTTTGGGGAAAAACGAATCCCCATACATCGAAAGAATTTGGCCGGCCTTAACTAGCGTTCCCCGAAGCTGATTGGCCTCCCCAACCAATTGCTTCGCTTGAGATTCGAGGATCTTTTTTCCTCTCTCTAGATGTTCGAGAGGATCAGAAAACCAGCCGGTCACCGTGTGTTTCGCAAGTCGGCCGCTGGCACTAGCTGTGATTTTTGCGAGGCTCAAGGATCGGGATAGTAATCCTGTTTTAGTCTTTTTAGCCATAAACGGATTCTACACTACGGGTGTCAGTCTCCCAACAAGCTTGAAAGGAACCTATCACTATTCCCTACGGGTGCCCGGATTGGTTAGGGGTGTCTACAGTATGGACAGAGGGAAGACTCAATTGACAGGGAGGTCCCCATTTAAAAAAACGAACCACAACCTAAACATACACTCGCTGTCTGCAGGACATAAAGTATGGGTACATGAATTGCACCACAATCTCATGCGGAAATGGGAGTTGGTGTGAACGTTAAGTTGTTAATTGTTGCTGTGCTCATGGTGGTAGGAGTTTGTCGCGGCCAAGATTGGCCCGTTTCGAATTCTTCTTTGGAAGCTCTTTTAAGTCGCTCTAGTCATTGGAATACCTTATCGGCCGAGAAACAAACTGAAACTCGCTCTAAGCTCACCTATGCCCTCCATCTGGCCGGCAGTTTAGAGGCTCACAAGACTTTTTTTAATTTTATGAAAGCCGAGTGGGATAGCAGTGCCCCAGAAGCCCGAAAGAAAGAGCTCATCAAAGAAGCTGAATCTTTAGCTTTGGAGTCTGCCAAAAAAACAATCGCAAAATGGGTGAATTCCAAAACAGTGAGTGGGAAACCCATGAACGCTCAACACCTCATTGTTCAGATCTCAGAGCGAAATCTTTCCACTGAACAATATAATGAGTGGGACAGGTTCCTAAACGACCAAGGCGAATTGAACCTTAAATCTTGGGCTCTAGGGGCCGACCCCGCACTTCCAGAAAAAGATAGAGCTTCAAGTGATCTCCCTCTCTTCCTTTCGAAAACTTACCCGGGAACTCTTGCTGAAAGAAGAGCAGAAGCTTTGAGAAGACAAAAAGACATTATGTTCAACTATGACACCTTTGAGTCTAGCTTCGGCTCGGACAATTCCACCCATGACTCCTCACCCTCAATGAGACCTTGTGGAACTCCAGGCTCATTCGCTCCCACCCTGCGTCCTGAGTTTAATGGTAGGCAGTGAGAAACGGCGTCCCCGTTTCTGACTCTCTTTTCCCACTGTGAACAGTTGACTAAACGCGTAAAAATCCATTAGAAACCAAGGTTGATATGTCTATTTTCACCAACATTTCGACCTACCGGTTTGCCCCTCTCACCGATTTAAAATCTCTGCGTGAAAATCTGCTCTCAAAGTGTAAAGGATGGGGGCTAAAAGGTACGATCCTCTTGAGCCCTGAAGGAATCAACCTGTTTGTGGCGGGCCCAAGGGAGAAGATCGATTGTTTGATGGAAGTAGTGTGGAAAATCCCGGGACTCGAAGGATTGCAGCCCAAGTATAGCGAAAGCGCTCATCAGCCTTTCACTCGGATGCTCGTTAGAATTAAAAAAGAGATCATTGCTTTTGGTGTGACAGGCATTGATCCCTCTAAACGAACTTCCCCGAAACTCAAAGCGGCAGAACTTAAAAAATGGCTGGATGAAGGAAGACCTCTCACTCTTCTGGACACCCGCAACGATTATGAAGTGAAGCTAGGAACTTTCGATAAAGCCCTTCCCATCGGGGTGAACCATTTTAGAGATTTTCCTGCGGCGGTCGCAAAACTGCCCGAAAAGATGAAAGAGGAACCGGTCGTGATGTTTTGCACCGGAGGGATTCGATGTGAGAAAGCTGGCCCCTTTATGGAGTCGGTTGGATTTAAGCATATCTTCCAACTCGACGGAGGAATTTTAAAATATTTCGAAGAGGTCGGTGGGGATCATTATCAAGGGGACTGTTTTGTTTTTGATCAAAGGGTCGGAGTGGATCCAAGTCTGGCTGAGACTCCGGATTCTCAGTGCTTTGCGTGTCTTGCCCCCCTAAAACCGGAAGAACAGAAAGATCCCAGATATGTTTTAGGAAAAAGTTGCCCCTATTGTTTCGTTTCACCCGAAGAGAAACGAAAAGAATCGATG
>Ga0114972_10003959_pt1 | contig 11033 bp, 8 predicted proteins | sample M_140807_EF_Meta_FD_87354 | JGI IMG/M metagenome (GOLD analysis project Ga0114972, IMG submission 87354) | Freshwater microbial communities from Lake Montjoie, Canada to study carbon cycling - M_140807_EF_MetaG | ecosystem: Environmental > Aquatic > Freshwater > Lake | place: Lake Montjoie... | reverse complement strand
CTATATCTATATATATACTATTTCATATATGAAGAAACATATTAATTCATGTATGGTTTTTGGGATCAAAATCACTTAAGGAAAAAGTCTCAGACCGCCCCCCCTCCCCCCTCCCTACACAGAGTTCTTTGAGTCCAGTGGTCCCCTGCGTGGTTTTAAGCGCTGTCTCACAGAAGGAGGCATACGCACCCCATTTGCCGTGTCTTGGCCTGGAACAATCCCGCAGGGAACACTTTCAAACTACACTGTTGCCTTCTGGGATCTTCTTCCTACCTTGGCTGAGCTAGGTGGCGTCCCTAAGAGTGAGCTACCCCGCGACATAGATGGGGTGTCTTTCGCAGCGGAGCTACTCGGGCACGCTGGAAATGGGGGGCTGGAACACCCACCCCTTTACTGGGAATTTTGCACGTCCACAAAACCACCGGGGGTCTCAAAATCAGGGAAGGGTTGGGCTCATGCAATGCGCAATGGAACTTGGAAGGCAGTCTCTTTTTTCTCCGAGGCCCCACTGGAGCTCTACAATTTATACGTGGACCCTGGGGAGACTAAGAACGTGGCTGCGGAGCACCCAGATATCGTCATGGCGCTACAGGAGTTTGCGAAGCGCGCCCACACAGACAGCCCTAACTTTCCTACGGGAGATAAATATTGCTCTCCATCATAATATACTTTTCTCTGCCTTTGTGGCCGTGGCCCGGTTATGGGGTTAACATGCCAGCCTTGATTAAATCCACTCAGACCAGACTACTAAACTCATAGGTTCCACACTATCTTGAAGGATGGCAGAGGCATTGACAAGTATTTTATTAGCCCCGGGCTTTGGGAGAATACATTCCTTCACCACGCCATCTGTAGCATCTCCAGCAGTGTACCTGAATCGGAAAAAAGACCTCCCAGAAGCCTTCAAGGGTAATGGGAGGGACACTGTCAAGGGAGTAGCTCCCAAGTTAAGTGCGGTGCAGGACCAAAACCCAGTGTCGTGCTGTTGCACGCAGGCAGCTGGGGTTGAACCGTGGATGTACTCCTGGGTCACGGGCCAAGCATCTGCGGGCCCTCGAAAATATCGCGCCAAGAGGCCGTAGGAGTAGAAAGCAGGGACGCAGTCAACATTAAAACCCGCCCACTTGATTAACCCCCAACATGTATCCTGTTGAGATGGAGGGTAACTGCCGGGGGGGGTGTAGCCATCCATAAAAGTCCAGTAACTTGCGGCGTACGCACCTGCCGCCACGGCTGCTATGGCTTTTTGGGGGATCCAAAGACTGGCGCCCTCCTGCTGACCTGCTACATTCCACTGACAGCACCCATTGCCACCCTCTGGCCCTCCAAATTCCCCAAAAATAAAGGGTGTGGTGTCGCCAGGGTTGGAACCGCTTTTGGGTGGTGCGAGGCGGCCGGCGCCCGCGCTGGCGAAATTCTTCAGAGGCATAACCATATCAAAAAAGTCTTCCCCCGAGTAGTCATGGTACACGAATGCGCTCACGTTTGTGTTATTCACCGCCCACCAGAGCGTGGGCCCATACACGCTGTCAAGACCCGCCTGGCGCACTCGGGAAAGAGCGGGGACGGTCTGCAATTGTTCGTAAATGGCTTGGCTGTACACATCCCACAAAGGCCAGTCCCCGTCGTAGCTGTTTTCCATCTCGTTTGCAAAGCCTTTTAAAAGGTAAAGGAAAGAGCGTCAAATGTGTGGTAAGAGAATAAAATTTATCAAGAGCACAATTATGAATTAAGTCTCTCAACGCACAATAAAAGTCAAGAATGTCCGCAAAACCTTGAGAATCCGCAGTGATCAGGGAGGTGAGGAAATCCGTGCGCTCTGTAGCCCAAGCAGCGACCGCCGTGGGATCCGATACGTTGGGTTGCACGGGATGAAATGTTGTCCAATAGATAGTGGTTTTAGTTACGTCCCGAAAGGCTTGCAAGTAGGGCAGAACCCGGGGGATGGAAAAGTTCCAGAAATTGGTGGGGTGTACCATACGGACAAAGCTTGCGTTGATAGATTTCCACCGATTCATCCAAATATCCCTAACTAGTGTTCCATTTATTGCAAAGGCCGGGTCTGTGGCTTCAAGAAAATTGTGGTTAAGAATATTGTAGCCAACGCCACCCCAAAGTGTGGGCTTTACGGGTGGGGGCTCCCCAGCTGCGCAAGTCCATGTAGCTGCAAAGGCCTTTCGACTTCCATAACACGGGTCACCATATATCACAGAGACTGTCTCTATATCGCAGGAAGTATGATTAAGACACATAGTGTTTGCAACCAGAAGACTCTGTGGCTGCTGATCGCACTTGGGGTTGTGGGATGGTGAAGGGCACCCACCAGGCTGGCCGTAGCTAGCAAACGTAATTTCATTGATTATCTGACCCGTCGGGCAAGATAGGTGTGCGTCATTCCCTGCTCCGACACTTACACAAAAATCGGCAAGAGAAGATGGAATGACGAGGAAAATAAGAGAGAGCATTCTTGCAATCCTGTCACAGGATTCCTGTGATTGCAAAAAGTGAAACCACCCGCCATTCCTCATCCCTCATCCTCTACCGCATCATGCTGAATTCATTTTCCATCTCAACAGCCGGGACCTCAAGGAAGCGCTTCCGCCCAAATGATGATTCTGCTCCATCACTCGAAGCAGGCGCTGAATTGATAAGCGAACTAGGCGAGGGTGTTCCTTTGAAGAATAGCTCGGAACCAACATTGGTGATCCCTCTTCCAACTCGCTCCCAAGTAACCTCTGCGCCAGTTACCCTGCGCGCCGCAAAATCTCTTGATGCCTCTATCATGGACAAATTATTTGCACCCCAGCAGGTGCGCATAGCCCCCACCGACAGCCGGAAAGTCCCACTTCTTCACCAACAGGTGCTCGGTGATCCAGCCGCTCTAGCGGATTCCCTCTCTCCCCAGGATGAGCGCTATGATGCAGTACCCGTGAGCAAATTTGGTGCCGCCATGCTTCGAGGCATGGGGGCTGTTGTGAAGGAAGATGATGAAGATGCGGGCGGGGGTGAGCAAGGGCAAGAACTTGAAAAGGGGAAGGGGGGAGGGAACCGTTTTCGCCTGGGTGTGGGGGCAGTTACAAACCCGCTGCTTGCGGGCAGCAATATAATGAATGGCAAGGGTGGAAGTGCAGTGGCTGAGCTTTTGGTATTGGAGGTGAAGCAACAAGGTATGGTGGGATCCCACGTCGCCGCCCCGAAAACCCCCAAAGGCCTACTGTCTCACCCTCACCTCATACCTGGTGCTGTGGTGAGGCTGACGGGAGCCGCTGCTGTCGACGCCACGAGCACGTCCTCTCAAAACTGCCCCACCCCCCAGCCCACAAAATTGGCTCTTGTTTTGAAGGTGGAGGGCGTCCCTGGACTTGATAGATTCCTTGCCCGAGTGCTTACGCTCTCAACTGATACCTCTGCTGGAAGTAAGGACAAAGGTATCATAGGAACACAGGTTTCAAGTTTTTCCATTAACGATACCTCCCCCTTTTCAGATGATGACTTCAGTAGCACCACTGCTCGCGAAAGGGGAATGGCTCAATACTTAAGGTCAGAGCACCAACGTGAGGAGGCAACGGCTGCGGCTGCGGAAAAGAAGAAAAAAGATCCCGCTCCCATCCAAAGACTACCTTTACGCTCAGAGATTATACAGCAGCAGCAGCAGCAGCAGCAGCAACAGGGCACTGGTACATCGAAAAGTATCCTTTACCCCCTGGGTGCCGTGCTGAGGGTGAAGGAAACTGGTGTAAAAGGCCGCGTGGTGTCTCATTCAGCCGATAGAGGAGGACTAGTGGGGCTTTTAACCAAGGGAAGTTCCCAACCCTTGGAGTTTGGGGTGGGGCAGGTAGAGACTGTAATTACTAAGGTTGGTGGTTGCATAGTCATTGTGGGTGGCAGGGTTAATGTTGGGGAGAGGGGTACAGTGGCTGCCATCCACGAAGGGCGTTTTTGTGTAGATGTGAAGGCCGCTGACGGAAGGATAATAAAGGATTTAGAGTACGAGCATGTAACGAAAATGGAAAACTAAATAATTAATATGACACACAATGGTCAAGCAGTCCGTGAGATTTATTCTTTGACGCACGCACGAGTAGGGAGTTTATCCCATCGTTTTGGTCTATCCGTTGCTGAGCCTCCTCTTTGGAGATACCCCACGCAGACTGATGTCGAGCTAGGAGTCTCTCATGACACAATTCGGGTGGCGTGTTCAGGAACCACACTTGCTCAAATAAACCCTCCAGTGACTCCCAGCCGCTCTCCCTCAAAAGAAGATACAGGCCTTCAACAATAATCACTTGAACTTCAGGGCCCACTAAAATTGCATCCTCCTCAGGATCTTTGACCGCATGGTCAAATGTTGGCCAAGGAACTGTGTGTGCGGGAGAATTTATGATTGTTCGTAACCGGGTAGCCATTTTTTGAGGATCGAAGGTCCAAGGGGCCCCACGGCGAGTGTGGCTCTCATCAGGGGTCCTCCCTGCGACTCCCTTACTCAGTTCCGAACGATATAGGTGAAATCCATCCATAGAGAGAGCAACACACCTGCCCGGAAACGTGTGATTTACACGCTTGGCAATTTTGTCTGCAAGGGTAGTTTTTCCGGCACCGGGCTCGGCACATATGCCAAAAATCGCACGCGGTTTTCCATCTTTAGCAGCTTCCAAGAGTATAGGCAGAGGGTCAACGGTGGTATGCGACATTTTATTATGTGTAAATTCTGTTTCTTTTCTTTCTCTTGACCCCTTTTCCTTCCTTTCCTCCCTAAAAAAACCTCTTTCCTTTACCCTCCTCAACTTCATGTTCTCCTAAGGGGAAACCCGGTGTTTATGTTTGCCGCTGTGCGCGAACAATCCAAACCCCTGGCGGTAAACTGACACGCATATGCGAGACTGCAGAGCTCACCAGGGGGGCAACAAGTTGGTTAGCATCTCCAGGACCTACCCAGGCAGCATGCACTCCCATTTCACCAGAGGGGGCTAGCTCACTGTCTTTCACCGCAGTGACACTGCTGCTCACAATGGTGCGCCAGACAATACCCCCAGAAAATGCCTTGGAGATAGACACCTCCACAGGAGCATCCACTCCAGAAAGAAATTCCATGGGAATAAAGACCTCGAATGAATCCAAAGCAGGCAGAGTGAGTTCAACACTGAGCCCTCCATCTTCACTCCAATGCCAGTTAAGATCAATCTTTCCCCGTGGTGTCTCCAAGCTACCACTAGCACCCTGCAAAGCCTTTGCGACATGCGCATCCAGTACCAGCGATCCTGTTGGGTGATATGCCCTTTTTTCACCCGAGGAAGCCGCCTCAACACCAGGAGCGCCGCCGGAAAGGATGCCCGACTTGAGTAAGTGTTTGCGAATGTTGTGAGAGGAAAGGCTGCCACCCCCATCATTCATCTCAGCGAGAAGTCCTTCCACGGCACTGGCCACTGCACAGGCAGGCTTTGCGGATAGGCCGTGGGTAACCCCTAGATCTAGAGCAAACCCCAGGCGCGCCAGACAGGCCTGCGCCTCAACATCCCGTGAAGCCTCTGGACGATACCCAAAACGCAGCCCCAGGGCATACCTGTACATCCAAATACCTGCCCCACCACCCAGAAAGGGGTGATTCCCACTGTCCCCTCCATGAATGGGGCCGTTCCAAGATTCCCAGAGAGTACCTAGAGGAGGCTGAGTGGGAGTTCCAAGGGCCATAGCGAGCCAGCTGGGTTCCGTGGGCACAGTCACCACCTGCAGTGCAACATCCCCTCTGTCATACGTGGATAAGGCTTGCAGGAGGTATCGGGAGCCGAACACCCCACCCGATATGTGATTTCCCCGAGAGGCAATGTCGGAAACGAGTTGATGTAAAACTGACTCAGTGGACGTGGGGTCCAACCCAAAAACGAGAGCCATGGCTTGCGCGGTTTGAGATCCTTTGTCCCAATAGCCAGCATTTGCATTGAAATACGCGGTTTTGACGGAGACGCGGAGGGTAGAGGCTCGGGCCAGGAACACTGCCTCATCAACAGTCTTTCCCAAGGCCCCAGCAATGGAGGCCATTATGAGATTATCCGTGATGAAAAGCATGTTTGCAATGAGCAGACCATTGGTGGCCACGATACCATTCCAGTCACCGTATTGATCCCAACCCACAAGCCCCGTCTTTGAATCCGCTGCGCGCACGTAAAAATCCATGTGGGCGCACAGCTGGGGGTAAATTCGCCCAAGGAATTGAAGGGACTTGTACTGCTCCAGAAGAATACCCGCCACGATAAAACTTGTTGACATCCAAGTAATGGAGCCTGGCATGGAGCCGTAGCCGTTTTTATCGAACGGGATGACATCCGCCACTGAGCCAACAAAATCAGTTGGCGTACCGGGGACACAACCAAACCCTGGCCTCCCAAAGCAGCATATATAGCAGTTCGGTACGTCCCCACCGGGAGTCGAGGTTCCCAGGTAGTCCACCTCTGCTCGCGAGGCAAAATTGTGTCCTGAGTGAGAAAAACCGGGCTGGTTTTTGTTCCACTTGGGGCAAGTCCAGTTTTTCGTGAGGGGACCACACCCCACATCCGACGTGTCCGCATGGGTTCGTAGCCAGTTCTCGTAAAAGGAGGCCATATTAAAATTAAAGGATGCCTCAGGTGCAGTAACTCCCGCATCAGCCATCCACCCACGCTTCTCCCGTTGCGGGCAATCCGTGGGGATGGAGTGGAGATTGCTGCGCTGCGTTCGAAGAATGAGGTCTTGTATGGCGTTGAGGGCAGACCCACCTGGTGTGCTTGAATTAAACGCTACTTTTCCAGCATCCTCCACCCCTGAAGACGTGCGAAGGCAGGAAAGGGTGGAGAGAGTGGGAGGCGCCAATCCAGCCGGCCAGTTCTCCACGCGCACGTAGCGGAAACCAGAGTAGGCAAAAGTAGGGCGAAAACTCTCCACAGACCCAGCGGGGACTCCCCGGGTAATGTACGTGAAGGTCTGATTGGCGCAATTACCACCGTCCAGACAGCATGGACAGGGGCACGCAAATTGAACCCGAACGTCCTCCGTCCCCGTGTCGTTGTAGATCTCCGCCATGGTGAACACCACGTGGATTCCAGCAGGGGTGGGACCAGGGAGATTTGCAGTGCAGTGGCCCGCTCCGTTGTATTTTAAGTCGAAAACGAAACCTCCGGGGCGGGCAGGGATGGGAGTCACGGAGACCGCTGAAAACGAAGGCCCCAACCCTGTGATGGCAGGGAGGGCGTGCGCGGAGAGCTGGGCTGTGGGGGAGGCCATGACTGTAACGGGGGAAAACCCACTTGCATTGAAGTCCGCTGTTGACCAGCCCTCCTCGGCAGCCGCAAGCCTACCATCCACGGTTTCGCCGTTATAAAAATGATCAAACAATATGGAGGACTGCGCTCCCATCCAGGATGGACCACTAACAAATACAGGTGCACCATTCACAGTCAGCGTCACAATTCCACGATTGCAAATGGTTGGGCCGCCCACGCAAAACTCTCCCAAATAACCGTACTTGCACTGGCCCAAGCGAAGACCCACTGCATTATCCTTGCCTGGCTGCAGCAGTGAGGTTATGTCAAAGGCATTGTAGAGCAGCCGTTTTGAAAAAATCGTGGAAAATCCTGGGTTATAAAACGTCTCGCGTCCCTGTGTGTCGTTGGATACGCGCTGACCGTTTACCCAAAGCTCAGCGCACCCAACCCCCGAAACGTAGGCGCGCGCGCGGGAGACAGAGCCTACTGGGAGAGAAAAGGTGCCCCGCATCTGATTATACCCTCCTATGAACACGGCCTCTGCCCAAGCCTCAGGGGTGAGCAAGCCTGTGCCAAATGAGGAGAGCGTTGAGTTTCTCCAAAGGCCAGATGACGTCTGTGAGGACACTTGCACGTAAAAAGTTCTGTCCGAAGGAAGGGGTTCTCCCTCGTATACAACCTGCGAGGTAGAGTTGTCCAACACCACACCACTATCCCACAACAGCGTGGCAAGCAAGGGAGAGTCACCCACCTGCACGCGAAAGGCAATCTGCGGGAGACCATCAGCTTCTTGCCAAGAAAAACGAGGATTAGGGTTGTCCACTAAAATCGGAGCTGTTTCATACTCTGTGCGCACGTTGATGGGCTGTGCCGCACATACCACAAGTAGTGACAAGGTGAGAAAGAATGTCATGGTCCTGTGAGTGGGCCGCGGTAACGTTGGGGTCGTAGAGATGTCAGATGGTTAGGGTCCTTCTCTCTTTTTCTTTTTTTCTCCTTTTTTTTTGCTCTAGAGGAGGAGGAGGAGGAGGAGGAGGGGGGGAAGAGTTCAACTATTGCTAAAAAAATGAAGAGGGGCAGAGAAATCACATCAAGCACCTAATCCCACCCTAGTTTGTGTTTTTACATGTCGTCCTCCTTGGGTTTATGTTATGCGTTCCTGAGCGTACTTCTTTACTCTGTTTTCACGCTCCCCACAAAGAGCTATCCTTGCGGTGAGGGGATCTACTTTCAATTTTTGATGTGCTGTGGAATCTGGATGGTTGGGTCAATTCTTTTTTTTATTCAGTGCTCTACACTGGGTGAATGCCCGCAATTTGAGAGTGTCGCATCTGTTGGAGGAGTGGTGTGGTGCTTGAGTAACGTTCTTCTTGTTCCTATTGTGTCAACAGTAGGTGTTGGGATATGCATGACGGTCTGGGGCACATCTGAAATGTTCGCTGGCTGGGCCACTGCTAGGTTTGGGTTGATGGGATTGGCGGCTCAGCCCGTGTCGTCTGACTTTTTGAACTTTGGTGGGGTTAGTTTAGGTCTTCTTAGTTTGATAGTTCTTTCACAGGCAACCTCCACCGTGAGTGAAGTGGAGAATGCTGCGCCCTTGCTCGAGCAATATGAGGATGAGAGTGGCGTCAATGTAGTGATGAGTATTCAAGGGTCAGAGCACGCGATCCCTGAGAGTGGTTATGACTTTTACTCGAACTTTACGCCTCTTGGGAAAAAAGTATTTGGTATTTCCTCTGCCTTGGTTGCTGGCACTCTATCTGGAAGCATGTTTACGCCCGTGCAGTACATTGTGGACCACCCGCATAGTTTTCCGGGGTCTCCAAGAACCCTCCTTGGAAATCTTTATGCTCATTACACGGGAATTTTATTCACGTCGATTCCCATTTTTGCTCTCTACTGCTTCGTGACAGGTAATAGACCTTGGGTCAACAGCTCGCTCACGCTACCTGCACTGGCTGCAGGTGTGTGTTGGGGGCTAGCTGGTATCTTTTGGTTTTTTGCAAATGAAACGCTCTCCATCGTCATTGCCTTTCCACTTGTAACACTTTCCCCTGGTCTCATTTCAATGGTGATAGGCGGTGTTTTCTATGGAGAAGTTGTTGGGACCAGAAATATTGTTTTGATTTCAGGCGCAGCCATTCTTTTTTCAGCTGCAGCAATATGCATCTCACTGAGTGGGGGGGCAGCAGGGTAGAAAAAAAACTTTTTAAAATACAGAAAATCTAGTCGGATGGGAGAGGTTTCTTCAATCCCAACTCCTCAAGGATTTGAAAGCAAGCCTCCTCTTGGTTCAGAGTGTACAAATGAAGGCCTTTGACCCCAGCATTGAGGAGACTAGGTGTATTGGTGTGTAAAGAGTGTTACGGGGCGGTGTGTGAGGTAAGAAAGAGGAAAAGGGTGTGCGGGAAGGGGGGGGTTGTGGCGTGCGCACAAGTCTTCGAAAGCGTCATAAAAGCACGCACTCCTTGCACATTTTAAGACCCAGTTGCAGTCCTACTCGCTTTACATCAGCATCACTGTCCTTAACCGCTTCGAGGGAGTCCTTTAGAGGTTGGGGCACCCTGCTCTTGCAAAGGTCCACCATGCGGATGAAGCCCGGGTAGGATTGGATAAGCATAATACCAGGCTGAATGGGAACGGTAATGCCTGCAGCCCTGCAGTCCTTCACAAACTGCAGGAAAACGGCCGCCTCAAAGAACATTTGGGTGATAATCATGTTGGCACCCGCGTCACACTTTTCCTTAAGATATGCAAGCTCCTTTGCGTAGTCAGCGTCCGTGCACACCCAATCTCCATCAGAACGCACCACCTTACGTCCCTCCTCACTGGCTGTGAGGACCTGTCCCTCCGCTACCTTGGTGATAGCGTTGGGGTGACCCTCTGGATACCCAGCTACGCTAATGAAAAAGTAATCGCCGTACTCCTTACGCATGTGCCTCACAAGGTCCAAGGCGCAAGTGAACCCTCCCTCAGAGGCTTTCCACTCCTTAGTGCCCGCGGGAGGGTCACCACGCAGCGCAACAATATTACGAATATCTGCAGCCTTGCAGCCATCGAGGGCCTTCCCGATCAGCTCCTCGGGCATATTGGTGCACGTCAAGTGCATGTTGGGCTCCATCCCGTATTCCTCCTTCATCTTCTTGCACAAGTCAAGAGTGAGCTCGTTAGTTGCCCCGCCTGCACCCCAAGTCACATCTGCATAGACAGGATCTATAGAAAGGAGAAATCAAAATGCAAGGGAGTGATTGAAAGAGAAATGAGTGAAGTATAAAGGAGCCGCGCGAGAGGTGGCTACAAAATGAACGTACTCTGAGACGCCATGCGCTTAAAACGCTTGTATAAATTGTTCACGCCATCTTGCGTGCGGGGAGGAAAATACTCAAAGGCCACCCATTCAGAGTTTCCTCGGGCGGCTATCAACTCGCTTAGCTTGGGCATGGTGTGGGACAAATTGTGTTTGAGTTCGCGGTGCAATACTAGTGTACACTAGTCCTACTGCCCTGCTACCAGCCGCTGACCAGCCGTGTGGCAGACCCGTGGCAGCGGCGGCGAATAGAGTGCACGCACACTAACCCACCCGAAATGTCCCATTCTCATAGTCACGATGGCAATCATGGTCACAGCCATGGGAATGATGGTGGTCACAGCCATGGAGCTGCTGAAGATCACTCCCATTGCATAAGCGGAAAGTTTGAGGCGAAGTTGGAAGATTTCGTTGTACACTGCGAGTTGAATGGCGTGGCGTGCGTCGTCGCACCCTGCCCCGACTCCTTGTTTCCCCAGCACTGTATTGTG
>Ga0114972_10003958_pt1 | contig 11033 bp, 9 predicted proteins | sample M_140807_EF_Meta_FD_87354 | JGI IMG/M metagenome (GOLD analysis project Ga0114972, IMG submission 87354) | Freshwater microbial communities from Lake Montjoie, Canada to study carbon cycling - M_140807_EF_MetaG | ecosystem: Environmental > Aquatic > Freshwater > Lake | place: Lake Montjoie... | reverse complement strand
GGGAAAAAAAGACCGGTGAGCAGGTTAAAAAACGTCGTTTTTCCGGCGCCGTTTGAACCCAAAATGCCAACCACCTCGAACTGGTTGAGGTGGAAGTTCACCTGATCGACCGCGACCAAAGCCCCAAATCGCTTGGTGACGCCTGTCGCCTGCAGGATCGGTTGGCTCAAGGATCAATATCCCAGAGACTTCAGAGTCGGCATGACCTTTTCGCCGCCTTCGGAACCGACCACGCTAAAAAGATCCCACTCACCTTTGCGATCTTTCGCGCCTTTACCCTTAACCAGAAACGCCGCATTTTTATATTCCGCAGCATGATCCTCACGCCAGCGCGCTGGCCCCTTCATTGTCATGAACTGACCACCTTTGGCACGCAGGGCGGCCGCGACTTTTAATGGATCAAAGGTTTTGGCTTCTTCAAAGCCCCGGAACATTTCCATGTAACCGATGTAGGCAATCGCTGCGTAAGCATCGGGTGGACGACCATACTTCGCAGAGTAAAGATCGACGAATTCCTTGGCACTCTTTGCCAGTTCTTTGTCCGGATGCTCGGAGAGATCGTGGTAGAAATAGTGCATCGCATAGACGTTTTCAAGCGCCTCGGGCGGAAGTCCCTTCGCGACCACATTGGTGATGAAGGCGTTAAAGACAGTCATCTCTTTGTTCAGACCCATCTGCTGGACTTGTTTGAGAAGCGCTACCGCATCGGCCGCAAACTGAGCTGCAATAAAGACATCCGGCTTTGCCGCCCGAACCTTTTGCAACACCGTTGTGAAATCAGCTGTCCCCAGTGAGACCTCGTCATACCCAACGATTTCGGCACCATATTCTTTCGCCGCTGCGTAAACGCCGTCGCGGATATCCCAGCCAAAGCTGTCTGACCGAGCCAGGAAGAAAATCTTCTTCTTGCCAAGGGTCTTGACCGCGGAAGTGCCTGCCATATAGCCAACGGTCCAGGGACTGTAGGCGGTGGCGAACGTGGATTCAGCCAACTTACCCTTCTGAAACGCCTCTTTGGACATTACACAGACCGGAAAGTACGGCAGCGGTTCCTTGCTGACCATCGCGTTTATTGCGTAAGCCAGCGGCGCGAAGGTTTGACCACCGAGCCCTTTGACCCCCTCCTCCACCATATAGCGATAGCGTCGAACGCCAACGTCCTGTTTGGCTTCGTCATCCTGGACAACGCCTTCGAGCAGCGTTTTCCCCGACGGCATATTGAGACCACCGCGCTTATTGATCACGTCAATCGCGAGGAGCGCGCCATCGCGCTGCGTCTCCGCAACCGCTGCAAAGGTTCCGGTAAGTGGCAAAAGAATGCCGATCTTCACTTTGGCCGGATCTGACGCAAAACTGCCGGTCGACGTTGCGAGCAGTAAGGCAGCAATCGAAAGTAATCTTTTCACGAATGAGTCTCCTCGATGGGTTGAATCAATACACCGGGCGTTGCATCGCCGCCCTCAACAATCACGTTCTCCACCACGCCAGCACCGCCACGACGAAACGCGGCAGCAGCCACATATTCAGGCGACTGAAAGCAGGCAACACCCGCCTCTAGCGTCGGAAATTCAATGACAACGAAACGATGGAAATTCTCCGGCCCTTCCATAATTTGATATCGGCCACCACGTGCCAGTACCCTACCGCCGTGATCGGAGATGATTCCGGGCACGAGGTCGGTATAACGTTTGTACTCAGCTGGATCGTCAATTCGAGCCCGCGCAACCCAGTAGGCAGCCATCTCAGTTCGCCTCGCCTGCGTGCTCGCCCAGGTCCGTCCATTGCGGGACCCGGCCAATTCGCGCAGCTTCATGCCAGGCGAAGTTCAGTTCGACCTTAATCCCGTTGACGGGCTCACGCATAAACAACTGATAAAGATTTGAATTATGAGCTTTGCGCTCACTAAACTCGACACCGTTACCGGTAAGACGGTCGATAAACTCTTCGATACCTTCACAGTTCAGACAAATATGATCGATCCGTCCCGAGCCTGGCGCCCCGGCTGCCGAGTAATCGATTTCGGCCAGATCGCTTGGTGTCTTCAGGTACGTGTTCTGGTGCTCGGAATGTCGAGCCTTGCCGATGTGAATGACATCTTGCTCACCGATGTAGAGCCAGTGCACAGGAAAACCAAATTCCGGGTGAGATCCTTCTCGAAAACCCAAGTTGTTACAAAACCAGTCGCGCGTCCCCTCGGGATCGTGCGTCAGGATAAGAATATGCTCCAAAAAACGCAGGCCCATCAGAGATCTCCGCTGACTTATCGGGCGTGCTCGGCCGAAACCGGGCGGGTCTCTCCGGTCTCGACCAATGTACGGGTGGCAGCCACCGATGCATAAATCCAGAGAATTTTCATCGGCTCAGATTCCGAACGATTGCGAAAACGGTGTGGCACGTTGGGGGGAATCCAGGTCGTATCAAAGGGCTTCAAGTCGTGCTCTTCACCCTCGATATCCAGCGTGGCATGCCCGCTCAACAACATCACACTCTCTTCACAGTTATGGCTGTGAAATGGGATCGCGGTGCCAGGGGCAAACTCTGTAATCCCGTTGATGAAGCCAGTCGCACCCACTGCGGGGGATACCAGCGGAGTCGTGCGGGCACCACCACCACGGTCATGGCTCTTAAGATCGTCAGGACGCAATACAACCGGCGCTTTCATTAGGCGCACTCCAACAAAAGCAAGACCACAGGGATGAGACCAATCAACTTAGGAGAGTGATCGCAATCCTAAATTTCAACAATCGGGTTTTCCCCCGGGTTTAACTCAACACTGCACCAGAGGCTCGATATCGAGCGCCTCCGCCAATGCTCGAAGATCGGCGATGAGTGCATCTCCCAGGGGAATGCCTTCTTCGCGGTAGCGCTTACGACGCTCGTGACTCTGCTCGCCAGGAAGCCAGATTCGCTCGACCCCGGGCAAGCGCTCTGCATTTCTGAGATCGCGAACCAGCACATCGACTGCTTCTTTGAATTGCGCCGGCTCGCCAAAAGCCGCAAGGTCGATCATCAGAATCGCCTGCCCTGTATTGGTGACGCTGACAAAGTCGGCGTTGAAATCAATCACATCGCGTCCCATCGCACCTCCGCCAAGCGTTCCGGCAAGAAGGCCAACCATCAAGGCCAACCCGTAGCCCTTGTGGCCACCAATTGGCAATAAGAATCCTTCATTGGCACGGTTTGGATCTAACAGTGGCCTGCCTTCGCGATCGATCATCCAGCCCTCCGGCATCATCTCGCCGCGCTTCGCCTTTGCCTTAACCTTGCCGTAAGCGGCAACCGTAGTGGCCATGTCAAGGACCACCGGGGGCTCGATAACCGTCGGGATCGCAGCTGCAATCGGGTTGGTGGAAAGTAGAAGATCCATTCCCCCCCAGGGCGGGAGGTGATTGGCGTTACCAACCGCGAAATAGAGCCCAATCATGTCCTCGTCCAGCGCCCGGCGCGCATATAACGAAGCTGGCCCAGCATGGTTGCTGGTTCGGGTATTGACCCAGGCCACACCGGTCTCGCGCGCCTTGGCGATTGCTAGATCAACCGCCTGCGAGACGACGACATGCCCCATCCCGTTATCGCCATCCAAGACCGCCATTGACGCGCGCTCACGGACGACTCGAATTTGCGGGTTCCGATTGATTCCGCCGGCTTGAATGCGCTTGACATAGGCCGAGAGGCGAATCACCCCATGCCCATCCGAGCCCTGCAAGTCGGCCTCGGTCATTAAACGACCAATCAAATTCGCATCTTCGACCGGGAACTGCAGACGCTCAAAAACTGAGACGACGAAGCGCTCGAGATGGGGGGCTGAGATCGTAGGCATGGTTTGGGATTTGTGCGCTGCAACCCGGATCAATTACCCAGCGTCGCCACAACCTCGGGCGGCGCCTGAACCAGTTCGATCAAAACGCCTTCGCCGCTGAGGGGGAATGACGCGTCAGAGCGCGGGTGGATAAAAGTGATGTCATGCCCAGCGGCCCCCTTGCGGATACCACCGGGGGCAAAACGAACGCCCTGCTCGGTCATCCAGCGGACCGCCTCAGGCAGATCGTCAACCCACAGCCCAACATGATTAAGGGGTGTCGTATGCACGGCGGGTTTGCGCTCAGGGTCAAGTGGCTGCATCAGGTCGACTTCGACCGCCAACGGGCCACTGCCCAGTGCGCAGATGTCTTCGTCAACATTCTCGCGTTCGCTGACAAACGTACTCTTGACCTCGAGCCCAAAAATGTCGACCCAAAGCGATCTCAGACGCTGTTTATCTGGACCACCGATGGCGATCTGCTGAATGCCAAGAATTCGAAAGGGTCGCGTCATCATTCGAACTCAATAATGGCTTGGTCGACGCTGAGGCTCTCGCCTGCACGGGCACAAATCTGTTTGACCACACCATCCTGCGCCGCAGTCAGGATGTTTTCCATCTTCATCGCCTCAACGACGGCGAGTTTTTCCCCAGCGAGGACTTTTTGACCTGCTTGCACCGCGATCTGCACAAGCAGTCCGGGCATTGGCGAAAGCAACCAGCGCGAGAGGTCCGGCGGTGCTTTAAAGGGCATGAGCTTGAGAAGTTCGGCAGCACGCGGTGACAACACCATCGCGTCAATTGAGGCGCCGTGATGGGCTACGCGCAGAGTCAAGGGCTGCTTGGCAGACCCCCGCTCGACCTGCGCGCAGAAGGGCCGACCATTAACCGTACCTCTTAGCAAAATTTCACCGAGCGGGGTCGGGCTGTGAATCACATAGCTGCGTTCCCCCACCTTGACACTCGCCGTGATCGTGACGTCGTCATATTGCTCGATCGCAACCTCATGATGATGATGGGCACCCTCGGCACCCATTTGCACCACGACGTAATGAGTGGCTTGAGCGAATTCATGACCGGGTAGTTGACCGCTGATACCCGCCGCTCTTGAATCCGCTTTACGTCGAACAAAGACCGCGAGTGCGACGAGGAACCACGGATCGTCGTGGGCAACATCCTCAGTCCTGAAACCCTTGCCGTAGTGCTCCGCGATAAATCCGGTGTTGAACTGCCCACGAGCAAAGTCTGGGTGGCCGATCAACGCGGACTGAAAAGCGATATTGCTGCTGATGCCCCGAATCACAAATCCATCGAGCGCTTGTCGCATTTGCTCGATTGCATCGACGCGATCGCGGCCATGCACGATCAGCTTGGCGATCATCGAGTCATAAAACATCGGGATTTCGCCGCCCTCATACACGCCGGTATCGACCCGGACGCCACCGAAGTGATCGTCGCTATAGGCCGGACCTTGCAACGTCAGGGTCCCCTGCTCGAGACTCTGAAATGGGGGCTGATACCGCACCAGTCGCCCGGTTGAAGGCAGGAAATTGCGCAAAGGATCTTCGGCATTGATCCGGCACTCAATCGCCCACCCGTCGCGGCGAATATCCTGCTGCGCAAACGCAAGCTGTTCACCAGCAGCAACCCGAATCATTTGCTCGACCAAATCCAGTCCGGTAATGCATTCGGTCACCGGATGCTCGACCTGCAAGCGCGTGTTCATTTCCAGAAAATAGAAGTCCTGGTCCTTACCGACCACAAACTCAACGGTGCCCGCGCTTTGGTACTGGACGGCTTTGGCCAGGGCAACCGCCTGCGCACCCATCGCCTGTCGGGTGGCCTCGGAAATAAACGGTGAAGGCGCCTCCTCGATCACCTTCTGGTGGCGGCGCTGAATCGAACATTCCCGCTCGTGCAGGTACACGACGTTGCCATGGGCGTCACCGAGGATCTGAATCTCGATGTGACGGGGCTCCAGCACGTACTTTTCGATAAACACCCGATCATCACCAAAGCTGTTCAAGGCCTCGTTACGACAGCTAGCAAACCCCTCGTGCGCTTCCTTGTCATTAAATGCAACCCGTAGCCCTTTACCACCTCCGCCCGCGCTCGCTTTAATCATCACCGGATAACCGATGCCACGCGCGATCTCGACGGCTTGCTCAGGCGTATCGATCGCCTGGTTGTAGCCCGGGATCGTATTGACACCCGCCTCGATGGCGAGCTTTTTGGAGGCGATTTTGTCGCCCATGGCCGCAATCGAATGGTACTTAGGACCGATGAAGACGATCCCTTCGGACTCGACTAACCGGGCAAAGGCTTCATTCTCAGAGAGAAAACCATAGCCCGGATGCACCGCCTGCGCGCCAGTCTGCATGCATGCAGCGATGATGTTCTCGGCGACGAGATAGCTCTCGCGACTGGGTGCGGGGCCGATCAACACAGCCTCGTCGGCCAGTTCGACATGGCGCGCAAATCGGTCCGCCTCGGAGTACACCGCTACGGTAAGGATGCCCATCTTGCGGGCTGTCTTGATGACCCGGCAGGCGATCTCACCGCGATTGGCAATCAGAATCTTCTGAAACATAGTTCTATTCCTTCGACCAATCAGAGTGGAATATTGCCGTGCTTGCGCCACGGGTTTTCCAGTTTCTTGTGTCGCAGCATGGCCAGTGACCGACAGATTCGCTTGCGCGTTTCGTGCGGTGCAATGACATCGTCAATAAAGCCGCGTGCACCCGCCACAAAAGGATTCGCAAAGCGCGCTTTGTACTCGGCCTCGCGAGCCGCCAATTTTTCTGGATCGCCCTTGTCTTCGCGGAAGATGATCTCCACCGCCCCTTTGGCACCCATCACGGCGATTTCAGCATTGGGCCATGCGAAATTCACATCGCCACGCAAATGCTTGGAGGACATCACGTCATAGGCGCCACCGTAAGCTTTGCGCGTAATGACGGTGACTTTGGGAACCGTGCATTCGGCATAAGCGTAGAGCAGCTTGGCACCGTGTTTGATGATGCCGCCGTACTCCTGACTGGTGCCCGGCATGAACCCGGGGACGTCAACAAACGTAATCACCGGAATATTGAACGCATCGCAAAACCGAACAAACCGCGCGGCTTTGATACCACTTTTGATGTCCAGGCATCCGGCCAGGACCAGCGGATTGTTGGCAACGATGCCGACCGTCTGCCCTTCCATCCGCCCCAGACCGATCACGATATTGGCTGCATAGTCGGGTTGCAACTCAAAAAAATCACCGTCATCAACGACCTTATGAATCAATTCCTTGATGTCATATGGCTTGTTTGCATTGTCTGGAACCAGGGTATCGAGCGACATATCAAGTCGACTGGCTGGGTCCCCACTGGGACGCACAGGCGGCTTTTCGCGATTATTCAGCGGCAGATAATTAAAAAACCGGCGCAGCATCAGGATCGCTTCGACGTCATTCTCAAACGCCAGATCAGCCACGCCACTGCGGGTGGTATGCGTGAGTGCACCACCGAGTTCTTCGGCTGTCACTTCTTCATGCGTCACCGTCTTGACCACTTCAGGACCGGTCACGAACATATAGGAGCTGTCCTTAACCATGAAAATGAAATCAGTCATCGCCGGGCTATAAACCGCTCCCCCCGCGCACGGACCCATGATCATGCTGATCTGCGGGATCACACCAGACGCCAGTACGTTTTTCTGGAACACGTCCGCGTACCCGCCCAGGGACGCGACCCCTTCTTGAATTCGTGCGCCCCCGGAGTCATTGAGGCCAATCACGGGTGCACCAGCCTTCATGGCCTGATCCATCACCTTGCAGATCTTCTCGGCATGGGTCTCGGATAGCGCACCGCCAAACACGGTGAAGTCCTGACTGAACGAGAACGCCAGCCGGCCATTGATCATTCCGTAGCCCGTCACGACGCCGTCACCGGGAATGCGGTTATCTGCCATCCCAAAATCGACACAACGGTGCTCAACAAACATGTCCCATTCTTCGAACGTACCTTCATCAAACAGCAACTCGAGGCGCTCGCGCGCCGTCAACTTGCCTTTGGCATGCTGGGAGTCGATTCTTTTTTGCCCGCCACCCAAGCGGGCCTTGGCGCGCTTTTCTTCGAGCAGTTTCTGAATTTCATTCATGGGCTTAACTCAATTGGTTTTTTGGAATCATAGTCAGTTCGAGTAGCTGTCGAGCGGCCACCGACGCTGCAAGCCGACCGGCCAGCACGGCCTCGAGTGCCGCGGGCAATGCCGCCTGAACCGCGGGGTGGGCTCTGAAACGCGATTTCAGCCCGGCCTCGATGCGCTCCCACATCCAGGCCTGGGTCTGCTGGGTTCTTCGTGCTGCTAACTGGCCATTTCGCGTTTGCAAGTCCCGAAAGGTTTGGACCGCTGCCCAGAACGCGCCGAGTCCACCCGCGGCGCTGGCATCCGTTGCCGAGGCACTAGCATCCGTTGCCGAGGCGCCTGCGGAGGGCTTTATCCCGGTGGCCCTTAACGCACTGAGTTGCAGAACCGTGGGTTGCCAGATCGACAGGTCGTGATGCGCCCGGCCCGGATGACCGTGCATGCCAAACAAGCGCAACGAGGACAGGATTTGCGCCTGTGCCCGTGTCGCGGCATCCGCGTCGAGGTCGGCCTTGTTAACCACCACGAGATCGGCCAGCTCCATGACGCCGCGCTTGATCGCTTGGAGTTCGTCGCCGGCGTTAGGCAACTGCATGAGGACAAACATGTCGGTCATGCTGGAGACGGCAGTCTCACTTTGACCCACACCCACCGTCTCAACGATGACCACGTCATATCCGGCGGCCTCAAAGACCATCATCGATTCGCGCGTCTTTTCGGCGACGCCCCCGAGATTGCCGCTACTCGGGCTGGGTCGGATATAGGCCGAGGGGTGAACCGACAACATTTCCATACGCGTCTTGTCGCCCAGGATCGAACCCCCTGATAGGCTCGATGAGGGGTCTACCGTGAGCACCGCGACCCGGTGCCCCTGGGCGATCAGGAAGAGGCCCAGAGCCTCAATGAAGGTGCTCTTGCCAACACCCGGAACGCCACTGATCCCGAGCCGGAAGGCTTGGCCCGCCCGCGGCAACAAGGTGTTGAGAAGCGTATCGGCCAGCAACCGATGCTCTTGCCGTGTCGACTCTAGAAGCGTGATCGCCTTGGCGATCGCCCTTCGCTGCCGGACACCCCTAACGGCAACCGAGCCGTTCCCCAGGTCGGCCGCCGGGTTGGCGCCCGGGTTGGCGCCCGGGTTGGCCTCGGAGTTGCCTCCCTCCACGATCGCGTCGCAAAGCGCTGCAACGTCAAAAGCTTCAATCATGCTGCGCCGAACGGAGTTGGAACTTCAGGCAACCGCAATTCAACCGAGCGCGCTACGAATCTGCTCGAGAACATCTTTGGCACTGGCCGGAATTGGGGTGCCCGGTCCGTAGATGCCTTTGACGCCGCAATCGTACAAAAAGGTGTAATCCTGCTTCGGGATGACACCACCCACAAAGACGATGATGCCGTCCCCGCCCTGTTTTTTGAGCTCATCGATAATTGCTGGCACCAAGGTCTTGTGACCTGCGGCCAGCGTTGAAACGCCCACCGCATGCACGTCATTTTCAATCGCCTGCCGCGCGCATTCTTCTGGAGTTTGAAACAACGGCCCCATGTCAACGTCAAAGCCCAAATCGGCGAACGCTGTGGCGACGACCTTGGCGCCCCGGTCGTGACCGTCCTGGCCCAGTTTGGAAATCATCACCCGAGGGCGACGTCCCTGCTCGCTGGCAAAAGCGTCGATCTCAAGCTTGAGTTGCTCCCACCCCTCGGCGGAATCATAGGCAGCGGCGTACACCCCCGTCACCTTCTGAATGTCAGCACGATGTCGACCGAAAACCTTCTCGAGTGCATCACTGACTTCACCGACTGTCGCACGCAGTCGAATGGCATCCACACTCAATTCAAGCAAATTGCCCTGACCCGACTCAGCCGCCGTTGTTAAGGCGTCGAGTGCCGCCTGAACCCGCTCCGTGTCACGGGTCGCCCGAATCTGTGCCAATCGGGCGATCTGACCTTCGCGCACCCGAACGTTATCGACTTCGAGGATGTCGACCTGATCTTGCTGGGCCAGCTTGTACTTATTGACACCCACAATCACATCCTGACCGCTGTCGATCCGCGCCTGTTTCTGCGCCGCGCTGGCTTCGATCCGCAGTTTGGCCCAGCCACTATCGACCGCCCGAGTCATCCCGCCCAGCGCCTGTACCTCTTCGATGATCGACCAGGCTTTATCGGCCATCTCCTGGGTCAATGACTCCATCAGATAACTACCCGCCCAAGGGTCGATCACGTTAGGGATATGGGTTTCCTCCTGCAGGATCAACTGCGTGTTTCGGGCAATCCGGGAACTGGTCTCGGTCGGCAGCGCGATCGCCTCATCAAAACTATTGGTGTGCAGCGACTGGGTCCCACCAAACACCGCAGCCATCGCTTCAATCGTCGTCCGTACCACGTTGTTGTAGGGATCTTGTTCAGTCAACGACCAGCCCGACGTTTGACAGTGAGTCCGCAACATCAGGCTCTTTGCACTCTTGGCCCCAAACCCTTTCATGATTCGGCACCAAAGCAAACGCGCTGCGCGCAGCTTGGCAATCTCGAGATAGAAGTTCATCCCGATGGCCCAGAAGAAACTCAGGCGCCCCGCGAACTCGTCGACATTCAGACCCTTCGCGAGCGCAGTCTTCACGTATTCCTGACCATCGGCCAAGGTGAATGCAAGCTCAAGCGCCTGATTGGCCCCGGCCTCCTGCATGTGATAACCACTGATGGAAATCGAGTTGAATTTCGGCATGAATTTCGCCGTGTACTCGATGATGTCGCCGATGATCCGCATGCTCGGCTCGGGCGGATAAATATAGGTATTTCGGACCATGAACTCTTTCAGAATGTCGTTCTGAATCGTCCCACTGAGTGCCGATTGATCTACGCCCTGTTCTTCGGCCGCCACGATGTAGCCCGCAAGCACCGGCAGCACCGCACCATTCATGGTCATCGAGACACTGACCCGATCGAGTGGGATGCCATCGAAGAGGATCTTCATGTCCTCAACGGAATCGATGGCCACCCCGGCCTTGCCGACATCACCGACCACCCGCGGATGGTCACTGTCGTAACCGCGATGGGTTGCGAGGTCGAACGCGACGCTGACGCCCTGCCCGCCCGCCGCGAGCGCATT
>Ga0114972_10003956_pt1 | contig 11035 bp, 10 predicted proteins | sample M_140807_EF_Meta_FD_87354 | JGI IMG/M metagenome (GOLD analysis project Ga0114972, IMG submission 87354) | Freshwater microbial communities from Lake Montjoie, Canada to study carbon cycling - M_140807_EF_MetaG | ecosystem: Environmental > Aquatic > Freshwater > Lake | place: Lake Montjoie... | reverse complement strand
TGTGGCGTTGAAGCCGGGCGCGACAACACAGGCCGATGTGACCTTCACCGCGCTCAAATCGGGGGCTTCGGTGACGCTGGCCGGACTGACTTTCAAAGCCAATATCGATCTGAGCAAAGAGGATGTGGCCTCCGCTTTCGCCAATATCGCCGATGGTACGGTCTCGAACACGATCACACCCGCCGTTGACGGGGTATTCACTGGCACCATGACAGGCTGGGCGACAGGGGCTGCGACCAATGAATTGGTCGGCTATACAGCAACCAAACTGCCAAGCCTGGTCAATCTGACGCTGGGCCGCGACGCCATCAAAAACATGGCCGCCATTGTGAAGGCGATCAACGATGCCAATCTGGGGATCAAGGCCACCACTGACGGCACGGTGGCGGGCGGTGTCAGTCTGACCTCGAACGACCAGACCCCGATCAGCGTCAGCTATCCGGCCGATATGAGCAATGCACTGGGTCTGAAAATGGGTCTGACCTCGAAAGTGCTGCAATTTGATTGTTCGGATGCCTATGTGCTGCCGACCTTGAAGGATTCCTTCAGCAATCTGCGCAATTTCTTCACCTTGAACGTCATTGATACCCAAGCCAATATCAATGCCAACCGCGCCGCGCTGGATCAGGCGGCACGCAACAATGTGATGCTGACCGTCAAACGTTGACGCGGCGTGCTTAACCACTTTGCACAAGTCTGATTGTTCAGCCTGCCGGATTTTGGCATGATGGTCCATGTCGGGCCCTGTGTTTCGGGCTCTGGTTGCATTTTGAGGAGCTTGCCGCTTTGTCTTCGCATACCCCATCTCCGGTTGCTCTCGTCACAGGTGCCGCGCGCGGGATCGGTCTGGCCACGGCACGCCGCTTTCTGGCCGAGGGCTGGCGGGTCGTACTGCTGGATATCGATGCCGAGACTTTGACACAGTCTATGGCAGAAATCGGCCAGCCCGATGATGTGCTGGCCATCCATTGCGATGTGGCGGATGTGCGGGCGGTGCAGGCGGCGATTTTGAAGGTCGCCTCGCATTTCTCCCGCCTTGATGCGCTGGTCAACAATGCGGGTGTGGCGGTGTTCAAGCCGATCCTCGAAACCACGCCGGAGGAATGGCAGCGGGTGCTGGATGTCAATCTGTCCGGCCCGTTCTTTACCGCTCAGGCCGCAGCCTTGTTGATGCGTGAAACGGGCGGCGGCAGCATCGTCAATATTGCTTCAATTTCGGGCTTGCGCGCCTCCACCTTGCGTGTGGCCTATGGCACCAGCAAAGCCGCGCTGGTGCATCTGACCAAGCAACAGGCTGCCGAATTCGGTGCGATCGGGGTCAGGGTCAATGCCGTTGCTCCGGGACCGGTGGATACCGCCATGGCCAAAGCGGTGCACAGTGCCGAAATCCGTGCCGATTATCACGATGCGATTCCTCTCAACCGCTACGGGCTGGAAGAGGAAATTGCCGAGGCGGTGTTTTTCCTCTGTTCGAGCCGTTCGAGCTATATCACGGGGCAGACTTTGGCGGTGGATGGCGGGTTTGATGCGACAGGCATCGGATTGGCCTCTTTGCGCAATCAGCGCCGCAATGGCTGATCGGCTTGCTTACAAATCGAGGCCTTCGACTTGCGGGCGCAATTTTTCGATCGCCTCGTTGGTTTTGTCGTAGAGCGGATAGATGGTCTTGGCGCGCTGATAGAGGTGATAGGCCGCTTTGATCTGTCCGCGTTGTTGCATGATGGCACCAAGGCCCATCATCGCCGGATAATGGCGTGGCTCCAGCCGCAACACTTCGACCAGATCGGCCATGGCACGGGTGTGGTCTTCGAGTGCGAAAAACACCAGCGCACGGCTATTCCAGCCTTCCGCCCAATGCGGGCGCAACATGATGGCGCGGTCGAGCAATTCAATCGCCAGTGCGGGATCATCGGCCATCAATGCGCCATTGGCCCGCGACACCAATAAATCGGCCGTATCACTGCCCGAGCGCCCCAGCCGCCGCCGGATAGCCTCGGCGACCTGCTGGGCTTGCGCGGGAGCCTGTGCCTTGGCCAAGCGTTCGAACAGACTGTCGAGGGTGGGGTCGGGCTTGATGCGCAATTGTGCCTGCGCTGTTGCCCCCGCGGTGCAGGCGGCAGCCATCAAACATCCCAGAAAAGCGCGGCGCATCATCATCCCTTGATTTTAAGCAAGTTCTGCAGGGCCGCAAGATGCTGTTTTGAAAAAGAATGGCAGACGCCCGCAATCCCAACACACCGATTGTTGCGCCGCCACAAATCTGTGCATGCGCAATAAGATCAAGACTTGCCACAGTCACGGGTATGGTTAGCATGGAAGAGGGAAAGCCTGATGATTGCAGCAGGCTGTAAAGGGGGGCTCGAGATGAGCGATCACATCCATCCAGTGGATCAACAATTGCCGTTTGGGCGCATGGCAGCTTTGGGCTTGCAACATGTGCTTGTGATGTATGCGGGTGCGGTGGCCGTGCCGCTGATCATTGGCCGCGCTTTGAAACTGCCGCCCGATCAGGTCGGTATTCTTGTTAATGCCGATTTGTTCGCCTGCGGTGTGGTCACTTTGATCCAGTGTATCGGGATAGGGCCGTTCGGTATCCGTCTGCCGGTGATGATGGGCGTAACCTTTGCCTCGGTAGCGCCTATGCTTGCAATGGCTGCAAATCCTGCGGTCGGTTTGGGTGGCATTTACGGCGCGGTGATCGTATCAGGTATTTTCGGCCTTCTGGTCGCTCCCTTTGTCAGCCGTATGCTGGCCTTCTTTCCGCCTGTTGTGACAGGGACGATCATTCTGGTGATAGGCATTTCCCTGATGCGGATCGGAGTGAATTGGGCAGCGGGTGCGCCAGCACCGAACCTGCCCGGCTATGGTGATCCCCTGCATCTGTCGGTGGCGGCCTTTACGCTGATCGTGATTTTGGCACTGATGCGCTACACCAAGGGCTTTGTGACCAATATTGCGGTGTTGCTGGGTACGGTTGTCGGCTTTGCGCTTGCTTATGCTTTGGGCAAGGTGAACTTTGACGCCGTGGCGAAGGCCGAACCGTTCGGCCTGATCTATCCGTTCCAGCTCGCCACACCCACTTTCGATCTGTTTGCCTCTATTTCAATGTGTCTGGTGATGCTGGTGGTGATGGTGGAATCAACCGGCATGTTTCTGGCCGTCGGCGAAATGACCGATCGCCCCGTGCACGAGCCCGATCTGAAACGCGGGCTGTTGACCGATGGTCTGGGCACGCTGATAGGCGGGATTTTCAACACCTTTCCTTACACCTCCTTCTCCCAGAATGTCGGTCTGGTCGGTGTCACCGGCGTGCGCTCGCGTTTTGTGACGGCGGCCGGCGGGGTGATCCTGCTGGCGTTGGGCCTGATTCCCAAATTGGGTGCGGTGATGACGGCTGTTCCGGTATTCGTGCTGGGCGGGGCGGGGATTGTGATGTTCGGCATGGTTGCGGCCACCGGCGTGCGGATCCTCTCCAATGTCGATTTCAAGACCAACCGCTTCAACCTCTATATCGTCGCGGTCTCCATCGGCTTCGGCCTGATCCCGCTGGTCGCACCGGCCTTTTTCTCGAAATTGCCGAAAGATCTGGAGCCGATCCTCAATTCGGGTATCGTGCTGGCCTCCATTACCGCCGTGATCCTGAATGCCTGGTTCAACGGTGCATCGGGCAGTGCCAAAGACGCCGCAAGCGCGGCCTCGGCCAGCGATCACGCCTGATTGCGGGCAACAGTCGGGAGAAGGGGGCTTCGGCCCCCTTTTTTTATTTTTAAAAAAAACGCAAAAAAATGCAGATGAACGGATTATGAAGCACGGGCTCAGGCACCGTTCAGGGCGGGGCGGCTAATCTCCTTTTAACGATCAGACGGGGAACAAAAACTCCGCAAGCTGATCGGGCAACCGGCCCTGAATGTTCAGGCCACACTAAGGAGAGAGTACCATGACAAAGTCCCTGACCCGTCTCGTTTCGACCGTTACCCTGATCAGTGCTCTTGGCCTTGGCGCCGCTTTCGCGCAGACGCCCGCACCGACCACCGGCAATTCCGCAGCAACCCCTGCCATCACGGCTCCGGCCTCCGGCAAGGTTGTCGACAGCAAGGCAAAATCGGCCGAGCACAAAGCGACCAAGGATCATGTTGCAAAAGATCAGGCAACCGCCAAAACCCACGCGCTGAAGCCCGATGCTGCAAAGACCGATAAAAAGGCGGTTGTTGATGCTCCCCAGACTTCAGCCAAAACAGGATCGGCAAGCCCGACAGTTGCGCCAAAATCCTGATGCTTCGCAAAGCAAGGACAGGAGTTATCCCCGCTCCTGTTCTTGCCCCGCTCTCCCGCTTTGATCCGATTGCAACAGGCGCTGGCTGCAAAGCCGGCGTCTTTTGTCTGGGGAATGAGATTTTCCATGCTGGATCGATCAAATGTGCGACGGGGCGTTGACAAGTGGGTGATCAAAGGCAAAATACGAAAATTCGTCATCATTTGACGTGACATTGAGGAGATTCAAATGAAAAAGATCGTCGCAGCCGCTGTTTTGGGCTTGGCATTGATGGGTTCTGCGCAGGCGCAGACCGCTCGTGATACGCGTGAAGTCGGCGCAGCCGGTATTTCCGGCGGTGCTGCTTCCGTGATCTTCTGGAACACGATGGCTTCGACCACCGCTCTGGCCACTGCCGGTGTCGGTGTTGGTGTCGCCGCCGGCGTCTATGCCATCTACAAGATCTATGACAGCTATACCGCGCCTGCTCCTGCACCTGTTGCAGCGGCTCCGGCCAAAAAATCCAAGAAGTAAGCTGTTAGATCCCCATAGGATCACAGCGAGACAAGGACGCTTTGGCAACAAAGCGTCCTTTTTGATTCCGGATCGTGACCGGTCAGGCCGCCGCTTTCCATTCTTCGGTCACGGTGTTTCTAAAGCGCAACATCACGCTGAAACCGTCATTGCGCGACAGGAAACGGATGTGACCGGCCAGCAGGCGGGCGCGCTTGCGCATGTTTTTGAGCCCGCGCCCCAGTTCCATCCGGTCGATCGGCGCCAAACCCTCGCCATTGTCGCGGATGACCACCATCAGATGATCGCGATATTGGCGCAAATGCACGGTGATGGTGCTGCATTGGGCATGTTTGATTGCATTGGCAATGCATTCCTGCACGATGCGGCTGGCATGGAGGCATTGGGCGTCAGAAATATCGTGATTGGCGGCATTTCGCTTTTTGTCGGGGATGAAGTCGAGCGTGATGCCCAACCCTTTCAAACGGGGGCGTTGGCGTTCGAGCAGCGCGCCGATCATCTTTGCCGCATTGGCCGGTTTGCCGAGAGAGATGCAATCAATAATCACGCGCACGTCATCCATACAGACCTGGAACATGTCGAGCACCGCGGCCTGACTGAGATCCTGCTTCTTGGCCAGCAACATGCCCGAAATCAGTTGCGAGCCGACCCCGTCGTGGATTTCCATCAGCAACCGTTCGCGCTCGGATTGGATCAACCGGATATTGTTGATGGCATGCTGTTTTTGCAGCACCTCGCGCAAGCGTTCCTCGCTGTGTTGGAGGGCTTTGGTGATGCGGGTGGCTTCGGCCATCTGGTAATTTTGCGAGATGCGGTAGCGTTTGAAGACGATAATACCCATCACCATCAGCAAGACCGTCATACCGAATTGCATCAGATAGATTTCTTCAAACCAGATAGACGGCAGGATGCCGCCGAGCAATTGATAGGCATATTTGATCTGCCCCGATGCCACCAGATAATCATGGGCCCCCAATATAATGGTCAGCGAGGATTGGAAGATCAGCATGCGTCCTTCTTTTTTGACGAAAATATTTTCGAACAGAACGCAGCGCACCAACACCGATACGAAATAGAAAAAGGCACCGCCGATCCAGTAGATATTGATGTAATAGACGCTGTCACTGCCGAAATAGAGGCAGATGATGGGGGCCGAAATGCCAAACAGATTGCGTAATTTCGAGCGTATTGGATTGGACTTGACCTCGGCTATGATTTTGATGAAATCGGCAAACGAAAAAATCGTCCAGGCGATAAAGCCGTACATCAAAGCCTGCCAAAGCACATAATATTCGGCTGGCACCGACACCATCATCAGCATGTTGAGAAAAATAGCCCAAAAGAACATGGTTCTCCCGGCCAGACCGATCAGCCGCTCCCGCTTGAACAGGATGCTGAAGCTGATCAAAAATGCCCCCAAAATACCGAAAAGCACATTCGATCCATTGATGGTAATTTTGGAAATGAACATAACCTGCCGCATCATGTTTTCGATGACCGGTTCGCTGCCGATATGCAAAAATCCGAGCTGGAACATCGGCTGGTAATTGTAATGTTCGAATGTCAGCACATTGCTGTCACGCACCAGATGCGGGGGAATAGCCACTGCATAGGGTTTAAACCACAACACCCGTTGCCGGACATCCGAATGCAGGATGTCGTCGATCTTCTCGCCGTTCAGCCAGACCGTGCCCAGACTGCTGAGCGCATTGATCATCAATTTGGACGGACCAGTGTCGGAAATCAATTGTGCGCGGGTCAGGGTCGTTGCCATCCGCATGCACCGCACGGGTGTTTCCAGCCCGGTCTCCCAATGGGGCAAGGTGATTTTGGTCCATTCGGTCAGAGGCTTGTGCGCATCATTGCACTGGAATTGCTGGACGCTGCCTTGATTGACAATCAGGGGTTTGGGTCCGCCGCCACCCAACGAAAAGTAGAATACACACAGCAATAAACCGATGCCCGTCACAACGAGGCTGGAGACGAGGAAGGAATTTCTGAGGCGGTTCATCAATGTCTCCCATTGGGGAATACGCAACAACGAATGAGACAAAAAACGCGGAGAACGGGAAACGGCAATCTTGGCGGTGGCCCTGTTATTGTTTGTTCTTGGGCGGGGTTTTTCCCATGCGGGCCATGATGCCTGCCACGCGCTCCAGCGTGATGCCTTCGGCAACGGGCTTTGGTTCCCTTACGGTGCGGTCAACCAGCCTTTGCGCAGCCCGTGCGGTTTGCGGCTTTTCGGCCAGGAATTTTTTAATCTTGTCCACGAAACAAAGGCTCCGCCACCCAAGGGGTCAAACACACAAGGAACAATCAAACCTGAAAGCCATTATACCGTGCGAAAGCCTTTTGGTCCATTCACCCCGAAGGACGGGTGCCGACTGGTCCAAACCGGATCAAGTCCCGTATGAAAAACATGAACCAGATCACTACTCCCCCGCAAGCGTGCAGCACGGTCTATTTCGACGGAAGCTGCCCGCTGTGCAGCATCGAGATCGCGCATTATCAGGCCTGTCTGGGCGCGCAAGAGATTGCCTTTGTCGACGTCTCCGATGCCGGTGCATCGATGGCCGCCGATCTTGACCGTGCGCAGGCAATGGCGCGCTTTCATGTGCGCCTGCCCGATGGTTCTCTGCAATCGGGTGCAGCGGGTTTTGTGGCTTTATGGAGTGCTCTGCCACGCTGGCGCTGGTTGGCGCGACTGGCGGGACATCGGCGGGTCTTGCCGGTTCTGGAGCGGCTTTATGTGCGTTTTCTGCCGTGGCGAGCGCGGATTGCGCGTCTTGTGTTCAGGCAGGCCAGATCCGCCCGCCCGTCATCGGCACTTTGACGCCCGTGGTGCCGGGCAGGCTGAGCGGCAGGCCCAATTTGGAGCGCACCGCCAGATAGCCGAAACATTGGGCCTCCAGAAAATCGCCGTCCCAGCCGATGCTTTCGACGGGGGCGACATGCACGGCGAGGCGTTGCGCCAGCCCCTGCATGAAATGCAGATTGTTGCGTCCGCCACCCGCTACAAACCATTGCAGCGGCGGGGTCGGCACATGGTCGAGCGCACGGCATGTGGCCTCGATGGTGAAGGCGGCAAGGGTGGCCAAACCATCATGCGGGGACAGGCTATCGACGATTTTTGCGCGCTGGTGGAAGTCGTTGCGGTCCAGTGACTTCGGCGGGCGCGTGGCGAAAAACGGGTTGTCGAGCAAGCGGGCCAGCACCGTGCGGTTGACCTGTCCGAGCTGGCTCAAACGTCCGCCCTCGTCAAAGGGAAGGCCGAAATGCCTGCGCACCCAATCATCGCACAATGCCGAGGCCGGACCCGTATCGAAAGCCAGTATGGTCGTGCCGTCGAGATAGGTGACATTGCCGACCCCGCCCCAATTCAGAATCATCACAGGCTGTTGCAGGCGGCTTGCCAGAGCATGATGGTAGACGGGCACCAGCGGCGCACCTTGCCCGCCTGCTTTCACATCGGCGAGCCGGAATTGGTCAACGACCGAAATGCCGAGCTGCGCCGCCATGCGCCGTCCGTCGCCCAACTGGCGGGTAAAGCCCAATTCGGGCCGGTGATAAACCGTCTGGCCATGCAGGCCGATCAGCTCGATCTCTGTGCGGTTGATGTTGTGATGCTGGAGGAACTGGTCGATGACCGCGCTGAAGGCGTCGGTCACATCCTGCTCCAATCCGGTCAAGGGGTCCGACATCGCGCGGCTGGGGTCTTGCAGAAAATCCAGCAAACGGTTCCGCAAGGGGTCGGGATAGGGAAGTGTGGCCCCGAAGCCTGCTTCGACAAGGGTTTGGCCATCGGTGCGTAACAGGGCAATATCGATGCCATCCATCGACGTGCCGCTGATGGTGCCGATGACGGTTCTGATCTTGCTGCTGAACATGCCTGTTATCCCTACCTGTCTTGTCCGCTCTAGCGATAAACCACTGCGCCAAATGGTGCAATTTCTATGTCCGGTTTCATTGCTCCATGCATGCTCCACGGGTTTGCTTGTCGGGGTGTCTTGCGTCTGCGGGCGCGGGCTGGCATGATCAAAGCTGAAAAATTTGGAGGAATGCCGTTGCGTATCGATCATCCCGAGCTGACCACTGTCATCGACATCCCGTTGAAACTCGGTGAAGGTCCGTGCTGGTCGGCCGCAGAAAACGCGCTGTATTTCAACGATATTCTGGCCCCCAAACTCTACCGCCTCGATCTTGCGAGCAAAGCCTTGCGCGAATGGGCCATGCCGAGCGACATCGGCAGTTTCGGTCTGGCCAAAGACGGCCGGATGGTGGTTGCGCTGCGGGACGGCGTTTTCTGGTTCGATCCGGCCACCGAACAATTGAGCCTGCTGGCGTGCCCCGAACCCGGCAATACAAGCAATCGCCTGAACGACGGCAAAGTCGGCCCCGATGGCCGTTTCTGGGTCGGCTCGATGGATGACCGCCCGACCAAGGAGCCGATTGCAGCCCTCTACCGCATCGATACCGAAGGACGCTGCGACAAGATGGTTGATGGACTGATCATTTCCAATGGTCTGGCCTGGTCGCCCGATCACCGCACGATGTATCACTCCGACAGTCGCGGTCCTTTTGCGCAAGCGTTCGATTTCGATGTGAAAACCGGTGATCTTTCGCGCCAGCGTATCCTGCGGATGCTGCCCGAGGCCGAAGGCCGTCCCGATGGTGCGGCGTGCGATGCCGAGGGCTATTACTGGGTTGCAGGTGTCACCGCGGGCTGTCTGAACCGCATTGCCCCCGATGGCACGCTGGATCGCAAGGTGATCTTGCCGTTTCCGGCGCCGACCATGCCCTGCTTTGCCGGTCCCGACATGAAAACCCTCTATGTGACCTCGCTGTCCAAGCAGGTCGACGGGCATGATTACACCGGCACGATTGTCTCGTTCGCGGTGGATGTGCCCGGTGCGCCGGTGGCGCGCTTCGGCGAGCCTTTGGCCTGACCGGCTACCTGATTGAAGTGGAGTAACGCGTTCACATGTCTGACGATCTATCCGTCAATGGTGCCTTGCAGATTGACACGATAGCTCTGCCCAAGGGGGGCAGACTGGGTTTGGTGCATTGTCCGGGACGCTGTGGCTGGGATAGCCACAGCCGCCTCTGGGCCCGCAATCTCGATGAAGACCTGCAAGCGATCAAGGCTTTCGGGGCGTCGCATCTGGTCACGCTGATCGAGGAAAGCGAATTCGCGCTCTATGGCGTCGAAGACCTGCCCGGTCGTGTCGCAGAGCACGGCCTGATCTGGCATCACTGGCCGGTGGCCGATATGGCGGTGGCAGGCAGTGTGACGCGCCAGCGCATGGCGCTGGAAGTCCCCGATCTGTTGCGCGATTTGCGCAATGACGGGGTGGCGGTGGTGCATTGCGCAGCGGGTCTGGGGCGCACCGGCACCTTTGCCGCCCAATTATTGGTGACCTCCGGTCTGACCCCGCAAAAGGCCATTGCGGCGGTGCGGCAGGCGCGTCCGGGAACGATTGAAACCGAGGCGCAGGAACAGGCCGTCTATCAGGCTTTGCTGCCGGTCTCCTGATGCTTAGAGGCTCAGGCGAATTGGCCCTCGAGCGCGTGTTCGATGGCGGCCAGTTCGGGAATCGAGCTTTGCGCGCCCAATTGCGTGCAGGCCAGACTGCCTGCCGCTACCCCGCGTTGCAGGGCCCCTGTCAGGCCGAAGCCGCGATGCAGGGCGGCGGCAAAGGCCCCGCAAAAAGAATCTCCCGCTGCGGTCGTATCAAGCACGTCGACTTTCAAAGCGTCGATCTGTCGCCGGACACCGTCCGACCATGCCAGAACGCCCTGTTCGCCCATGGTGACAATGGTGGTGATGGCGCGGTCGCGGTCGAGCTGCATGGCAATCTCGTCGGGATTAGTTGCCACCATGCCCGATTGTCCTGCCAGCGAGAGAATTTCGCCCTCATTGGCAATCAGAATGTCGATGTTGTCGAGCAAAGCGGGGTCGAGCAATCCCGCGGGAGCGATATTGAGGATCACCCTTGCGCCTTGCGCCTTGGCCCAGCGGGCAGCCGCAAGGGTTTGCGCATCGGGCAATTCGCGTTGCAACAGCACAAGATCGGATGGCTCGAGCGTCAGTGCGGATAGGGGCTGGGCAGAAGCGAGCCGGTTGGCACCAGAGGCCACCGTAATCGCATTCTCGCCCGCATCGCTGACCGCGATAAAGGCCGCACCGGTCGGGGCATCGACGCGCTGGATATGGGAGAGATCGACGCCCGCCTGTTCGAGCGGTTGCAG
>Ga0114972_10003948_pt1 | contig 11047 bp, 8 predicted proteins | sample M_140807_EF_Meta_FD_87354 | JGI IMG/M metagenome (GOLD analysis project Ga0114972, IMG submission 87354) | Freshwater microbial communities from Lake Montjoie, Canada to study carbon cycling - M_140807_EF_MetaG | ecosystem: Environmental > Aquatic > Freshwater > Lake | place: Lake Montjoie... | reverse complement strand
GGCCTCGTCGGCCATGAGGACGGCCTGCTGCGCGTTGCGGTTCAACTTCTCGAGTTCGGCCATCGCCTCGTCGAGGCGCATCGCCGTCTGCTTCTGGTTGGCGATGACGTTGGCGGCCTGTTCCTTGAGCCGCCGATGCTGGTCCTGCGCCTCGGTGATGGCCTGCTCGAGCTGGACCTTCGGGTCAGCGTGCTCGTTGAACAGGCTGTTGAGTTTGGCCCCGAGGTACTTCCAGAACTTCTTGATCGACGTCAACATGCGGATCTCCTCCACCCAGAGCGGCCGATGCCGCACACCCAGTGCGGCCCACGCCGCGCCTGAGATCCTAACCGGCCATTGACCGGCCCCGACCCCGCCAACCGCGTCGGAGGCGGTCGATCGCCGGCTCGAATCCCTGCGGTCGGAACACGAAGGTGGCCGGGATGAACACGCCGATGGCCACGGCGAGACCGACGATCACATTGAACAGCGCCCGCTCGGGGGTGATCGGCCAGATGAACTCGTAGACGACCGTCAACGCGACCGCCACGCACGCGCCGACGGCCAGCGACCGGCCCAGCGCCCCGAGCGTCGCCCGATCGAGCACACCGCCGACCTTGCGCTGGAGGACGACGAGCGCCACGACCACGATGAGCCAGTACGACAACGAGTACGCGAGCGCGAGACCGGCGGCGCCGAACGCTGCGGTGATCGGGAACATGATCGCCACGTTCACGACGTTCTGGACGAGGTTCAGGAAGAACGGCGTGCGGGTGTCCTTGCGGGCGTAGAACGCCCGGACGACGAACAGGTACACCGAGAACGCCGGCAGCCCGATCACGAAGGCCTGCAACATGTCGGCCGTCACCGTGGTGTCCTCGGCAGTGAAGTTGCCGCGCTGCAGGAAGAGCTTGATCAGCGGTACGGCGAGGAACCACACGCCGACGGTGGCAGGAATGAGGAACGTGAGCAGGAGGCTGGCCCCCTCGCGGAACTTCGCACGGAAGCGTTGCTCGGCACCATCGGCCGCCGCCTCGGCGAGCTCCGGGAGCGATGCGGTCATGAGCGAGACGGCGATCAGGCCGTGGGGGAGCTGGAAGAAGATGAACGCGTAGTTGAACGCGGACAGCGCACCCGGCTGCAGCGTCAGCGCCAGGCCGAGGATGATCAGGTACGCGATCTGGTTCGTGGCGGCGAACCCGACGACCCAGCCCGACACCCGCAGCAAGGACTTCACCGCCGGGTGCCGGGGTCGGAATCGCCACTGCAGGTTGATGTCGGAGCGCCGCAGGTACGGGATGAGTGCGAATGCCATCGCGGCGACGCCGATGGTGGTGCCGAGGCCCAGCACGTAGATCTGCGCCGTCGACCGGTGCGAGCTCACCCAGTACACGCTGATCAGCGCTGCCGCCGCGGTGATCATGTTCGTGAGGATCGGCGTGAACGCCGGCGGTGCGAAGCGACGACGGGCGTGCAGCAGGGCCGTGAACAGCGTCGTGAGGCCGTAGAACAGGATCTGTGGCAGCAGCAGCGCCATCAGGTCGTCGCCGACCGACAGCTGCATCTCGCGTTGCGATCCGCTCAGTGGGATCGCGAAGAGCGCGTTGATGGCCGGTGCCAGCAGTGTGAGCGTGAGGGTGAGCCCCACGATCGCGACGAACGACACCGTGGTGATCACCGAGGCCGAGTCGTCATCGGGGTCGTCGAGGCTGCGGACGAACAGCGGCACGAGCGTCGACGAGAGCACCCCGCCGAGGACGAGCTCGTAGAGGATGTTCGGGGTCGTGTTCGCCAGGTTGTAGACGTCGGCGAGCTCGGTGAGGCCCAGTGCCGCCGTCAGCGCTGCGACCCGCAGCAGGCCGCTGGCCCGTGACAACGAGGTTCCGACAGCGGGCAGCGCGCTGGCTCGGAGCAGGCTGCGTGACTTGCGGGCGGCCAGGCCGGCGTCGCCGTGCTCGGCGCGTACGTCCTGTTCGGTCAGGGTGACGAGCGCGTCGTCATCGCCGACGGCTTCGGCGTAGGCGACCTCGTCGGCCAGGTGACGCCGTGCCGAGGCGTCGGAGTCGCTCACGCGGAGCCTGATCCGGTGGCGGTGCCGGGTTCGGTCCCGGGGGTGCCACCGGGCGCGGTTCCTGATGCGGCACCGGGCGAACCACTGGTCTCCTCGATGGCCTGCCGCAGGGCCTCCATCTCACCGACGATCGAGTTGATCTCGGTGTCCAGCCCACCCAGTTCGTCACCCTCCTGCTGCGTGGCGGCGAGTTCGACGGTGCGGGTCACGCTCTCATCGATGCGGGCGTCGAGGACGCGGAGTCGGTTCCACGTGGTCTGGATCGTGGTGTCGAGTCGGGTGGCCGAGGCGAACTGGGCCTCGAGCGCGGCGATCACCTGGTCGTTGCCCGGCGACGGGGGCATCGCACGGGCCTGCGCGAGTTCCTGCTGGAGGCCGTTCGTGTCGATGCGGCGGCGGCCGTGCTGCAGTGCGTTGCCCGCCGCGGCGACGCGGCCTGCCTCGGCGACGGCGACGTCGAGCCGACTCCCGAGCTCGTTCAGGCGTTCGCGGAGCGGGCCGGCCCGCAGGCCCTTCATGGCCTCGTCGAACCGGCGACGGGCGGCATGCACTCCTGCCAGCGTCTGGCGCCACGGTTCCTGGAGCTGCCGCGGGCTCACCGTCGGCGTCGTCGCGTTGCGTGGCACCGCCGCCAGGACCCGGGCTGCCCACGCGCCGGCCCCGATCGCCACGGCGCCGATCGGTCCGAGACCGACGGCGATCGCCACGGCGGCACCGGCGCCGACGGCCACGATCGCCGACGGCGACGTCATCGCAGTTGCCACCTTGGGGGTCAGGAAGCGGTCGCGGAACGAGGCCATGGTGTGCACAGGCTTGCAGATCGGCGTGCGGCTCGGGTGCGATCCCGCAGTGAGCGACCAGTGGACCGCTAGAAGTTGCTGACGACCGAGGCGAACACGTCGTTGATGGTGGTCGCGTCGGTCGCCTGGTACGACGTGGCGTTCGACGCCTCGGCGATCTGCTTCAGCTCGGCGGGGTTGGTCCCCGAGCCGTAGGCCACGGTGAAGATGCGGACCGGCTTCGCGTTCTCGCCATCGCTCGCACCGCGGATCTCGGCCAGGAGCTTGTCGAGCTGGCGCCGGTCGTCCGACGGCGTGCCGTCGTCGTTCATGCCGTCGGTCAGCAGCACCACCGCATTGATGCGCGCCGGATCGTAGGCGCCGAGCAGGTCGTTGAACGATGCCGACGTGACCCCGTACAGCGGTGTGCCGTTGAGCGGGGTCAGGTTCTGCACCGCCTGCTTGAGACGCTCACGGTTGGGGCCGATCGGCTCGAGCGGGCTCAGGTCCATGTAGTCCGTCTGCGAGTCGCCCATGCCCGTGGTGAAGATGCGCAGACCCACCAGGTCATCGGCCTTGAACTGGTCGAGTCCGTCGACGACCGCCTGCTTGGCGAGGTCGAGCTTGGTCGGGCCGTTGGGGTCCTCGGGGTCGGCCGGATCGCCCATCGATCCCGACACGTCGAGCACGAGCAGCACTCGGGCACCCTTGCGCTGCTGGGCCCACACGTCCAGGAGCTTGTTCATCACCTCGCCGGTGGGCACCTCGAGCAGGGTCTGCGGCTGATCGGGGTTCACGCCGTTGGCGGGGGTGATCGGGTCGCCGAGCGGCACGTCGGGGTTGCCGGGACGGAATCCGAACTCCAGCACCTTGCGCTGGTTCTCGGGTGTCATGACGAACTGCTCGAACTGCGCCGCCGCCGATTTCTGCTGCGGGGTCACCCAGCTGGCGTCAACGGTGTAGAGCGGGTTGTCGGAGTAGAGCGTGCCCTCGGTGGGGTAGATGGCGACCAGCGGGACACGGGGCGGCCGGGGCTCCTCGCCCTGATCGAGCACGCCGTCCGGGTTGCCACGGTTGTAGTCGATGACCGACTTCTCCTCGACGGCGACCGCGGACGCGTAGTTGAGTGCGGTGCCTCGGCGGTCGGCCCGGAACCAGTTGTTCAGGAACGTCATGGTGATGTCGCCGTAGTGCACGACCGATGACTCGATGTCGGTGCCGAACTGGACGACCTGCGGGTTGGCCAGGTCCTCGCCTGACAGTCCTGCGGTCTTGCCGGTCGCGGCGTACGTCTGCGCCACCAGCGCGGAGAGCCCGGACGTCGAGAAGTTCGGATTGGTCTTGCCCAGCTTGAAGGCACCCCACTCCGGGTGCCCCAGGTCGGCCCAGCCGTTCGGCGACTTCGCCAGTCGAAGGATGTCGGCCCAGCCGACGGGCTTGTCGGGCCAGCCGAGCGCCTCGGCCATGGGCTTGGGCATGGCGATCACGAGCGGCGTGAGCATGAACGACGTCGGATCGTTCGAGACCATGGGCGGCTGACCCTCGGCGGCCAGTCGTGCGTTCAGGATCTGACCCCACGACGTGGATGCGGGCGACCAGATGGTGGGCTGCGGTCCGTCGGTCGTCGTGTTCCAGCCCTGCGCGAGCGCCGTGGTGACCGCGCCCGACGACTTCTTGTGCACCTGCACGTCGATGCAGGTGCCGTCGACCGCGGCGCCGGATGCGTTGAACGACTTCGCGAGCTCGCCGAGCAGTTGGATCTTCTCGGAGCTCACCGCCACGTCGACGGGGATGCACTCGGAGCGGCGCGCGGACTCGCCCTGCGAGGAGTCGGTGCCCGACGAGCAGGCGGCGGCCGTCATGGCCACGGTGAGCACGGCGGCGACGAGCACCGCCGCCCGGCGAGCGCGATGAACCGTCACGGCACGGCCTCCCAGCGTTGACGCAGGTACTCGAGTGCGCCCGCCGACGGCAGGCCGGGGGTCTCGGCGAGCGCCGGACCGGCACCGACGCCGGCGCCGTTCGGCTGACCGGCGACCCGCCAACCCTCACGAGCCAGGGTGGCGCCGACCATCGGACCGCCGAGCGCGTCGAGCAGATCGCCTGCGTCGCCGCCGGCAGCGGGGGTCAGGGTCACGTCGGCACTCACCACGGGCTCAGGGTAGAGGAGGCGTGTGTCACTGCGTCCCGCGGCCCGGGCAACGGCCGGCCCTGCGGCGGACTCGAGAGCCCCGACGGCGCCGAAGGTCGCCGGCGCGACGAGGAACCGCGCCAGCGGGTCGTTGGCCGCCGAACCGGCGCGCTTCGCCTGACCGGCGAGCTGGTCGAACCAGGTGGAGACCACCGGATCGTCCAGATCGTTGCGGGCCCAGGTGGCCGGGAGCCCGTTGGCCGCCGTCTGCGATGACACCGCCTGCGACCACACCACCAGGCCGGAGCCGGTCGCCGGCGGCGCCAACCCGGGGCGCACGGCACCCCACGACGGCTGGCCACCGGCCTCGGTCCAGGGCCGTCCGGCGAAACCGCCCACGCAGGCCCAGGTGACACCACCCGGACACGCACCCTCGAGCGCAGCCGCCCGGTCGTCCGCAGCAGCGATCACGGCGGGGGAGCGACCGAGCACCCCGCTCGGCGCGCCGAGGTCGAGTGGTGGCGCGCCGGCCGCGGCTCGGTTGTCGGCGACGATCGCGGCCCACGGTCCGGCGCTCAGCCAGCCGTCGGCGTCGAGCGCGGTGACCTGCGGATCGCTGAGCCGTTCGGCCGTGTCGGCCTCGTCCTCGATCCGGAACTGAACCGACGGCGACTGCGCGGCGAGCTCGTCGCACACGCGGCGCAGATCGCTGCCGCAGATGACGGTGGTGGTGCCGTCGCCCGACACGTCGGCGTCACCCGAGGTGCCCCCGTCGAGCGATCGGCGGAGCACGATCGCGCCCGCGACCAGCCCGATGGCCACCAGGACGGCCACGAGTCGCTTCACGAGGTGGCCTCGTCCCCGAGGGACTCGGGCAGGTCGTCGGCGACGAGCGTCGTCAACGCTTCGGTCGTCGGCTCCGAGTCGCTGCGCATCAATCGACTCGCGTGCCGGTTCACGGCGTCCTCGAACAGGTTGCGTGCGAGCCGGGCGTTGCCGAACCCCTCGGTCCGCGGCGCGGCGTCGAGCAACGTGCGCAATCGGGCCACGGCGCCGTCGTCGAGTTCGTACCGCTGCTTCTCGCCCAGGTCGACGACGATCTGCGTGAGCTCGTCGGTGGAGTAGTCGGGGAACTCGATGATCGTGGGGAACCGCGAGCGCAGCCCGGTGTTGGCATCGAGGAACGTCTGCATCTCGTCGCGGTACCCGGCGACGATGAGCACCACCCGGTCGCGGCGGTCCTCCATGAGCTTCACGATCTGATCGATGGCCTCACGGCCGAAGTCGTTCGGCCCGCCGCGGGCGAGCGAGTACGCCTCGTCGATGAACAACACGCCCTCGTCCGCCTCGTCGAACCGTGACGTCACCAGTGGTGCCGTCTGGCCCACGAAGCCGGCGACCAGTCCGGACCGGTCCACCTCGACCAGATGGCCACGGGCGACGACACCGAGGCTCCGGTAGATCCGGGCCAGCAGTCGCGCCACGGTGGTCTTGCCGGTACCGGGGTTGCCGGTGAACACCAGGTGCAATGACGTCTCCATGGTGGGCAGGTCCCGGGCGGAGCGCAGTTGTTGGACGCGCAGGAAGTCGGCGACCAGGTGCACCCGCTGCTTCACCGGGCTGAGGCCGACCAGGTCGTCGAGTTCGGCCAGCAGGTCCTCGAGTGGTTCCGGCGGGGCATCGGGCACGGCCTCGGCGGGCGTGGAGGTCGCCGGACCCGTGCCGCTGGTCGCGGTGCCCGGTGTCGCCCCGGGGCCCTCGCCGCCGGTGGCCCCGGGATGCGTGCGCATCGAGGTGAGCATGCGGGTCCGCATCGCCGAGATCGCCTCGAGTTCGGCCTGCGCGGGGATGGCGTCGAGCGAGCTCACCATGTGGGCGACGTCGAGCGCTCGCACGTAGTAGATCCGAGCCAGCGCGGTGCCGTGGCGGGCGTCGGCGTCGAGCAGGATGCCGAACAGCACCGAGTCGGACTCCAGCCACGAGCTGCGGCCAGCCAGGCTGCCGCCGTCCCGCAACTGCGCCGCCGTCGTGAGCGCCAGATTGGTCCCGACCGGTCGGTCCACGAACGCGTCGATGAGCGCGTCGAGTTCGTCATCGGTGTGTCGACCGTCGGCGTCGACCATGGCGGTCGCGAGCTCCCAGGCCTCGACGGTGACCAGCGAGGCGAAGTCGCTGCGGTCGAGGTCCGGCACGCCGTCCGCCGCAGTGCGCAGCGCGACGGTGACATCGTCGACGAAGGCGCCCACGGCCTCGTCGAGCGGTCCGGTTCCCACGTCCGCCGAGGCTATCGGTAGCCTTGCCCGATGGCCGTCACACCCATTCCGGACCTCGCTCGGCGGGCGCACGAGGCGTCACGGGTGCTGGCGACGGCGTCGACCGAGAGCAAGGATGCGGCGCTGCTGGCGGCGGCCGACCTGCTCGTCGTGCGCACCGCCGACCTGCTCGACGCGAACGCGCTCGACGTCGCCGCCGCCGAGGCCGCGGGCACCGACGCCGGGATCGTGGACCGCCTGCGCCTCGACGGGTCACGGGTGGCGGCCATGGCCGCAGGTCTGCGGCAGGTGGCCGGCCTCACCGATCCGGTCGGCCACGTCGTCGACGCGTGGGAACGCCCGAACGGGCTGCGGATCTCGCGGGTCCGGGTGCCGCTCGGCGTGGTCGCCATCATCTACGAGAGCCGGCCGAACGTCACCTCGGACGCCGCCGGCCTGTGCCTCAAGTCGGGCAACGCCGCGTTCCTGCGGGGGTCGTCCACCGCGATCCACTCGAACCTGGCCATCGCCGCGGTGCTGCGTGAGGCCATCGAGTCCGCCGGCCTCCCCGCCGATGCCGTCGTGCTCGTCGACGACACCAGTCGCGAGAGCGCAGTGGAGTTCATGCAGCAGCGCGAGTACGTCGACTGCCTGATCCCGCGGGGCGGTCCGTCGCTGATCGCCAGCATCCTCGAGCACGCCACCGTGCCGTACGTGATCGACGGCGCCGGGAACTGTCACGTGTACGTCGACGCCGCCGCCGACCTGGACGTCGCCGAGCGGGTGCTCGTCAACGCGAAGACGCAGCGCACGTCGGTGTGCAACGCGGCGGAGTCGCTGGTCGTGCACGCCGGCATCGCGGCCGAGTTCCTGCCGATCGCCGATGCCGCGCTCGCCGAGGTCGAACTCGTCGGCGACGGCCGCGCCCGGTCGCTCGTGCCGCGCATGGGCGTGGCCACCGACGAGGACTTCAGCACCGAGTACCTCGACATGAAGCTGTCGGTGCGGGTGGTGGATTCGCTCGACGAGGCGATCGACCACATCAACCGCACCTCCACCGGACACTCCGAGGCAATCATCACCACCGACGCCGAGGCCGCCGAGACGTTCCTCGCCCGCGTCGATGCCGCCGCGGTGCTGTGGAACGCCTCGACCCGGTTCGTCGACGGCGAGGAGTTCGGCTTCGGCGCCGAGATCGGCATCTCCACCCAGAAGCTGCACGCCCGTGGCCCCATGGGCCTCGACCAGCTGACCACCGCCAAGTTCGTGGTCCGCGGCGACGGCCAGGTGCGGGCCTGAGGTTGCTCCGTCGGGCCAGCGGTGAGTCGGCCCGCTGATTCATCGGCATCCTCGCGCCGTCGGTAGGCTCCACCAATGACCAGCGACGCCCTGCCCGAGCACGACCCGCGCTTCGACTCCGTCGACGCCGTCCGCGATCGGCTGCGCAGCGTCGACTACCTCTCGGACGAGGGGATCGCCGGCATCGTCTACCTGGCGGACCGGCTGGGCAAGCCCATCCTCGTGGAGGGCCCGGCGGGCACCGGCAAGACGCAGCTCGCCAAGTCGGTGGCCGAGATCACCGGCGCCCGGCTCATCCGCCTCCAGTGCTACGAGGGGCTCGACGAGTCCAAGGCGCTGTACGAGTGGAACTACAAGAAGCAGCTGCTGCGCATCCAGGCATCGCGCAACGAGGCGGACAGCGCGTCGTGGGACGACATCGAGGACGACATCTTCTCGGACGAGTTCCTGTTGACCCGCCCGCTCCTCGAGGCGATCCGCGCCGAGGACCCCGTGGTGCTCCTCATCGACGAGGTCGACCGCGTCGAGGTCGAGACCGAGGCGCTGCTGCTCGAGATCCTCTCGGACTACCAGGTCTCCATCCCGGAGCTCGGCACGATCACCGCCCGGCAGATCCCGCTGGTGTTCCTCACGTCGAACAACACCCGCGAGCTCTCCGAGGCGCTCAAGCGTCGCTGCCTGTACCTGCACGTCGACTACCCGGACATGGAGCGCGAGAAGGAGATCGTGCTCACCAAGGTCCCGGGTGTCAGCGAGACGCTCGCCGATGAGATCGCCCGGATCGTGCGGTCCATCCGGCAGCTCGAGCTGAAGAAGTCGCCGTCGGTGTCCGAGACGATCGACTGGGCCCGCACGCTGGTGCTACTCGGCGTCGACCACGTCGACACCGAGACCGCCGTGGCGACCACCAACATCCTGTTGAAGTACCAGTCCGACATCGCGAAGGCCACCAAGGAGCTCACCGCCGAGCCCGCCGGTGTGAAGCGACCGGGCGCGCCGGGCGCGCCCGCACGGTGAGCGACACCGTCATCGACCCCGTCGCCGACGACGACGGCGGCGACCCGGTGGCCGGCGACGCGCTCGTCGACCTGCTCAACGGGTTCATCGTCGAGCTGCGCGAGGCGGGACTGCCCGTCAGCCTCACCGAGCACCTCGACGCCATGGAGGCCGTGCGGTTCATCCCGCTCGATGACCGCTCGGCGTTCAAGTACGCACTCGCCGCCACGCTCGTGAAGAACCACGCCCACTGGCGGGCGTTCGAGACGGTCTTCGAGGTCTACTTCTCGTTGCGGGGCGCCGAGTACGCCATCGACCCGGACGCCGAGCTCGCCGAGCTGCCGGAGGACGTCGAGTCGGGTGACGCCCGCGACGGCGCCGGTCAGGCGCCGGCGAACGCCGGCTCGGGCGAGGCGCTCACGCCCGAGGAGCTCGCGCAGATGCTCTACCAGGCGCTGTTGCAGGGCGACGACGCCATGATGCGGGCGATGGCCCGTCAGGCCGTGCGCCGGTACGCCGGCATGGAGCCCGGCCGTCCCGTCGGCGGCACGTACTACCTGTACCGCACCATGCGGAACCTCGACCTCGACGGCATGCTCGAGCAGATGATGCAGCAGTCCCGCGAGGACGCCCCGGAGCCGCTCACTCCGCTCGAGGAACGGCTCGAGCACGACGAGTACGAGAACCGCATCAACCAGTTCAAGCAGGAGGTCGAGGCCGAGATCCGGCGTCGCCTGGTCGCCGACCGCGGTGTCGAGGCGATGGCGAAGACGCTGCGCAAGCCGCTGCCCGAGGACATCGACTTCATGCACGCCAGCCGCGAGGAGATGATCTCGCTGCGCAAGGCGCTGCAGCCGCTCACCCGTCGGCTCGCGGTGCGGCTCGCCCGCAAGCGCCGGCACGGCCGCAAGGGGCCGCTCGACTTCCGCAACACCGTGCGCCACTCGCTCAGCTATGGCGGCGTCCCGGCCGAACCGAAGTTCCGATACCCGCGTCCTGCCAAGCCCGAGATCTTCGTGATCGCCGACATCTCCGGGTCGGTCGCCGCGTTCGCCCGCTTCACGCTCCACCTGGTGCACGCGATCGCATCGCAGTTCTCGCGGGTGCGGTCCTTCGTGTTCATCGACGGCATCGACGAGGTGACACGGTTCTTCGAGGGCACCGAGGACATCGTCGAGGCGGTGCACCGGGTCAACACCGAGGCCGACGTCGTGTGGGTCGACGGGCACTCCGACTACGGCCACGCGTTCGAGGTCTTCTGGCAGAAGTGGGGGACCGAGGTCGGCCCCAAGACCACCGTGATCATCCTCGGCGACGCGCGGAACAACTACCACGCGTCCCAGTCGTGGGTCATCAAGGAGATCCGCCACCGGGCCCGGCACGTCTACTGGCTCAACCCCGAACCGCGGGCCTACTGGGACACCGGCGACTCGATCGTGGGGGAGTACGGCGTGCACTGCGACGGCACGTTCGAGTGTCGCAACCTCCGACAGCTCGAGGGGTTCGTCGACCACCTCGTGTAGTTCCGGGCGGACTTGGC
>Ga0114972_10003947_pt1 | contig 11048 bp, 9 predicted proteins | sample M_140807_EF_Meta_FD_87354 | JGI IMG/M metagenome (GOLD analysis project Ga0114972, IMG submission 87354) | Freshwater microbial communities from Lake Montjoie, Canada to study carbon cycling - M_140807_EF_MetaG | ecosystem: Environmental > Aquatic > Freshwater > Lake | place: Lake Montjoie... | reverse complement strand
TTTTGGAAAAATCTTCACCCGATGTTGTGCTCGTACATGGAGATACCACCACTTCCACAATGGCCGCCCTTGCCTCGTATTATGCGGGTAAAAAAGTGGGTCATGTAGAGGCCGGACTTCGTACTTTCGATAAATGGGCCCCATTTCCTGAGGAAATGAACCGGGCCATTACAGGCAGACTTGCAGATTTTCATTTTGCCCCGACAAAAGGATCGGAGCAAAATCTTCTGAATGAAAATGTAGATTCGGAAAGCATTTTGGTTTCCGGCAATACGGTGATTGATGCCTTGCTTTTTTCCGTGCAAAAGGTTCGAAAATCCTATCCTTCCCGTTGTCGGGAAATCATGGAAAAACTCGATCCTTCCAAAAAACTGATTTTGGTAACCGGTCACAGGCGCGAGAATTTCGGGGATGGCGTACTCAATATTTGCCAGGCCTTGCTCGACATCAGCCAGTCCTCCGAAGTAGTAATTGTGTATCCGGTTCACCTGAATCCCAACATCAAAGGGCCAGTTCATGAACTTCTTGGAACAGCCCCCAACATCCATCTTGTTGAACCCCTCGACTACGAGGCCTTTGTTTGGATGATGGATCGTTCTTATCTCATCATCACCGATTCGGGTGGGGTTCAGGAAGAAGGACCATCGCTTGGAAAACCGGTTTTGGTGATGAGGGAGAAAACAGAAAGACCCGAAGCCGTGGAGGCTGGAACGGTCATTCTGGTTGGAACAGACCGAAATAAAATTGTTACCGAAACACTCGACCTGCTCAGCAATACTGAGCGATACCTGGCAATGAGCTTGCTTCACAATCCCTATGGAGATGGAAAAGCATCGGGCAGAATTGCTGAATTTTTAGACAAAAAACTTTAGGACCTGATTATGAATAAAAGCCAAAGAATCTGCATTTCCGGTCTCGGTTATATCGGGCTTCCAACCGCAGCCCTCCTGGCCAATTGTGGATATTCTGTGCATGGTGTGGATGTTGTTCCACATGTGGTGGATACAATCAACCGGGGAGAGATTCACATCATTGAGCCTGATTTGGATGCATTTGTGCATGCCGCCGTAAATTCGGGTCAACTGAAAGCTTCCCTTCAGCCTGCTGAAGCAGATGTTTTTATGATTGCGGTTCCTACGCCTTTCCGCGATGACCACAGTCCAGATATTTCTTATGTGCTTTCTGCTGCCCGCAGCATCGGTCCGTTTTTGAAACCGGGAAATCTGGTGATTCTCGAATCTACTTCTCCCGTAGGAACCACCGAAAAGCTTCGTGCAGAATTGCGGGCAAATGGTTTTGACACCACTGGTATTTATTTCGCCTATTGTCCGGAGCGCGTTTTGCCCGGGCATGTCATGAAAGAACTAATCGAAAACGACCGAATTGTCGGTGGTTTGGATCAAGAAAGTACGTCTGTTGTGGCAGCGTTTTACCAAACCTTTGTGAAAGGTGCTGTGCTTGAAACCAATGCACGCACGGCCGAAATGTGCAAGCTCACAGAAAACGCCAGCAGAGATGCCGGAATCGCATTTGCCAACGAATTGTCGATGATTTGCGATGACTTGGGCATCGATGTTTGGGAGCTGATTCGCCTCGCAAACAAGCACCCAAGGGTAAACATTCTGCGTCCGGGAACAGGCGTAGGCGGACATTGTATTGCAGTAGATCCCTGGTTTATTGTTTCTCAAAGTCCGGAAAAAGCGCGAATGATCCGCACAGCCCGGGAGGTGAACAATTACAAAACCCATTGGGTGATTGAGAAAATTAAAAATGCCTGCCTTGAGTTTCGCCTCGAAAATGGAAGAGAGCCAGTGCTTGCGTGTCTTGGCCTTGCATTCAAACCAGATATTGACGACCTCAGAGAGTCTCCTGCCGTTGAGGTTGTGGAGGCCTTGATAAAGGATGGAATCCAATGCATGGTGGTGGAACCGAATGTGGAATCACATCCTCATTTCTCATTATCCAGCCTGGAAGATGCCATTGCAAAAGCAGACATTGCCGTTGTTTTGGTTGCGCACACAGCTTTTAAAGAAGTGTCATTTTCAAATGCCCGCAAACTTGATTTTGTGGGTTTGGGCGTTTAAAATTTAAATTCGTTCAATTGAAAACAATCAGTTCTGAGTTTGCAAAATCCTTCAGAAATTTAGTCGGAACAGAGTTTCTTCCTGTAAAAAAATAGACTTGAAAGTTGTTGCCATCATACCAGCCAGAAGTGGATCCAAATCCTTACCGGATAAAAATATTTTATCTCTTAGGGGAAAACCTATGCTGGCCTGGTCGATTGAACATGCCTTGCAGTGTCCGGAAATAGACCGGGTTGTAGTAAGTACAGACAGCGAACAATATGCCTCAATTGCGGAATCATTTGGCGCAGAAGTTCCTTTTATCCGACCAGCAGATCTGTCGGGAGATGCATCGACAGATTTTGAGGTTTTTCAACACGCATTGCTTCAATTGGCCAAGCGTGATTATGTCCCTGACTTGATCGTGCACCTGAGGCCAACCACGCCAATTAGGAACATCTCAGATATCAGCAAGATGATCAATTTGCTTTCTCAAAATGAGGACTGGGATTCTGTTCGCTCGGTGGTGAAGGCGCCTGAAACGCCATTTAAAATGTGGTTGATTCAGGATGGCGAACTTAAACCTGCAGCCACTCTGCCGGAATTAAAAGAACCTTATAACAGTCCCCGCCAGATTTTGCCGGAGACGTATTTACAAAATGCCAGCATCGATGTAACAAGATATCGGACCATAATGAATCTCAATTCGATGACGGGTAACCGCATCGGACCGTACATCATGGAGAATTTTGTGGACATTGACGAGGTGAAGGATTTGGCCGGCGCACTCCGAGTGGATTTCTCAAAATGCGCCAACGAAGTTTTCTGTTTCGACATCGATGGGGTAATCGCACATATTAGTCCGAACAATGATTATTCCATCGCCAGTCCCAACCTCTCAAATATTGCGAGGGTGAATCGCTTATACGAGCAGGGCAATCAGATCATTTTGTTTACTGCCAGGGGAAGTAAGACCGGAATCGATTGGACAGAAACAACCCGGAACCAAATGCTTTCATGGGGGGTTAAACACCATGAATTGCGTCTTGGAAAACCCGCTGCCGACTATTATGTAGACGACAGGGCAATTGAATTAAGTCAACTTATTAATTGGAATATATAGAAATGGCACAAAAAACTGCGGAAATTTTTGATGATCTGTTCATTTTTGAGATGGCCAACAACCATCAAGGAGATATAGAACACGGGAAGCGCATCATACGGGAAATGGCTGATATTGCGCGAAAGCGGAACATCAAGGCTGCCGTAAAATTGCAGTACCGCAACCTGGATACTTTTATCCATCCGGATTTCCGACACGATACAAAGGCCAAGCACATTAGCCGCTTTCTCTCAACTGAATTAAATAAAGACCAGTTCGGGGAGCTTGTTCAAGAAATCAAAGCCCAGGGTTTGGTGTCTGTTTGCACCCCATTCGATGAGGATTCTGTTCAGTGGATTATTGACCATGAAATTGAAATTATAAAAGTTGCAAGCTGCTCGGCAGATGACTGGCCTCTACTTGATAGAATCGTTGGTGCAGGAAAGCCTGTAATTGCCTCTACAGGTGGTTTGCAACTTCTTCAAATAGATAACCTTATTACATTTTTATCTCACAGGGAAGTGGATTTCGCCATACTTCATTGTGTTGGAATTTATCCGAGTCCGAATGAAGTATTGAATCTGCGTTTCATCGAGAGGCTTCGTAAAAGATACCCTGAAATAACCTTTGGATATTCGGGGCATGAGGCACCGGAAAATCTGGGCCCTGTTTTGGCAGCCACTGCCCTTGGAGCGCGTATTTTCGAGCGCCATGTTGGAGTGCCAACAGAAAGCATCACCCTCAATGGGTATTCGATGTCGCCAGAGGAAACAGATGCCTGGGTTGCAGCTGCCCTCGAAGCAAAATCCATTTGTGGGTCACTTGAAAAAACCATTACGCCGGCCGAATCAGAATCTCTTTTATCCCTGAAGCGTGGTGTATTTTTCCATAACCCTGTTTCAAAAGGACAGCTTATCACCCGCGAGGATGTATACTTTGCCATGCCATGCAGTCCTGGTCAAATCACCAGCAGTGATTTCGGAAAGTTCCGGGCTAAGTTTATTGCCAGCAAAAATTATGAGGCAAACGAAGCGCTGTTTGAGCAAATTATTACGGATGAATTTCATGGTCTTAGGTCCATCATCCATGAAGCAAAAGGACTTTTGTCTGAGGCTGGAGTTGTTTCAAGTCCTTCCGCTGAAATTGAACTTTCGCATCATTATGGCATTGAGCGGTTCAGAGAGTTTGGAATCCTCATCGTAAACCTGATCAACCGGGAGTACTGCAAAAAAATTATTGTTGTTTTCCCTGGTCAGCATCATCCAGAGCAACACCACATCAAAAAAGAGGAAACATTCCATGTTTTGAGCGGTGTATTGGATGTTACTTTAAATGGCATTCATCGTCAGCTTTTTCCAGGTGACATTGTCACAATCGAGCGTGGGGTGAAGCATGCATTCTGGAGTAAAACCGGTTCCATTATCGAAGAGGTTTCTACTACGCATTTTCGGAATGATTCGTTTTATACAGATGAAACAATCAATGCCCTGGATCCGATGCAGCGTAAAACCATCATCACAGAATTTTAAGGCTTTCGGAGAATCTGATGCTTTACATTTTGGTTCCGGATTCGGCCATTATGGAAAGAAATAGTATTTGTTCGGTTTTGGCCAAGCATGCATTGTTGGCCGAAGCTGAATGATTCTTCTACTAAGTTTAATTCTACAGGTAAAAACAGCAAAATGTCAAATTCTAATAAAGAGGAAAACAGCTACAAATCCTCTTTGAAGGCAACTGGCATCACTGGTCTGGCGCAAGTCATCCAGATCATTATCAAAATTGTAAACACGAAAGTAATCGCCTTCCTTTTGGGTCCCACCGGAGTTGGAATTATTGGAATGTTTCAGTCTACCACAAACCTGATTAACACGATTTCCGGTCTTGGACTTGGTAGTTCTGCTGTTAGGGATATTGCGCAAGCCGTAAAGCAGGAAGATGATGAAAAAATAAGTCATACCATTCTGACACTCCGCAGGCTTGTTTGGATAACAGGCCTTGTTGGTGCATTTTTCTGCGTACTCGCCGGGCCATGGCTGAGTCAGGTTTCTTTCAATTCTGAAATGTATGCAACGGAATTCCGCATTCTGGGTGTAATGGTTTTTCTTAGCCAGATTACAGCAGGTCAGATGGCGCTTTTACAAGGCTTCCGCCGGCTGAAAGAAATGGCCATGGCTTCTGTGTTGGGCGGTTTGGCCGGATTGATTTTTGCAGTTCCACTTTATTGGTACTTTGGTATCAAAGGAATTGTGCCCGCTCTGGTTATTTTGGCCATTGTTCCTGTTGTAGTTGCCTGGTGGCTGGCAAAGGGAATTCGGATTACCCGGCAATCGATTGGCCAAGAAAAATTCAGACAAGTGGCCATTCCCATGGTAAAATTAGGAATCTCTACCATGCTCAGCGGGCTTGTCTTTCTCTTAAGTATGTGGCTTATCCGGATTTTGGTTCAACGGCAATTTGGCTTAACGGCTGTAGGTCAGTTTCAGGCAGGCTGGGGTGTTACAACCATTTACCTTCAAATGATTTTTCAGGCAATGGGCAGGGATTATTTTCCACGTTTGGCAGGAATGGCTGAAAATCCCAAAGCCATGGTAAAACAGGTAAATGAGCAAATGCACCTTGCACTTTTAATGGGCACTCCTTTGCTCCTTTTTGCCATTATGGGGGCACCCTGGATTATTCAATTTCTGTATTCTTCAAAATTCGAAGAGGCAATTCCTCAGTTGCAATGGCTGGCATTGGGAACTTTATTTAAATTAATCTCCTGGCCACTGGGTTTTGTTCTCTTGGCATTACGGAAATCTACCGTTTATTTTTTCACAGAGACTTTTGCAGCAGCCGGTTTTTTGCTTTTAAGTTTTTTGTTAATGAAGCCATTTGGATTGCATGGGGTAGGAATGGCCTACACATTGAATTACATTCTGTATGCCATCATTGTGCTTGTGGCTGCCCGAAGTTTTATTGGATTTCGAATTGACAATAGGAGTTTACAATATTTACTCATAAGTATGTTTGGAATCGGCCTTGTGTTTTTTTCCTTTAATGTAGTTAGTCAGCAAATATTTTATTTTTTAGCTATTATTATCTCCCTTGGAATTTCCTTTATCTACTTGCGTAAATTGGATCAACTAACCGGATTGTTCAAATCAATATGGAATCGAATTCGTTAGAAAATCCATCCCTTCCGCTGGTATCCATTATTGCCATCTGCCATCGGCATGCCCAGTATGTGTTGCAAACGCTTGATAGCATCCGGAATCAGACCTATGCACAGGTTGAACTCATTATCATTAATAATGTAAAAGATGATTGTGAGCCTTTGATACGCAAATGGATAGTAGAACACCAGGTGGATTGTGAATTTATTCAAAATGAAGTACCATTAAAGATTACCGAAAATCTTAATTTGGGTTTACAACATGTTAGGGGGGAGTTTTTTCAAGGGATTTCCTGTGATGATGTTTTGATGCCCGATAAATTAAATCTACAGGTGAACAAATTTCTATCGAGTGATCCAAATGTTGCTTGTATATATTCGGATGCAACATTTATTAATGAATTTGGAGTTGAAGATTTGTCAGAATCCCTTCAATCTAGAAAGGAAAAGAAATGGAAACTCCCACTCTTTGCGCAAGGGAATTTGTGGAAAGAGCTAAATACTCTTTGCTATATACCTGCTCCAACGGTGTTGCTTCGTACCTCGGTAATAATGATGTTGGGGAAGTATAATGAAAAATATTCTTTCGAGGATTGGCCAATGTGGCTGGCAATGTCCAAAGCGGGTTATGAATTTGGTTTTGTAGAAAATTCTTTGGTTCAATACCGGGTATTAAATGATTCGCTTGGAAGCAACTATGCCTCTAATTCTTTCGGAGAATCCCTAATCCGGTTTTATAAAGATAATATCGACAACATTTTATTCCAGAATCCTAAGACTTTCAATAGTTTTTTTCTATGCATTTACAGACAAAATAAATCAGTCGACAATTTTATTTTATTAGTCAGAGTGTTTCTTAAAAGCCAAACATTCAATAATTTAAAGTTTATTTTTAGATATTTATTTAACTAATAAAAAAATGAGAAAGGGACTTATTTCCATTTTAATGCCAGCATTTAATTGTGAAAAATTTATTGATGCTGCAATTAATAGTTTAATAAATCAAACCTACAAAAATTGGGAGTTACTTATTTGCAATGACTTTTCTACAGACAATACAGGAATAAAAATCAAGGAATATTCCATTTTTGATAACAGAATAAAGTCTTTTGAAAATCCACAAAATCTTGGTTATTTGAAGACATGGAATAAGCTTTTGGATTTGGCTGATGGAGAATACATCACATTCTTGGATGCAGATGACACTTGTTCCTCTGATAGATTAATAATCCTAAAAGAATTCTTAGACAATAATTCTGAAATTGGAATAGTTGGGTCTGGAATTAATATTATTTCAGAAGTTGGTGATAAAATTTCAGAGAAAATTTATCCCACCGATTCGCAAAATATTTGTGCTGCATTGTTAACCGAAAAGTTTCCCTTTTGCGGATCAGCCGTCATGATTAGGAATGAGGTCAAGTTGTCTGTAGGATTTTATAATGTATTTTTTAATCGATTGGGCTGGGAAGACCACGACTGGATTATTAGGGTTTGTGATAAATTTATTCCTGCAAATGTTCCTCAGGCTTTATATAATTATAGAGATAATATTCAATCTGTTACCAGGGTTTTTTCGCCAGATAATATTCAAAAAATCTTCATTAGAAAGATTGGAATATCAATACATCAAATAAGAAAAGAGAAAGAACTTGATTTGTTTGATTCCGAAAATTTTTGGGAATTAAACAAATTGGTCAATTCCTTTACTCGGTCTTTTGAAAATAATAAGAATTTGTATTTTCGATTTTTAATGCTTCGTGAAAAAAGCATGAGTCGAAGGTTTTTTTATCTGCGAAAAGCTTTAAAATTTAATTTTTTAGATATCAGAACCATCTATTACTTTTTTTTCAGGTGAAAATTGGCTTCATCGTTTCTTTTTATGATTTCCGGGCCGATGTCCGCGACTTAATCGGGGAATTTCAGAATGCGGGCCATCAGGTGGTTTTGTTTTTTAGAGAGTCTGAAGAAAAGGACATTTCCCGACATCCAATTGAAGGTTTGGAATACAGGAAGATAAAGGAAGAAAAGCGCAATTTTCGAAACCGCTTGCTGGAGTATGCTTTTCTGTTTTTCAAGCGCCTTCCATCCAGCCGTCAGAATTACTTTCTGATGGAATTATTCAAAATTTCCAACAATCCGGCCAAAGGCTCCCGCAATTTTTCCCAGTTGGTTCTGTTCATTCAGCGTCTGAGACTCAACTTTGTTTCCTATGATTTTCTTTTGGAAAATCTTCATTATTCAGCCTCAACCCCAATTGAGGATATTGAGCATTTTATTGGATTTACGGAATTTCAGTCCGACTACTTTGCTGCCCGCTTGCTTCATGAAAAACGGCCCCTTAGCATTTATGTATATTCATGGGATCATCCTTGTAAGCATACCCGCTTCTCCAAGAAATTTCATTATCAGGTTTGGTCACCCGGAATCCGGGAAGATTTAATTCGTTTGCAGGGCGTTCCGAAAGGCAATGTTTCTGTGGCAGGTGCTACGCAGTTTAGCTACCTCTGGGAATACCAGCACAAGCCCGCCCCACTGCCGCGGCCGGTGCCTTTTCAGTATGTCTATTTTTGTTGTGCGATTGGCATAAAAGACCTGATTCCGATGGAGCTGGATATCATTCGGTCACTTGCTTCGGAGCTGGAAAAGCTTCGGCCAGATTGGAAATTGTTTGTGCGCCCATATCCTGTTTTGAACCAATGGGAGATTTATCAACCACTGCGCTCATTGCCCAATGTTTTGCTGGACGATGGTTTTCGCACAAATCCCTTTCCGAATTATAAAGTGGCCAACTTCGATAAGTTTTTAAAACTGGAATCTGCGGAATTGGTGCTGCATTCCGGTTCTACCATTGGCCTTGAGGCCTGTTTCCTAAATGTGCCCGCTGCGCTTGTTGATTTTGGCTACGGCACGCAACGAAGTGGCCTATCGGTTTATGGCTTTATTCATCAATATCAAAATGACAAGTATTTGCTTGATATGGGTTTGGCTTTGAAATCCGCTGCGCACTTAGGCGACTTGCTGGCCAATCCAGAAAAGAACCTTGCGCACAACAGAGAAGCGGCATCCGAATTTCACTTGCTGCCTTTGAAAGAGTTCGTTTCTCTCTTCATTAGAAAACCAGATTCACAGGTTTCCTGATTTCTGTCTGCTGCTTGCTGATGATGCTCATTTCCAATTTTTAAAAGATTTTTCTACTTTTCGGGACTAATTCCCACTGTTAAAACCAAAAGATGAAATTCAATATTTCCACTTTCCTTCTTCCTGTTTTTCTGCTTGTTTCTGGAATTTCCTCCGCGCAGAACTTCCTTTCAGAGAATTTCAACGGCAATACCATTCCATCTGGCTGGGCGGTTGATGATCAAGGCACAGGTGCTTGTCGCTGGATGATTCACGCGTCGTCTACTGCGGTGCCGATGCTGGGAAGCAATTACCTTTTTGTAAACAGTGATAGTGCCGGAGCTGCTACTGTAGGGAATGAAACCATTACCAGCCCACTAATTCCGCTGAACGCCGGAAGTCAGGTTTTCCTTTCCTTTCAGCACTTTTTCCGAAAGCGCAACGGCCGTCAGGATACGGGCCGCGTGGAAGTATTCTTTAATGGCACTTGGATAAAAGCACTTGAATTTGCTGCAAGCACAGGCACTGCAAGCAACCCGGCCAGCGAATTGTTGAATGTAAGCGCCTGGGCCGGACCGGAATTCCGCGTTCGATTTCAATACAAAAGTCTTCGTGCCTGGTATTGGGCCATCGACAACATCAAAGTATTCACCCCTCCGGCTGCCGATCTAGGGGTTACAGGCATACAGAATCTTTCCTCTCCTTGTGGATTGGCCGTTCCGCTTCCAATCACAGTAAAGATTAAAAATTTTGGCGGTCAGGTGCAGTCCGGTTTTCCGGTAAGCTATCAGGTCGCTGCTCAAGCTGCGGTTACCGAAACTTTTTCAAACAGCATTTTGCCCGGTGACTCGGCCTCCTCTACTTTTCGACTCCTTTTTCTACCTCGGTCAGTGGCAATTTGAATGTGATTTCCTGGACCTCACTTGCTGGCGATACAAATTCTATCAATGATTCTACAACAGCACAGGCATTTCTGGCCCCAGGCAGTTTTTCATTGGTTGATTTTTCAGGTTTTACTGGTGCAAATCTGGCGCAGATTCATCCGGGCTGGCAGGAGGCTACAGGCCTTAATGCAGCAACGGGCAATTCGGCCTGGACTTCAGCCGATGCTACACAAACGCCATCCCTTGGTTCTGAAACAATCAAAGTTAATCTTTATACCGACTTTAGACGGGAGTGGGTTATTACCCCGGCTTTCAAAACAGGAGCTGATGTAAACCTCAAATTCAAACTTGCGCTTACGGATTACATAAGCCCAGGTCCAGATTCAATGGGTAGCGATGATTCCCTCATTGTGAAAATCAGCACCAATTGTGGACTCAGCTGGCAGAATCTTCGGGTTTATACTGCAGACGATGCTTTGACAAATCAATTTGTAAACCAATCAGTATCGCTTGCGGCATATGCAGGTCAAGTGGTGAAAATTGCCTTTTACGCTACTGATGGAAATTTTGATGATTCCAACGATTACGACATCCATCTGGACGATGTTAGCCTTCGGGTTCTTTCTCCAAACGACATGGAAATGGCAGAACTTATTATCCCGGGTGGAAATTGTGGAGTTCCAAGTACTTTTCCCGTTAAAGTGCGGGTTGTCAACAGCGGGAGCCTT
>Ga0114972_10003944_pt1 | contig 11050 bp, 5 predicted proteins | sample M_140807_EF_Meta_FD_87354 | JGI IMG/M metagenome (GOLD analysis project Ga0114972, IMG submission 87354) | Freshwater microbial communities from Lake Montjoie, Canada to study carbon cycling - M_140807_EF_MetaG | ecosystem: Environmental > Aquatic > Freshwater > Lake | place: Lake Montjoie... | reverse complement strand
CCCTCGAACGCGATGATGTCTCCGACCGGATGGGTCCCAACAACATCACCCTTGGCTGGACACCCGATGGCAAGGAGATCCTTTTCCGTTCCCGCATGAGCACCTTCAACGACTTCATCGGCCAGCTTTACACGGTCAACGCCGAGGGAGGCATGTCCAAACCGCTCCCTTTGCCCCGTGGTGGTTTCGCAAGCTATTCGCCTGACGGAAAGAAACTTGTCTACAACCGGATTTTCCGCGAATTCCGAACCTGGAAGCGCTATCGCGGTGGTATGTGTGATGATCTTTGGACCTACGATTTCGCAAGCAAAAAAACCGAGGCGCTTTTCACCACACCCGATCAGGAGATCGAGCCGATGTGGCATGGCGGGAAGATCTATTTTCTTTCCGATCGTGAAGCCTCGAAGCGAATGAATCTGTATGTCATCGATCCCGCTACTAAAGAGACCAAAAAACTGACCGATTTCCAGGATTTCGATATCAAATTCCCATCCGTTGGGGATTCGGCGGTGATTTTTGAACAAGGCGGCTGGCTCTGGAAGTGGGACATCGCAACAGCCAAACTCGACAGAATCCCAGTTGAGATTTCCGAAGACTTTTCCGGTTCGCGAACGGCCTTGACCAACATCGCAGTCAACCTGGCATCCGCGTCTTCATCGCCTGATGGCAAGCGGGTTGTCCTTTCCGCCCGAGGAGAACTCTTCAGCATAGTCAATGGCCCCGGCATCACCCGTAGGCTGACACATTCACCCGGGGCACATGATCGCAATGTCACCTGGTCCCCGGATGGCAAAACGATCGCGTTCTTTTCCGATGTCACGGGCGAAGACGAGATCCACCTTGTGTCTCCTGATGGCAAGTCCGCCCCGGTGCAGCTGACTACGGGCGGAAGCGTCTACCTCTATGACCTCAGTTGGTCACCCGATTCCAAAAAACTTCTCTGGAGCGACCGGAAATTCCGGATCCGGTCCATTGATGTGGCCTCGAAGAAGATCACGGAAGTGGTTAGCGAAGCAAAATGGGAAATTCGCGACGCCGCATGGTCCCCGGACAGTAAATGGGTTACCTGGTCGGAGCCTGCGGCCAATGACATGCGCAAGATCCGCATCAAAAACATCGAAACCAATCAGACGATCGATGTGACCGATGCCTGGCACACCTCCGCCAATCCGATTTTCAGCGGCGATGGAAAATTCCTGTTTTTTGTCTCCAATCGTGATCTGAATCCGATCTATTCCTCGACCGAATGGAACCATGCCTACAGGGACATGGCCCGAGTGTACGCGGTGGCTCTCTCCAGGGACACACCCTCGCCGTTCCGGCCGAAAACCGATGAGGTCGAAGCCACCAAGGCGTCCCAGGAGGCCGCGAAGGATGCGGGGGTAAAAGTTGATATCGAAGGTCTTGCCCAGCGAACCTTCCAGCTTCCCGTTCCGGCGGGTAACTATGGTGGCCTTCAATCGGTTGGCCAGGCAGTCTGGTATCAACGATCCAGCAGTCGTGAAGGCGCGACCTGGGCCGTGTTTGATCTCTCGACCGGCAATGAATCGGTAATCGGAGGTTTGGGCAGCCTCGAAATCTCGGCGGATGGCAAGAAAGCTCTGGTATTGGGCCAAGGGAAAAAGATCTCTGTCATCGACCTTCCCCGAGGTCCGGTTTCCGTAGGCAGTCTCTCTGGATTGGACACCTCCTCGGTTGAGGTCGAACTCGATCACGCCGCAGAGTGGAAACAGATCTATCACGAATCGTGGCGCCAAATGCGCGATTTCTTTTACGACCCCAACATGCACGGAAACGATTGGGTCGCTTTGCGAAAGCGCTATGAGGTGCTGTTGCCCCATGTTCGGCATCGGGCGGATTTGACCTATATCATCGGCGAACTGATCGGCGAACTCAACGCGGGTCACGCGTATGTTGGCGGAGGCGAAATGCCCAAGGCTCCCCGCGTCAAGTTGGGACTCCTTGGAGCGGATCTTGAGCGGGACGCTTCCGGTTATGCCAAAATCACAAAGATCCACTCAGGTTCCACTTGGGATCCAAAACTTGCCTCGCCTCTCGCTGCTCCCGGCGTGGGCGCAAAGGTGGGTGACTTTATCCTTGCCATTGATGGCAAGCCGGTCAATGAACTCAAAAGCCCCTTCCAGGCGCTGGTTAACAAGGTTGGCAAGCCGGTTGTGATCCGAATGGGCGCCAAGCCCGAAATCGCCAACAGTCGCGAAGTCGTCGTTGTCCCCATTGCCTCAGAATCGGAGCTTCTTTATCGCGATTGGGTTGAGAAGAACCGCAAGCGGGTTGAAGTCGCCACCGGAGGCAAGGTCGCTTACATCCATGTCCCCGACATGATGCAGGAGGGACTCAACGAGTTCGTCCGCCAGTTCTATCCCCAGGTGGACAAGAAAGCCCTCGTCATCGACATGCGTGGCAACGGAGGCGGCAATGTCTCCCCCATGCTGATCGAACGGTTGCGCCGTGAGGTGGCCATGATTGGAATTGCCCGAGGTGGCCAGCCCCACACAGATCCCCAAGCGATGATCTGGGGACCGATGACTTGCCTATTGAACGAGTTCTCCGCTTCGGACGGCGACATTTTCCCCTATCGTTTCCGCCAGCACAAGCTGGGCAAACTCATTGGCAAACGAAGTTGGGGCGGTGTGGTCGGCATCCGTGGATCGCTTCCGCTTCTCGATGGTGGCACACTCAGCAAACCCGAGTTCAGCCGATACGACATCGACGGCAAGGAGTGGATCATGGAAGGCGTTGGCGTCCATCCCGACATCGTTGTCGACAACGACCCCGCGACCGAATTCGCCGGAACGGATCAACAGCTCGAAAAAGCCATATCCCATATCCTTGAAGAGCTGAAAACCAGGGAGAAGAAGATCCCCGCTCCGCCGGTTTATCCCAAACGGTAAGGCACGGGTGAATCCAAAAACAAAAGCCCCGGGAATGAACCCGGGGCTTTTTTTGTTGATTGTGGATCTTTTGGAGGGAGATGGCCGGGGTGGACCGACTCTCACCGGAGTCATCTGATTTCCGTGTCTTATACTTTGGCCAACTCTTCAAGAAGGACTTTCTGCAAAAGGTCCGACTTGGCCATGCCCTTGGTTTCCTTCATAACCGAGCCCTTGAGAGCATCCGCTGCTTTGAGTTTGCCCGCTTTGTAATCGGCGACAGCTTTGGGATTGGCGGCCATCGCTTTTCGGATCATTTCCGCGAGGGCGCCTTCGTCAGCAACCGCGACAAAACCAAGCTTCTTGATCGCGGCGGCGGCATCAATTCCGTCCGCAAGCATGGCCGCATAGACCTCACGGGCCCTCTGCATATTGAGGCCGGTCTTTTGCACCTCGTTCACCAAACCGGCGAGCGATTCCGCCGAGATGGAATATTGATCGATTGTGATCTTCGATTCGTTGAGGGTTGCCAAAACCTGATTGATGACCCAGTTGCAGGCACCCTTGGCATCCGCCCCAGCGCTGACAACCTTCTCGAAGTAGGCTGTGACAGCCCGGCCCATACGGACAAGGATATCGGCATCGTAAAGACCAAGGCCATGCTGCGCCTGGAGTCTGGCCCTACCCTGATGGGGAAGTTCACCCAGCGAAGCTTTTGCCTCTTCAAGCATTTGCGCGGTGACACGCACCGGGGCCAGGTCGGGTTCGGGGAAGTAGCGATAGTCGCTCGCCTCCTCCTTTCGCCGCTGGATAATCGTCACACCCCGGGCATCATCCCATCCGGCCGTGCACTTGGGCGCTTCACCAAACTTTTTCCCGTCCTTTTGGAATTGTTCATATTGGCGCTGGGCCTCGTAGCGAATGGCTCGTTCCACCCCGCGGAAACTGTTGAGGTTTTTGACTTCGACTATGGGCGTGGCGATATGGCCTCCGTCCGGGGTGGGCATGTGAATGTTCACATTTGCGTCACAGCGCAGCGATCCCTCCTGCATTTCGCAATCGGAAATTCCCGCTTCCTTGAGGAGCAATCGCAATTCCTCAAGGTACATCCGGGCATCTTCGGCATTGGTGATTTCGGGCTTGGAGACGATCTCAAGAAGGGGAGTACCCGCGCGGTTGAGGTCCACCTTGGTGGATCCCCCCTGGCCAGATTCATCGTGCATCGACTTGCCGGCGTCCTCTTCGAGGTGGGCACGAAAGATACCGATCCGTTTTGCAGCCTGTTCCTGGGTCGCGGGGATCTCCAGGTAGCCTTCGATGCTGAATGGGAGATCGTACTGGCTGATTTGGTAATCCTTGGGAAGATCGGGATAGTAGTAGTTTTTGCGATCCCACTTGGTGAAAGGCGCGATCTGGCAATTAAGAGCAAGGGCCGCCCGCAACGAAAGCTCAAAGGCCTTACGGTTCATTACGGGCAAAACACCCGGCATTCCAAGGCACACCGGACACACGGCGGAGTTGGGAGGCTGGCCGAATTCCACACTACAGCCGCAGAACAGCTTGCTTTTCGTGAGGAGCTGGACATGGACCTCAAGACCCACAACGGTGCGAAATTCGCTCATAAACGGTATCCGGGTTTGGTGTTTCCAAACAGGGATTTTAAGGGAAGAGTCGCCAAAAAGGAGACCGAAACCCAGTCGATGAGCGAACAGGGCGATTTTGCTGTGAGGAGTGGGTGGAAAAGACGCATCCGATCGCCCTAAATTCATCAAATGCATAGATTTAGAGACAATTGAACAAGAAAAAACCAAGGGAAGATTTGTTTCTCCAGACTCCCTGGGGCCCTCACCCACGGTTTCGGTTTCGGGCCAAGGGGACTTGGCAATCGCCACCCCCAAGGGTTCCTGCACCCAAACGGATGTCCACGGAACATTCCCGGATTATGCTCCAAAGCTCAATTTCGGTCGTCGATTTTCTCGGGATTTTTCCTTGCAAATTGGACGACTACCGTCCAATCTGCAAGGAAAAACAAATCAGAAACCTGGTTCATATTTCGTCAAAAACTGTTTGCTATCAATAAGTTAAATCAAGAGGAGGCAACGAAACAAGATTACAAACTACCAATTGGATAACTCAAATCTTTTGAAAGATTAAATAGGATCAGGTCGACCGCAAAAATTTAGTGAACCATCCAAGCCAGACCCGATCAGCTACCGCCGCCCAGCCACTGCCCATCATCAATCTTGAACTGACCCGTGCCCCGAGAATAAGTGATTTTGCGGCCACGGATCTCCTCGGGGGGAGCGCCGACCCTGATCTGACGCATGAGCACGGCGGGTGCGCCTTCGGCCCCATGGAAAATCACCTGCTCCTTGGCATCTTCATAGGTGACCATTTCGGCCCTGCCCGAGAACTCGCGGGCCTGAACCGTAACGCGCCCGCGGGCGCGCATATCCTGGCGGGCATTCTTCCCCTCGCCCCGACTTAGCGCATCCAATCGGTCACATCGTAAAAAGATCGCGTCTGGAGGCAAGCGGTCAAGTACATTCTCCAGTTCGACCTCCACATTGGGATCCTCGCAGGGGAAGTGGAGTACCCGGACCTCTTCAAGGAAAGTCGCGGTGTTGGAACGGTTGTTCGCATACATGCTCTTGAGGAAGCTGATGTGCGTCATTTTCATCTTCCCCTCATCCGGCGGCTTGGCAGGATTCGGCTTGGGGGCATTCGCCCCAACCGGTTGTGCGGGAACACGCGGCTTGAGATCCAGTGAGTCCCCCCCACCGCCTCGCTGCAACATGCGTACTTCGCCCGGGCCCGTCGCGCGAACCTCGTTCTTTTCACGAGTGGGCGCCTCGGCAGGGGCAGTTCCCGAAGGGGCGTTCCCCACAATGACCTCTTCCTGATCAAGGCGGTTCATCGAAAGGGTAACAGCCACAATCCTCTGGAATCGGACAAGCTTGTCCTTATCCCGAACGGTTTCCTCGACGCGAACCTGGCGATCACAGACGATGTGTTCAACCTTTGGGGACGAATCGCGTCGGGTACCCTCCTTGAGGGAGATTGGCGTGTCAAAGAATACCTGAAGACCCTGGCTCGCAAGTCGGGCTTCTTCTTGTTCCGCCTGGATGTCTCCGGAAAATTCGGCATGTTTGCCCGAGAAAAGCATCGACTTGGACCAGTGAACCTCAAAGGGTACAGCTTTGGCCAACTTCACACCCTGTAAAGTTGTGGCACTATCCATCTGCATGGCGCCGATCCCATCGACCCACACTTTATTGGTGAGCTGGTCAATCGTGATTTCCGGCCCAACAATCAGGATCCGGTCCATGCGAAGTTGGGCAAGGTCGCCACCGACGATGAGCTTGCTACCCTGTTCGGACCAGAAAAGCTGTAGGGTTTCTCCACGGATGTCCAGCCCCTTGTCGCCTGGCTTGTTTGGTTCCTGACGGACAACGACCTGTCCTTCCGTGCGAACACGGTCGAGCTGGACACGGTTATCAATCCGGTAAACCCATGTTTCGATTGAGCGGGCCGAAATATCAATTGGTTTTTCATCCTTGCGGTCGCCTGTTGCCGCCGGATTGAAAGGATCACGGCCCGAAAGTCGATTTCCCGAGGTCGAGTTGGCGGGACTGCCTCCGACGGGAGCGCCCGCCGCGAGTATTCCCGGTTTGACTGATCCAACGGGGGTTGTTGCGGTAACGCCAGGAAGGGGCAACGGTGCCACCGGATTCCCACCAGTTCCCAAACCCTGGCCCTTGTTTGGGGGATCAAGGAACCAAACGGTCAGTTTTCCTGTTTCATGAATAAGCAGTTCCCGGCTCCTGGCAATAACCGAACCGGACGCCTCAAGGCGCTGAATTTCGCGTTTCCCCTTGGGATTGGGGTTTGGTTTGTTGGAAGTGGATATTTGCGAGTTTAAGGGAGCAATACTTGTTGGAGCGGAGCGCGTTGGAGCGGACGGCATCGAGATTCCCGGAGTCGCGGCGCCCGCTTCGCCGATCCAGAGTTTCAGGGTGTCGGCCTGAAGGTTTTGCCCTGAAGCTTCGTCCAAAAAGCGGGCTTTTCCCTGGAAAACAAGGAGATCCATTCCGTTGTCGCTGGAGGTGGAAAGGCGCTTGTTCCATTCGGCGCGCACTTTACCCTTGGCTTGAATGAGGTCTTTTTTATCCGCAGATGTTTTGTCGCCTGGTTGGCGGTCGGCCCGAAGCTCAATGACCCCCGGTCCGGGGGCGACAAGTCCGGGAGATGGTTTTGGCTTGCCCGGAAGGACCGGATCGCGAGATTGGTTGATTTCCAGAACGGCTGTGGTGATCGTGTTGCCATCGATCAGGGCCCACATATTCGGTTCGCCGCGCAATGTGGTTTTGCCGGTGCGATTGTCAAAAGTCAGTTCCTTGCCATGGGCTTCAAGCTTTTCAGCATCCGAGGTGATGATCACCTCCTTGCCTGTGGCCTGGGCCGTGGTGATTTCGATGGCCTGGTCGGTCGTATTGGTCGGTTTTTCGGGTGCAGCGGTTCGGGGACCCCGTTTGCGAAGGGTAAGCACCAGCTTCTCGCAAACAAGCTGGTCCACCGCGCCGACCTCGTCGTGGAGTCTCGTCAGGGTCACATCGGCCGGGCTTCGCGAGGTTGGATCAAGTGCCGGGGCAAGGAAGGTCGCGGTGTCTGAATCCGGACCAAACAAGTATTCAAATGTGCCGTTGGTCTTTACGGTGACATGGGCCTTGGATGCGTTGGCATTTCCCGGTTTCTTCGGAGCGGTGGGGCCGTTGGCCATGAAACCGGCATCATCGGCGACATGGATGTGCATCGAAACAGCCGAATTGAGTTTGATCCGCTTGACGCCCGTGACGACATCTTGTCGGGCTTTGGTGGATGCGGGGGCGCCTTTCGCGGCCGGCTTGGCTTCCGAAAGCAGTTCAATCTGCATGCCTTTGCCCCGAACTTCGGTCGGCTTGGGTTTGCTCTGGTGGTCGGAAAGGTGAATCGAATCGTCGGTCCATATGAGTTTTTTTTGCTCGCTATAGTGAACCGGCCCCTGGGGCACAAAGAGAACAATATCATCGTCGCGTGCGGCGGTTCTGCGGTTGTTGACCACTTCGACATTGCCCGAAATTTCTCCACCAAGGATCTTGCGCGACCCGATGTCGGAGATCTGGGTCACTGGACGATCGAACCGGATATAGGCGGCTTGGCCGCGAATGCTGTTGATTTCCGGACCCCGGCCATCGCCTTTGTCCTTGTCAAGGATTGCGACGCTGATGGGTGTGAGGCAAACGCGCCCATCGGGTTCGATCTGGAAATGGTCCCATGCGAGAACCATGTTTCGGCTGGATAGCTCGATTTTGAATTGCCGGTTGGCTTCGGGACATTCCTGACCGAAGGCTTGCTGAAGCTTGGCGACTACGCGTGAGGCCGGCCGGGGAGGCAAGGGTGGAAGGCTTTCCTTGTCGCGGGGCAAAAGTGCGGTGGGAAGTGGGGGTAAACCGTCGATCTGGCCCAGGACCATGGCATAGCCCGTGTACATCGTCGCCGCAATGACGAAGAACACGAAGAGCATTGCGATCCTGCGCGGAGTCCACACGGTGTTTTGCACCCTCTCAAATCAAAAAAAACATTAGCGCCAAGCCCCGGTTGGCTTACGCGTTCGGCCAGGTTCCCCTTGCCCTCATGATCAATTCAACAACCTCACGCACCGCCCCGGATCCGCCGGGTAGGCGCGTGATGATTTTTGCGGCGCTCTTTGCATCGACACATGCATCGGCGACCGCCACACCCAAACCGCACTGCCTAAGCAAAGGCACATCGGCCAGGTCATCGCCTATAGCGCACACGGCCTCGGGCGGCGTGTTCGTTTCGGCGAGCAAGTTTTCAAAGGCGGGGGTTTTAGGATTGGCGCCCTGAATGAGCCTGGCAATGCCAAGCTCCTTGCACCGCGCCTCCACCACCGCGCCACCCCGGCCCGTAAGGACCGCAACTTCTCCGCCCGCGTCCTGCCAGGCCCTAAGGGCCAGCCCATCACGGACATGAAACCACTTGGATTCAGGATGGCCTTCCGTCTGGGAGGCCACTTTGGGCATCAGATGTCCCGGCGTTAACACACCATCCACATCGAGCACCAGCATCCGGATTTTCCGGCAAATCCCGGCCAAAGGAGTCATGAAAGATCCAGTATTTTCATCTAATTCCCTTGGGATCCATGTTTCTTTCAGGCTGCCTTTTTTCTGGCCGCGGCACCCGCGATTCCGATCAGGTCGGTGATATCCAGGATACCCAGCGGTCTGTTTTTCGCGTCGACCACGGGAAGCTCACTGATCTTCCGGTCGGACATTTGTTGCATCGCCTCACCCACCCGCGACCCAAACCGGGCCACAAGGGGGTTGCGTGTCATTGCCTCGGATATGGGCATATCCAGCCACTCCTCGCCTTTGCGGGCGATAAGGCGGGCGAAATCGCTATCCGTGAAGATGCCACTAAGTGCGCCTGTGTCATCCACGAGAATGACCGCGCCGGTGCGTCGTCCGCGACCGGTTCCCTGGGCCATGACCTCCCGGATCGTTTTGGTATCGGGTGCGATGCGGGCTTCGTGCGTATGGCGCATCACTTGTTCCACTCGGGAGAGTTTTCTTCCCAACGAACCGGCAGGATGGAAACGGGCAAAGTCTTCCTGGCCAAAGCCTCTGGCACGGCTCACCGAGAAGGCCACCGCATCGCCCAAAGCGAGCATTGTGGTGCTGCTGGCGCTTGGAGCCAATCCAAGTGGACAAACCTCTTCAAGCGGTCCATACACCAAGGCAATGTCTGCGCGTTTGGCCAGGGACGATTCGCGGTTTCCAGTGACACCAATCAGTGCGCTGCAAAGTTCCGAAAGTGGCTCCAAAAGCTTGGTGATCTCTTCACTTTCGCCACTGTGGGAAAAAAGCATCACCACATCATGGGGATGAACCAGGCCCAAATCACCATGCACTGCCTGGACCGGATCGAGGAAAGTGGAGCGGGTGCCCGTGGAGTTGAGGGTGCCTGTGATTTTTCGGGCGATATCGGCACATTTGCCGACCCCACATGTCAAAATGCGGCCAGTGCCCAGTTCGATCGTTCCAAGAATCAGTTCAACGGTATGTTCGAATTGTTCGTCCAGACGGTCGGAAACGATGCGCAAAGCCTCCGCTTCGGCAAGGAGTATCTCCTTGCCAAAACGAAGAATCTCTGGCCCTTCGCGGCCCATCCTCTCACTCGACCCCTCATCGGGGGTCCATGTACTCAGTGATCGAGGCATCCTTGCCTCCTTGAGTTTTGCCCCCCCGCCCGCTAGGACAGGAGGGAGTTGATCCAATTCGGAAAGATAACCCACCCCCGGTCAAGAAAACAAGTCGGGCTTATTTGGTTCGTCAGAGTTCCCAAATTCCCTTGTCTGATGGAGGCCAGCCATGATTGCCCAGTTTGCCCTTTTTGTCTTGGCTTTGCAGACACCCGCCCAAATGACTGTTCCTCCAGGAACCAAACTTCCCCCGTACACCTTCATTCTTTCTGTCGGCGAACAAAGGGGTCGATCTCATTGTTATGTTTGTGAATCGATCGAAAAACCCGTGGTAATCCTCTTTGCTCCTGCCCGGGACCCCAACAAGGAGTCGAAAAGCGATGAGGGGTGGACCTCTGTCGAGGTTACCCAAATTGCCAAATTTATGGATGGGGAATTGGCAAGGCGGGGAGCCCTTGCATCCTGGTTGACCTTTTGCAGCCCCAAACAGGAAGACCTTGATGGGCCAATTGTTCGGTGGGCCGATAAAGCTGCCCTTCGTCGGCTTCCGGTGGGAACTTTTGAGGATGCCCAAGGCCCTCCCGCCTATCGCCTCGATGGAAAAGAATTAATATATGCAGTTATAGCAAAAGATGGGAAAATTGAGAAGGTGCTTAGCTTGAAACAGGGTGAGGAGGCAAAAGGTTTGGAATCCGCCTTAACGATTGAACTTGACCGGATCGCACCTGTTCCCCCAAAAGAAAAAAGCCCACCCAAGGAAACCAAAACCGGGTCCACCCCCGAATCGAAACCGGTAGCCAAACCGGAATCCGCCGGGTCTCCCAAAAAACCTTCCTGATCCACCTCCCCCCTTTTGATTGGTACCAATAGGAACCCCACCATGGCTGGTATTCCCGTT
>Ga0114972_10003943_pt1 | contig 11053 bp, 5 predicted proteins | sample M_140807_EF_Meta_FD_87354 | JGI IMG/M metagenome (GOLD analysis project Ga0114972, IMG submission 87354) | Freshwater microbial communities from Lake Montjoie, Canada to study carbon cycling - M_140807_EF_MetaG | ecosystem: Environmental > Aquatic > Freshwater > Lake | place: Lake Montjoie... | reverse complement strand
GCGCTCCTTCTCTGGCAGGCGCCGCTACCCGAAGGCGACTTGGCGGCGCTTGTCGAGCGGTTAGTCGACCGCGGAGGGGCGGTGCTGTTTCTCCCCCCCGAGGTGCCGACTGGGGCGTCGTTTGCCGGGATCGGCTGGGGGGCTTGGAGCGCGCACAGCCCGCCGCTGCAGCCGGCGTCGTGGCGCAGCGACGAGGGCTGGCTCGCCGGCACGCTCACCGGAGAGTCGCTGCCGGTGGGGGAGCTCGAGATCCGCCGGGTGTGCGGGCTGTCTGGCGCCGGAACCGCTCTGGCGACGCTCCCGGACGACCGCCCGCTCCTCCTCCGCGCGGCCCGCGACCGCGGCGCTGTCGCCTTCCTCGCCACGACTCCCTCCCCCCGCGACTCCGATCTCGCCGCCAATGGCATCGTTCTTTATTGCCTCGTGCAACGGGCGATCGACGAGGGGCTCGCCGCCGTCGGGCCGGCGCGGATGGCCGATGCCGGAGAGCCGGCAGGCCCCAGCGCCCGCGCGGATGACCAGAGCATGAAGCCGGCGGACGATGACTGGCGACAGATCGCCGGGCCCCCCAGCCCGTCGACCGAGTCGGGATTCCATCCCGGTGTCCTCGCCTCGCGCGGCCGGCTCGTGGCGATCAATCGGCCGGCGCGCGAGGATGTCAGTCCGGTCCTCGCCGATGAGCAGATCGACACGCTCTTCCAGGGGCTGTTGCTGAGCCGATTCGAGCAGCAGGCCGGAGGGCTGGGGAATCTCGTCGAAGAGGTGTGGCGACCGTGCCTGGTGGCGCTGTTGCTGGCGCTGGCGGCCGAGGGGCTGCTGTCGCTGCCGCACGTCTCCCCACGTATCGCCGTGCGATCGGCCCGGGAGGCGCTGCCGTGACGACTCCCACCGAGATGATCACGCTCGCGCACGGCCTCCGCTTCCAGTCGAGCCCCTGGACGCTCGGGCTGTCGATCGCCTTGGTGCTCTTCGTGGCCGCGGTCAGCGCGATCGGCTGGTGGCGGAGCGGATTCAAGCCGGGCTTCGGGCTCCTGGAGGGGCTGCGCCTGCTCATCGCGCTGCTCGTCGCGCTCCTCCTCAACCAACCGGAGTGGGTCACCGAACAGCGCCCCGTCGACAAACCGACGATCGCTGTCCTCCTCGACGATTCGCGGAGCATGGAAACGGTCGATGTCCGCCGGGACGATCGCCACGGCGGGGAGGGCCCCGGGGCGCTGTCGCGGCGCGAAGCGGTGGCGGTGCTTGCCGAGCCGTCGTTTTGGAGCCCTCTCGAGGATCGGTATGCGATCGTCATCGAACCGTTCTCTGCCGCCCACGCCGCCGATGCAAAAGCTCCGGCCGCCGGCACGAACCTTTTCGATCCGCTCGATTCGGCGGTCCGGCGCCATCCGAATCTGCGCGGGGTGGTGATCGCCTCCGACGGCGACTGGAATGAGGGAAAGCCGCCGGTGCAGGCGGCGACGAGCTTGCGGCTGGCTGGGGTGCCGGTATTTTCCGTTCCGGCCGGAAATCTGACGCCGCTTGCCGATGTCGCGGTATCGGGTGTCGATAGCGCCGTTACCGGCGTCGTCGCCAAGCCGTTTCGGGTGCCGTTCACGATCCGCAGCTCGCTACCGCGGGAACAGATGGTGACGGTCGAGGTCGAGGCCTCCGACGGCCAGCGCTTCACGAAGGAGGTGCGCCTCGCGTCGATGCAATCGACGACCGATTGGATTCTCTGGACCCCGGCCACCGTCGGCGACTACACGCTCACGGTCCGCGTTCCGCCGCAGGCCGGCGAGCTCCTTCCCGACAACAACGCCCGCTCGGTGCCGGTGGCGATCCGCGAGGAGAAGCTCCGCGTGCTGATCGTCGAGAGTCTGCCGCGGTGGGAATACCGCTACCTCCGCAATGCCCTTTCCCGCGATCCAGGCGTCGACCTCGCCTGTCTCCTCTTCCAGCCTGGGCTCTCGCAGGTTGGCGGCGGCTCGAAAGACGCGATCAAGAAGTTTCCCGGATCGATCGAGGAGCTGTCGAAGTTCGATGTCGTCTTCCTCGGCGACGTCGGCGTCGACTCGGGGCAGCTCACCGACGACGACTGTCGGCTTCTCAAGGAGCTCGTCGAATATCAAGCCTCGGGGCTCGTCTTCATGCCGGGCTGGCTGGGGCACGAGATGTCGCTCGAGGCGACAGCGCTTGGCGATCTCCTCCCGGTGGTTCTCGACCAGACCCGCCCCGAAGGGACCGGCACGGCGACGCCGGGGCGATTCGCGCTCACCGACAAGGGGCGATCGAGCCTGCTCACGCGCCTCTCCGACACACCCGACGAAAATGCAACCGTGTGGGAGTCGCTTCCCGGCTTCCAGTGGTATGGCCCCGTCGCCCGGGCCAAGGCTGGCAGCGAGGTCCTCGCCGTCCACGACGACGTCGCCAATGAGTCGGGACGAATCCCCCTCCTCGTCACCCGGTCGTTCGGGGCCGGGAAGGTTCTGTTCATGGCTACCGACGGCGCGTGGCGGTGGCGAAAGGGGGTCGAGGACAAATACCACTACCGCTTCTGGGGCCAGGTGGTGCGCTGGATGGCCTACCGGCGCTCGATGGCCAAGGGGGAGCGGATGCGGATCCTCTACACCCCCGAGCAGCCCCAGACGGGGCAGGTCGTGGCGATCGACGCCACCGTCGGCGACACGGTCGGTGAGCCACTCCAATCGGGAACCGTCACCGTCACCGTCTCCGCCCCCTCCGGCGCCACCGAGACCGTCCGCCTGGCCGCGCCGGGGGAGCAGGGGGCGTGGGGAGTGTTTTCGGGAAGCTGGACGCCGCGCGAGCCGGGGAGCCATGGCGTCGTGTTGGCCTGCGCCGAGACCGGCGACCGGCTCGAGGCGGCGGTGTTTGTTCAGGGGGCCGCCGGCGAGGAGATCGGCGCCCGGGCCCGTCCGGAGGTCCTCGAGGAGCTCGCCCGACTCACACAGGGCTCGGTGACGAGCCCCGCCGATCTTGCCGAGCTTCTGCGAGCGCTCGGCAAGCTCCCGGAAAATCCCCCCGATCTCCGCCGGGAGAGACTGTGGGCCCATCCGCTCACCCTCGCCACGCTCATCGGGCTCCTCGGGCTGTTCTGGGTGGGGCGCAAGTGGCAGGGGCTCGTGTAGCCGGCGGGGGCGGGAGCGATCGATGGCCCTCGGCGCCCGCGCCGGGGAGGGAGAGCAGTAGAATGAGAAGTGTCGACTCCCGAGCGGGGACCAGGGCGTGAGCAGCGAAAGCCAGAAAACCGTTCCACAGCCGAGCGTTCCCGGGAACGCGCCCCCCCTCGCGCTCCCCGTGGCGCTGCGGCAGCAACTCGACGACTTCCGCACCACCGTCCGGAGGGTGAAGGGGATCGAGGCGAACTGCATCGCCCTGTTCGGCGTCCTCGTCGCCTGGCTCGCGCTTTTCCTCCTCGATCGGCTCACCGACACGTCGATCCTTGCTCGCTTTGGACTGTATGCCGGCGCGATCGCCGCTTGCGGCATCTTCCCGGTGGCGTTTTATCGCTGGATCTGGGGGACGCGCGGGCTCGACCAGCTGGCGCGGCTCATTGCCCGCCGCTTCCCTTCGCTCGGCGATCAGCTCCTCGGGGTCGTCGAGCTCGTTCGCAATGCGGGCGAGCAGGCGCGCTCGCGGGTGCTGTGCGAGGCGGCGATCGGCCAAGTGGCCGAGGTGGCGGGCCGTCACGACCTGCGGGCAGCGCTGCCGCGGCCGAGGCACCGGCTCTGGCTGGCGCTTGTTGCCGTGCCGCTGGTGTGCGCTTGCGTGCTCGGGCTGCTCGTGCCGGCCGCTGCGGCAAACGCCTGGCAGCGGTTTCTCGAGCCGTGGCGACTCGTGGATCGCTACACCTTTGCCAGGATCGACAGGCTCCCGGAGACGGTCGTTATCCCCCACGGCGAGCCGGCCGAGCTCGTCGTCCATCTCGATGCGGCCACGGCGTGGCGACCGGCCCGGGCACAGGCCCGGATCGGTGGCGGGGGGAAGATCGCGGCGGCCCGTGAAGGGGAGGCCTACGCGCTCGCGCTTCCACCGCAGGTGAGCCCGGCGAGCTTGCGGCTTGCGGTGGGGGATGCCCGCCAGGAGGTGACGATCCAGCCGACGTTCCGACCGGAGATCACCGCCCTTTCGGCGCTGGTCCGCCTCCCCGATTACCTCGGCATCGACGCCCCGGTCACGAAGGGACTGCGCGCTGGGGGCTTGTCGGTTGTGAAGGGGAGCCGGGTGGCAGTGACGGCGACGGCCAACCGGGAGTTGGCCAGCGCTTCCATCGACGGCCACGACGTCGCCCCGCAGTCGTCCGCGATCGTGGCGCCGGAGGTCCTCGTCGAGGTGCCGCTCGAGCTCTCCCTCGCCTGGGAGGATCGGCTCGGCCTCTCCGGAGGCAAGCCACTCACGGTGAGCCTCGTGGCCCGCGACGACGAGCCGCCGACGATCACGGTCGATGGCTTGGGGGGCAAGGGGGTGCTCCTCGACTCGGAAACGGTCCGCTTCACGCTCCAGTCGCGCGACGATTTCGGCGTCAAACAGGTGGGGCTGGAGTGGGTGGGGAGCGAGGAGGAGGGATCCCGCGGCGAACAGATCCTCGCCACCGGGGCCCCCGAGGCCGACACGCTCGCGGCGGTGGGGACGTTCGCGCCGGCAAGCCTCGGCATCGCGCCGCAGACGATCCAGGTGCGGGCCTTCGTGGAGGATTATCTCCCGGGGCGGGAGCGGATCCGTTCGGCACCGACGACGTTCGTCGTCATGAGCTCCTCCGATCATGCCCTGTGGATCAACGACCAGATCGGCCGCTGGCGGCAGCAGGCGGCGGAGGTCCGCGACCGGGAGCTGGAATTGCTCGCCCGCAACGAGCAGCTCGAGGCGATGTCGGCCGAGGAGCTCGACGCCCCCGAGAACCGCAAGACGATCCGCGAGCAGGCGGCCGCGGAACGGAACAACGGCCGCCGCTTGGGGCGCTTGGCCGAGGCTGGGGGGGCGCTGGTCCGTCAGGCGATGCGCAACCCCGAGTTCGAGGCCGGCACGCTCGAAGAGCTCGCCGAGCATGTCAAGGCGATGGAGGAGATGGCCGCCACGCGGATGCCGGGCGTCGGCGAATTGCTCCAGGCCGCGGCGGAGGCCCCGAAGGGGAATGCCGCCGGTCAGGGAAGCCCCCAGCCGCCGCGCCCGGAAAATCAGGGCAAGCCTGGCGAAGGGAAGGGGGAGGCAAGCCCCCAGGATCTGGATCCGCCGCAGCGCGTGGGCGAGGATCGGGGCCAGGGAGGAAAGCCCGCGGCGGGAGGATCAAAGGATCCAGCGTCGCTTCCCCCGGCGCCGCAGATCGTTGACGGCGAGGGATCGGCGCCGCGGGATCGCGAGGAGCCCCCAAAGGATTCCGCAGCGGGCGGCGGAGGGGAGAGCACGCTCGGCTTGCCGACGACGACCGTCGGCGCTTTTCCCGGCGGTGCCTCTCCCGGCGGAAAAGGTGCGGGGGGAAAACCGACCCAACAGCCGCTCCTGGCGGCGGCGGTCGAGAAGCAGCGGCAGCTCATCGACGATTTCGCCGCCATCGCCCGCCAACTGGCCGACGTGATGGCGAGGCTCGAGGGCACGACGTTCGTGAAGCGGCTCAAGGCGGCCTCCCGGAATGAATTGAAAGTCGGACAAGGGCTGTCGGCCGCCGTTGCCGGCGCGTTCGGTCGTCCCCGCAACTTTGCCGGTGATGACTCCGTGGTGAAAAAAGTCGAGACGGCCACGCGGGGCAACGACCAGGTGGGGGAGCGGATGTCGGTGCTCATGGATGACCTCGATGCCTATGCCGAGCGTCGCCCGCAGCCGGCGCTGCGGACGGTGCTCGAGGAGATGAAGGAAATCGACGTCCTCGGCAGCCTCCGCCAGCTCTCTTCCGAGATTCCGCAGGAAACTGGTCTGTCGATCTCCCGATCGGAGTTTTGGTCTGACACCTTCGACCGCTGGGCCGACGAGCTCGTCCCCCCACCGAAGGATTCCCAGGGGGGATCCGGAAAAAGTCCCCCGGCCGAAAACCTGCCGCCGGAGATCGTCCTCGAGGCGATGCAGATCCTCGAGGCCGAGACGAATCTGCGGGAGGAGACCCGCGTCGCCCAACAGCGTCGCGCCGGCCTCGAGGCGGACGCCTTCACGCCCCTTGCCGGCCGGCTCGCCGACGCGCAAGCAGCGCTGGCCAGGCGCGTCGGCGCGATGATCGACAAGCTCGCCGACATGCCCGACGGCCCAGTGCGGTTTGACGAGGCGATCGAACGACTCCGGCAGCGGGATCTCTCGGGCCCCGCCGCGGCCGAGCGCTTCGCCCGCGAGATTCGCCTCTTCCGGGCAGTCGAGGAGGTGATGGACGAGGCGCGGGGAATCCTCGCCCGCCCCGAGACCGGCCGCCGCGCGATCGCCGCCGAGACCGAGGCGATCGAGCTTCTCCTCCAGTCTCAGTTTGGCGGCGGCGGCGGCGGTGGTGGCGGGGGCGGAAGCAGCCCGGGGGGCGGGGGGAGCGGCTCAACCCGGGATTCAGCGCTCGCTCGATTGGGCGACGGGGTCAATGCCCGTGCGCGCCTCGAGGCGCCGGAGGAGGATCAGGCGGTGGGGCGGAGCGGCCGGGTGTTGCCGGAGGAGTTTCGAGACGGGCTCGATGCCTATTTCAACGCCTTCGAACGGGGCCGGGAAACGACGGGAGCGACGCCATGAGGAGCCTTTCAAGAAGGTGCGGAGATCGACGTGCCTGCAGAGCCTCGAGGTCTGGCGGCTCGCCCCTCATCCTCGGCCTCGTTGTCGCCCTCGGCCTGGGGAGCGGCGGAGCCGAGGGGCAGGTGACGATCACGGTCGAGGCCGCTGGGGCCGAAGTGGCCCCAGCCGAGGCCGCTGCGGCCGACACCACGGCGCCAGCCGTGCCCGAGGATGACAACCGGGCCATGCCGGCAGCCGAGGAGGCGCCGCTTGAGCCGGAGGCTCTTGTACGGCAGCAGGTCGAGCAGATGGCCGCCCAGTACGAGGCGACGCTCACGCGGGTGCTCCAGGACGATCTCGAGCTCGTCCGCACGCTCCATGGCGACCTGCCCGTCGAGGCGCGGCGGGCGATTGCCGCGGCGGGGCAAAGCGCGGTCAAAGCGGGGGCGCTACGCCTGAGCGCGGCGATCCATACCCCACAGCCGATGCCCGTCGCGCCGCAACGGGGGCCCGCCGGATTCATCAATGACGTGATGAGGGCGTTCGGGTTCCCGATCCCTGAGGAGCATGCAAGGAGGGCCGACGGGGCCAAGGATCCTGAAGCCGAGAAGGGGCCATTCGATCCCTGCCAGGGTGTCATCGACGCCGTCGCCGCGAGCCTTGTCGAGCAGGTCGGCGAGGCAGCGGCTGCGACGTTTCTCGAGGAGCTTTCGAAACGGGAGCAGCGCCGTCGGGCGGTGGACGTGCGCCGGCTCGTCGGCATCCTCGATGACGATCTCTGGCTGAACGCCAAGCAACGGGAGGCCATCGAGGACGCTCTCGGCGCCGACTGGAACGAGGGGATCGCGATGGCTCTCGACCATTCCATGGAGATCAATGGCCGGAAGATCTATCCCGGGCTCCCGTACGACCGGGTGCTGCCCCATCTCACCCCGGCGCAGCAAACCCAACTGGGCAGCGGCAAAGAGAGCCTGGATTTCACCCGCTCGAATCGGCAGTCGATGGTGCAATCCAGGTTTTTCCGCCGAGCGAACCTCTCCCAGCAGGCCCAACGGGATCCATGGTGGTTCGAATGACGCATCCAACCTCGGCCGGATCGTGGCGAGTGGCCTGCCGCCGGGCGATCCTCGGCGCCTCGCTACTCGGACTCGCGCTCGCCGCGCACTCACTCCAGGGGGGCGACGATACCGTCGGTGACGAGAAAGAGCCCCGGCCGCAGCAGCAGAATTTTCAGACCATCGCGCTCGACCAGCAGATGCGCGGCTTTCTCGGGAACGGGAACGAGCGGGTGGCCGAGGTCGTGCGCGAGAAAGCGCAGGCGCAGCTGGAGCTCGAGATCGAGAGGATTGACGAGATCTGTGGCTTGACTGAAGCCCAACGGGCGAAGCTCAACCTGGCGGCCCGCCTCGAGACCGCCCGGGCGGTGCAACGGTTCGAGGCCTTCCAGGTCAAGTATGCGGGGCGCTCCCTCGACCTCCAGACCCAGGAGGGGCAGGAGGCTTGGCAGCGGTTCCATTATGAGATGCACCAGATTCAGCACGCCCCGCCCCGCCACGGCGGCCGGACGAGTCTCATCGGCAGGCTCCTGGTCGGGGGGCTCGACGACCGTCAGCGCGGCGTCTGGGAGGCGGAAGCGGCGCTGCGGCGGGCCTCCCAGTGGCGGCGGATCGTCGACGCGGGGCTGCTCCATATCGGATCCTCTGCCGGCATGACCGACCGCCAGCATGAGGCGCTCGTCGCTCTGCTCATGGAAGATCCGCCGCGGGTCGACATGGGGAAGGCCCGGGAGTCGTTCGGGGATCACAATCCGGTGCTCTGTTGGTATGCGATGGCGCGCCTCGACGAGGCCAAGCTCGAAGCGATTTTCGATGCCCGGCAGTGGGCCAAGGTTCGAGAGGTCATCGAGCAGGGGAAGGTGTGGCGCCCCACGCTCGAGTCGATGAAAGTCATCGAGGAGTGAGCGAATGCATCGATTCATGCGGATGCTGAACAGGGCGCAAAGCCTTGCCGCCCGGATAGCGATCGTGGCGGTCGCCGCTGGGCCGGTCGCAGCCGCGGCGCAGGCGCCGTCGATCCGCAGCGGCGATCCGGTGCCGCGCGATATCCGGGAGATCTATGACGCCGGCTGCCGGTATCTCGCCCGCGCCCAGGATCCTTCCGGCACCTGGAAGGACAGCCAGGAGGGGCCCGGAGTGACCGGGATGGCGATGATGGTCCTTCTGGCGTCGGGGGAGGATCCGAACCACGGCGCGTATGCCACGAACATCCGCCGGGCCCTTCGCAGCATCATCCGCGCGCAGGATCCGAGCACCGGCTTTTACGGCGGGAACGTCGGGATGGGGCACTCGAGCATGTACCAGCACGGCTTCGCGATGCTGGCGATGGCCGAGGCCTACGGCACCGTCGACGACCGGCGGCTGTGGTCGGAGGAGGGAGGGGATGGCAAGGGCCTGTCGACCGGCGCATCGCTCGAACTGGCGGTGAAGCTCGCCGTCACGTCGGCGAAGAAAAATCCCGTCGGGGCGTGGCGCTATTCTCCCGATGCAAACGACCACGACACTTCCGTCAGCGGCGCGATCCTCATGGGGCTGCTCGGGGCGAGGAACGCCGGGATCGAGGTTCCCGACGAGACAATCGACCGGGCGATCGACTACTTCGCCTCGATGACCGCTCCCGACGGCCGGGTCGGCTATTCCAGCCCCGGTGGGGGGAGCGACGCGACGACCTCGATCGGCACGCTCGTGATGGCGATCGCCCGCCGCAAGGAGATGCCGCAATTTGTCAAAGCGGCCGACGCCATCAAGCAGGCCAGTCAGGGGGGGCGGAACGATGGCGGGTATCCCAATTACACCCGCTATTACCGCGCCCAGGCGCTGTTCCAGGCCGACGTCGAGGCCTGGAAGGAATGGAACAGCAAAGTCGTCAGCGAAATCAAGGCCCAGCGTCGCCCCGACGGTGGGCTCGTGTCGGGCGCCAACGGCATGGATGGTGGCGAGTTTGCCGGCACGTCGCTCTCGCTTCTCGCCTTGGCCGTCAATTTCCGGTTTCTCCCCATCTACGAGCGTTGAGCAGCCGGCCGCTCCTGCCAGGAATCTTCCCATGCCCTGTTCCGTTGGTTGTCGTGGGTGGCTCTCTCCGCCGAGCGTCCCGGCCGCCGGGATGGTGTGGGGATCGATCGCCTTGGCCGTCGCCGTCGTGCTGGCAGGAGGAGGAGGCCGTCTGGCCCATGGAGCCGACGTCGACGGGACTGCGGTCCTCGCGCTGCCGGGGGGAACGCTTACCGGTCGGCTCGTGGAGGCTTCGCCGCCTGCCGAGGGAGCCAGCCCGACGATCCGCTGGCAGTCTTCTGCCTTCGCCGGCCCGTTCGAGTTCCCGCTCGGGCAGGTCGGCGGGATCTCGTTCGATCGCCAGCCCGGAGAGCTGGGGGCTGCTTGCTCGGGGCGTTGGCAGGTCGAATTGGCCGACGGCGATGCCATCATCGGCCGACTCGATTCGATCGACGAAAAATCGATCGGGATGACGATCGGCTCGGCCGAGGCGCCGATCGGGATCGACGTGAACCGCGATGCGGTGCGGCGGATCTCCACCGGCTCGGGGCAATCGCCTGCTGTCTGGGACGTTCGGCTCGACCGTGGCCGGACCTCGGCCGAGAGCCACTGGCAGAGGCGCGCCGGTGGGATCGCCAGCACGACCCCCGGCGCCATGATCCGCTTCGATGCCGGTGACGGCGATCGAATGCGCTACGACCTCACGCTCACGTGGGAAGAACCACCGCGCTTGCGGCTCGGGTTCGGCGAGTTCCGCCGCGCCCTGCCAAACGCCCCCGGCCACGAAGTCACTGTCGATGCGGCCTCCCGGATCGAGCTCACGGCGGAGGGGGTGATCGTGGTCCGCGACGAGGCCCGCCCGGAGGGGACGGGGCACGCCGATCTGGTGCCCTGCGGGCCGGTTCCCGACAAGGGCCTCGCGCTCTCGGTCTTCGTCGACCGGAAGGTCGGCCGGATCGTCGTCCGGGCGGGGGAAGGCGCGCCGCTGGCCGATCTGTCGATCGAGCCGATCGACATCGATCGGAAGCAGGGGAACCGCACCTTGGAGATTGTGGGGAATGGGCTCCAGATCGATCTTGTCTCGGGGGGCGTGGTGCTCGAGCGACTCCGGATGACCCCCTGGCGGGGAAGCCTTCCCGGGCCAGACGACAACCGGTCTGCGACGGTGGAACTGCTCGATGGAAAGGCGATCGCGGGAAGCGTGTCGGGATTGGCCGACAACGGGCGGGCCCTGGTCGTGGCGCCGGAAGGGGCGATCGACGCTTCAACCCAGACCATTCCCCTCGACACGGTGGCGGTCATGAGGTTCCCCGCCACGGCCGTCCCTCCGGCCG
>Ga0114972_10003942_pt1 | contig 11054 bp, 10 predicted proteins | sample M_140807_EF_Meta_FD_87354 | JGI IMG/M metagenome (GOLD analysis project Ga0114972, IMG submission 87354) | Freshwater microbial communities from Lake Montjoie, Canada to study carbon cycling - M_140807_EF_MetaG | ecosystem: Environmental > Aquatic > Freshwater > Lake | place: Lake Montjoie... | reverse complement strand
TGCCGCGGTGGTTGCCGACGCGTATCCGGTCGGGATTCTTTTAGGCAACCCTAGTATTTTCATGAGCCTCGACGTTTGGTGCAGAAAGGAAGGCGGATGAGTAGCGCCTTTGAATCTACACCGAATTCCGCAATCGATCCGATGTTGAGCGGTGGGGCCAACCGCGATGGATCGCAAACGGCACGCTCGTCTGGAAAGCGTGTCCTGCCATTGGTCTATTTCTCGACTGCATTGTTTGCCCTCTTCGCTGGTTACTTTTGGCAATCCAATCAATATTCGGTATCATCCATTTATTTTCTTAAGCCTCCCGAGGTCGCCGCTGACGTTGTTTTCATCGAATCGTTCCTTGGAAAGGACATCGGTTTGGATGGAATCGATGGTTTTCACGGCGTTCTCAGAAATGCTGTTGTCATCACCGAAGAAGGCCGTCAGGGTGGTGGGCAGACCAATTGTTACATTTGTCCTCAGTCAGCCAATCGATGGGGAGAGCTGGAGTTGAAATGGGAGTGGGAGCGCACGATCCAACCTGCTCTCGGGATTCTGGATCTCAACATGCACGTCTTTCCCCAATTCGACACCACTGCTGTCGCCGAGATGTACCTCGCAAGCGAAGAGACAAAAGGGCGTTGGGTGCAGATGGTGACGCTGAGTGAGAACTCTCACGATAGGAATCTTTTTGAGCCGATCGATGTAACCCGTTGGGTCAAAAATTCCAGCTATCTCAAAGTCCTATACCGCCTGAAGGCGAACCGTCTCATTTATCATCCCACGCCCAATACCCCGATCGGCTTTGCAGGCGCTCAATGCTTGCGGCATGCCGAGTATGCTCCCGAAGCAACAAAACTCTCGTTGTGGAAAGAACTGCCGGTGGGCTATGCGACTAAAGTATCGAGCCGTAAGGATTAAAGAGCGTCGAGGTGTTTACCGAGACTCTTCGCGTTCGATGGCTTTGGCAAGAAATGTCTTTGCAAAGGCCCAGCGTCGTGCGGCTGTACGAGGGCTCATGCCAAGCCTCTCCGTCGCTTGCTGGAAGGTACAGCCTTCGAAAAATCGCATCCGGACTAGAGATGCGAGGTCTTGGTCGACCGATTCCAACTGCTCAATGACATCGAGGACGATCGGAACCCGAGAGCCGGGTAGCGGGGTTTCCTGATGGAGCCACTGATTCGCGTTTTCGTGACGCATGCGCTCCATGTAAAGATCTTTGTTCGTCCGTCGCCGACCACGATCGATCAGTGTTTGCTTGGCGACCGTGGTTGCGAGGACGCGGAGGGACAATTCCGTATCGCCAGAGATGTCCCCTTTCCAACTCATCAGCTTTGCCAGGACTTCGTTCGCCAACGCCGTTGGTTGCAGCGTATGGGAGCGTCGTTCGGAGGCCATCAAACCGCTGGCCATCTTGCGAAGCCAAGGATAGAACCAGACGATTTCCCGATGGATGGTTTGGTGAAGCATGTTGTTTTGAACTCAGAGTTCACAGCGGTTGGCGTGTGCCTGTAATCGAACGGTGACCCTATTGAAACTTTTGGCATTGAGGAAATCAAGTCTCAGGCTCAAGAGTTTCGTAGATTGTTATCTTCAAGCGCAGGTTGCCGGCGACTTCGAGTTGTTTTGATAGACGCAGTGTCAATCAGGAGCAGTGCCAATCAGGAGCAGTGTCATCGAGCGGCAGTGTCGATCAGTTTCGCAGCACCTGAGATGCCGATCGCAGGAATGGTATGAGGTCCTTGAAATTCGTGGTAATCGTTCTCGAAGCCCAGGCTTTGCAGGAGTTCGTTCAGTGCTCGTCCGGTACCGATGGGGAGTATCGTGTCTTCGCGTCCATGCGTTTGGAAGCAAGGAATCGACCGTGGGGAGGCTCCATCGGCCCGCTTGGCATATGCATCTTGCCAAAGGGATTCACAGATCAGCGCACCTGACCAAAGGATCAATCCATCGCATTGATGTTTCTGAGAACGGAGCGCCAGGTCTACCGACAGCATGGAGCCTTGGGAGAACCCGCCGAAGATCATCTTGGGCGATTCCCATCGCTGGCTCTCGACGCACTCGGCGATGCAATTCTCCAATGCCTCTCGAGCTTCATCGATTCCCGGAGGAACTTCATTTCTCAGAGCGTTAAAATCATTGGTGGCAGCCAGTTGAGCCAAACGGGCCATGTTGAGCTCCCACCACGCGTTAGCGCCGTCCATCCCGTAGATTTCTCCCAAATCGATTGGGCCTTCAGGGAATAAGAAAGCGGGGGGTGGTGTATCGTCGGAAAGGTAGGGGACGATTTCTTCGGCGAGTGGAACCAAATCCGTGCCTGGAGCGCCAAATCCATGGCATAGTGTTACGACTGTACCCGGAGGGGCTTTTCGAGGCGCGATCAAGATCGCTTGGAGCGTACCCCAGCATCCGCGGGTGAGGTACCAGCCATCCGTGTCAAACTTCATAGGTTATTATTCCTGAGATCCGTCTGAAACCACATTGAGAAACTGAGTTGGTACGAGAGCCACGAGTGGCGCACGGACCAACATCGTGGGTAAGAGAGTATTCGAGCGACAAAAACCCTGTGCGACAAAGACCCTGTGCGACAGAGACTCAGTGTAACGCATGCAATGCGGAGCCTACTTGAGTTCTTTGAGCGAAACCCAGGCCAAGTACCCCAGCATCCCGGAGCAGGCGATGAAGACGGCATCCATGAGGTAGCTCGGGTACCAAAAAATGGCACCCATGCCGAGGATCGTCATGACGAGATCCACGGTAAACAATAGAAAAATCAAACCAGCGACGACGAGACCGCCTAAACACAACAATCTGGGCATCAATTACCTCGATACTCTTCAGGGATGCTCCCAGTTGACGGGTTGGACGGGCGGCACATGTTGTACTTCATTCGGGGGCATACGAAGGATGAGAGGTGACAGCTAGTGAACGCCTGATAGCATATCGAAACCTGCATAACTCCGAGGCGGTGTGCCAGCCATTCCCGCGGCGAATCCACCTCGAAAATGCGGTACCACTCTCGTCGGTATCCGAGGGCTAGTATAGTTGAACTTTTTCCACTGTCATCGCCCGCACTGGGCCTTGTTCATTTTTATTAAAAAACGGTCTAACTCGGGGCAAAACGATGGGATTTGTCGGTATAGATGGCCTGGAGAATGAGGTCGTGCACGCGTTTAGAGCCGAAATGCCGGTCGCAGCTGGTTGGGCGTACTTCGACCATGCGGCGGTGGGACCCTTGCCCAAAAGAACGGCGGACGCCGTCCGCCAATGGGCCTTGGCCGCCTCGATCGATGGCGATGTCCGCTGGCCGGAGTGGTCGGCCGCAGCGAGCCGACTTCGAGGGGCCGCAAGTGAGCTGTTTCACTGCTCCAAGCAGGAAATTGCCTTGATTCCGAACACGACTTTCGGAATCAACATCATCGCGAACGGGTACCCATGGCGTGCAGGCGATAGCCTCGTGGTCCTTGCCAACGAGTTCCCGAGCAATCTGTTGCCTTGGCTGGAACTGGAGAAACGGGGGGTGGAGGTTCGGCGTGTCGCGGTCGATGCCGATGGTCGCCCGAGTCTCGACCGCATTCGCGCCGCCATCGACGGTTCGACGCGATTGGTGACCGTCAGTTGGGTCGGCTATGCGACCGGATACCGCTTGCCGTTATCCGATTTGTGCGAGATGGTGCATCGGGCTGGAGCCCAACTATTTGTCGATGCCATCCAAGGCCTCGGGGTATTCCCGCTCGACACTTCCGAAATTCCCATCGATTACGCGGCTGCAGACGGTCACAAGTGGATGTTGGGTCCAGAAGGGGCCGGCTTCCTCTACATTCGCGAGTCCCACTTGGAACGGATCGCACCGGTGATGGTGGGCTGGGGCTCCATCGAATCCAGCCATGAGTTCAACGCCGAAGGAGCCGTTTACAAGCGCGCCGCCTCACGGTACGAAGGTGGCTCCGCCAACCATGTCGGCTTGATCGGCCTGGAGGCGAGCTTAAAACTCCTGCTGGAGCTCGGCTGCCACCAGCCTGACAATGAGATCGCTCGCGCGGTCTTGCGAAATGCGGCGAGTATCCGAGAGGTATTGCGGCGTATGGGGGCTGTGTTTCCATGGTTGGTACCCAACGACCATCGAGAGCCAGCGGCAAACTCGGCAGACTCTTCGAGTGGAATCATCAGCTTCCAATTCTCTGGCAAGGACCCTTATGAAGTTCGTCGCCGTTTGTTGGACGCAGGAGTGGTACTCAGTGTGCGGCATGGCGCGTTGCGCATTGCGACCCATGCGTACAACAACCACGAAGATATCGAACGCTTGGAGAAAGGATTGGTGAAGATCTGTGAATCATGAAAACGAAAAAACGTTCGAGGCTCTCTCTGAAGGCCCAGTGGCAGAAGGCACTGCTGCCCCGAGCCGCAAATGCTTGGTGGGTTTAGGGGAGATCCTTTGGGATGTGTATGACGACAAAGCTCTCTTCGGAGGCGCTCCAGCGAATTTCGCATGCCATGCCTCGAGTTTAGGAGCCGAATCGCTGATTGTTAGCGCGGTCGGGCGCGACCAACTGGGGACTCAAGCAATGCAGTGGATGCGGGAGCATGATTTGTCGTTGGCGATGGTCGGTGTCGACGACGCGCATCCAACCGGTACCGTTCGCGTTTCGCTGGATGCGACAGGAAAACCCGAATACGTATTCGCGGCCGATGTGGCATGGGATCATTTAATCTGTGATCGCCGATGGCTCGACGCGGCAGCGAAATGCGACGCGGTCTGCTTTGGGTCGCTGGCGCAGAGAAGTTCAATGAGTCGCGACGCTATCACCCGATTTGTCTCGGCGACGCGCGAGGATTGCGTGCGAGTGTTCGATGTCAACCTTCGGCAAAATTTCTTCAACGCCGAGATCCTCGAAAGGTCGCTTGGGCTGAGCCAGATCGCCAAGTTGAACGACGAAGAGTTGCCGCGCATTTGCGACCTTTTGAGGGTCGAGGTTACGGACGAGGTTGAGACGATCACTCGACTGGCGGATCGGTATTCGCTTCGTTGTGTTGCATTGACGCGTGGAGCCAAGGGCTCTGTCGTTTGGCTCGATGGCGAATTGGATGTGCAAGAGCCGATTTCGGTCCAAGCGATCGACACGGTGGGAGCTGGGGATGCGTTTTCGGCCGCATTGATTATGGGGATCCTCAACTGCGTTCCGCTATCGGAATCCCATCGACGAGCGGCCCTGGTCGCTGCTTATGTCTGCACCCAGCGAGGTGCGGTACCTCCTCTGCCCCAAGGGCTTTTTTAGGACTTATAAAAAAGGCTCGGCCGGATAAAATGCCTGAGAAACGCGAGTGCCTCAGGAATGATCAACAGATACGAATACGACATAGTGGTGGTTGGGGCCGGGCATGCCGGCACAGAAGCGGCTGCCGCTGCGGCACGTGTTGGCGCACGCGTCGCACTTCTGACCGGGAACCTCGATACGGTCGGGCAGATGAGCTGCAACCCAGCGATCGGTGGGGTTGCCAAAGGCCAGATCGTTCGCGAGATCGATGCTCTCGGTGGATTGATGGGTGAGACGATCGATCGCACGGGGATCCAATTCCGGCTGCTCAATAGCCGCAAGGGGCCTGCGATGCACTCCCCCCGGGCTCAAGCCGATAAGAAAGCGTATCAGTTCGATATCAAACGCCAGATCGAAGAAAACCCAAACATCGATTTGTGCCAGGAACTGGTCGAAGAGATTCTCACCGAGACCGTCGATGGCCAACAGCGCACTGTCGGTGTGCGTGTCCGCGGCGACGCATGCTTCCTCGCTCGCGCCGTGGTTCTCACGACGGGTACGTTTTTGCAAGCCATCATGCACACGGGGGAAGCGAAGACACCAGGTGGCCGGGCCGGAGAAGGCACAACCTCCGGCATCAGCCAATCGCTCCACCGCTTGGGTTTTCGAATCGAACGCTTCAAGACCGGGACACCTGCTCGTCTCAACAGTCGGACCATAGATTATTCGGAAACCGAGGTCCAGCCAGGGGACGAGGCACCTCAGCCATTCTCTTTCATGACCGACGCGCTGCCCCATCCCCAAATGCCTTGTTGGATTACGTATACCAACGAACAAGTCCACGCGTTGATTCGGGCCAATCTCCATCGCGCGCCCATGTACACCGGCCAGATCCGCTCGTCGGGACCTCGCTACTGCCCGTCGATCGAGGATAAAGTGGTTCGTTTTTCCGACAAGGACAGGCACCAACTGTTCCTGGAGCCCGAGGGGCGGTCGACGCAAGAGGTCTATGTCAACGGGATTTCCACATCCCTTCCCCGGGATGTTCAAGACCAAATGTTCAAGCTCATACCGGGGCTTGAGAAGGCGCAGATCATGCGATACGGGTATGCGGTCGAGTACGATTTTTGCCCGCCCGACCAACTCTATCCTTGGCTGGAAACCAAAGCGGTCCAAGGGTTGTACTTTGCCGGGCAACTCAATGGGACCACTGGCTACGAAGAGGCTGGCGCGCAGGGACTGGTCGCGGGTGCGAGCGCAGCGCTGCGACTCAAAGGGCAGGATGGCCTCATTCTGAAGCGCGATGAGGCCTACATCGGTGTGCTCGTGGATGATCTCGTTACATGCGGTGTGGATGAACCTTATCGCATGTTCACGAGCCGCGCCGAATACCGCATGATGTTACGACAAGACAACGCGGATCGTCGCTTGACACCGATCGGTTACAAACTCGGGTTGGTGTCTGAGGATCGGTACCGCCGATTCATCGGAAAGACGGAATGCATTGAAGCGGCACGCCGAGCTGTTGCGGCCCTTCGGATCGGTGATATTACCGGCGACCGATTTCTGAAACGAAATGAGGTCACATGGAAGCAACTTCACGAGATGTTTCCAGAATCCCTCGCCCAATTCCCGGAAGAGATCGGTTTGCAGGTCGAGTATGACACGAAGTATGCGGGGTACATTTCGCGACAGCAGGTTCAGGTAGAGCGGCAGCAGCGAATGCTCGATAAGCAAATTCCAAAGAACTTTGATTACGGAGCTATCGTCAGTTTGCGGAATGAAGCGAGGCAAAAGTTTTCTCGCATTCGTCCCCTGAATTTGGATCAAGCTGGCCGAATCAGCGGGATCACTCCTTCGGATGTCGCTTTGGTTTTGGCCTACCTCGAAAATCCGAGATTGCGAAATCTGGCGCAGGCGGAAACAGAGGATGGTGCCGAGTGAATTTGGACGCGATCATCGTCGGTGCAGGGCTTTCTGGATTGATTGCAGCCAGGAAATTGATCCGCGCGGGCCGAAGGGTCCTCGTGCTCGAGGCATCGGATGAAGTGGGGGGCCGAATCCGGACTGACTCCAGGAACGGTTTCCTATTGGACCATGGCTTTCAAGTTTATTTGACCGGCTATGAAACAGCCGGCCGCGAGTTGGACTTGAACCGGTTGCGGTTGAAGTCATTTTCAGCGGGTGCGCGAGTCCGCGTGGGCCGAAGTTGGTCCCTCGTTACCGATCCCAGTCGCTCCTCTATGTCGAACGTTCTTTCGGATGCAATCCAAACATCGCTTTCGACGGTCGCTACGATTTCCGACAAGTGGAAACTGCTGGGGTTTCGGAATGGACTGATGAAGAAAAATGTCGATGAGGTTATGGCAACTCGCGACATACCGAGCGTCGATCGGTTGCGAGAGATCGGGTTTTCGAACTCCATCATCGAGCAGTTCTTCCGTCCCTTTTTTGGAGGGATTTTTTTAGACCGGTCACTAAGCATTCCATCTTCGAGGATGGAATTTATTTTCAGGACCTTCAGCAAAGGTTTCGCAGCGTTGCCTGCGGAGGGGATGCAAGCCATCCCGATGCAGGTGGCTGAAGAGATTCCGAAAGCCTCCCTCCGATTGCGAGCGACCGTTGCCAAGGTCCAACCGGGGAAGGTAGTTTTGGCGGACGGTACCCAATGGAATGCCCCGTCGATTGTGGTCGCGACCGAAGAGCCGACGGCGTCGAAGCTGTTGGGAGTGAAATCAAGTAAAAGAGATGGACCACCCGTTGCTTCGACAACCTGTTTCTACTTTTCCATCGATCGTACGGCGAAGCATGTGCCGGTGTTGATGCTCAACGGGAACCCGTACGGTCGCATCCATCATGTGGCCTTTCCGAGCGATGCGCAATCCAGTTACGCTCCATCCGGAAAAGCGTTGCTGAGCGTGAATCTTGTGGGATCGCAAGATTTGGTCTCTGACGAACTATTGGCTGCAGTTCGAAGGGAGTTGGTCGAATGGTTCGGCTGGGAGGCTGAGCTTTGGCGGCACGAGCAAACGTACTCGGTGCCGTTTGCGCTCCCTCGCCCAAATGGTGAATCGATTTCTTCGTCCGTGTCCCCCCAGAAGCCTAATCCCGTGATCGGTGAGGGACTTTATCGTTGCGGTGATTATTGCGATGTCACGGGAGTCGGATACACGGGGAGCATCGAAGGTGCGATTCGGAGCGGTTTAGCCGCTGCAGATTCCGTGTTGCATCAGCCGAGATGAAGCCCGGCGGTATGTCCAGTGCTCCAGGCGGCTTGGAAATTGAAACCGCCGATTGGTCCGTCAAGGTCGAGGATTTCGCCGGCAAAGTATAGTCCGGGGTGTTTGCGGCTTTGCATGTCTTGAAAGTTCACTTCTCCAAGTGCAACGCCACCCGCGGTCACTTCGGCTTTCGGATACCCTCGCGTTCCCTGGATCGGTACTGAGCAGCCTTTGATCGTCTCGAGGATTTGAGTCCGGAGTTTGCGAGGTAGCTCCGCCATATGTGGGTCGTGCACTGCGCCGAGCTGACCGAGGATGGATACGGCTAATCGTTTGGGGATCTTTTGACTCAGAACGGTCGAGATCGCTCGGTTGCTTTTGTGCGATTCATCGAGAAGCCACTGCTCGCATTGGGCGAGAGACTCTTTAGGAAGGAGGTCGATCCTCAGGGATAATTGGTCCTTTTCATCGCGATCGGAAAAGCAGCGCGATACATTCATCGCGGTTGGGCCGCTGCAGCCGGTATGTGTCCAAAGGAATCCACCTCGCGACGCATTCCGTTCGACTTTGATGACCGCTCCGTTTTCGGAGGCGAGGTGCGCCGTGACCAAGGCATCGTCCAAGGTCAGGCCGCTCAGTTCATGGACCCATGTTGCGTTGGAAACCAAAGGGGTCAGCGCTGGGCGGAGTGGGACGATCGAGTGTCCCATGGCTTCCGCCCATGCATACCCATCTCCAGTCGTTCCGCATTCGCGATAGCTAAGCCCTCCTGTCGTTATCAAAACCGTCTTGGTCCATAGCTCGAACGAGGAACTGATGGTGTGTGCCGTGACGTCAAATCCTTCACCGGAGCTAGAGGGGCGCACCGAATCCACCGCACAACCAGTGATCAGCTCGGCCCCGTGCCTCGCCAATCGGCGAACCACGGCATCGCGAACATCGATCGCATGATCGCTCACTGGGAAAACCTTACCCGTTTCTTCGACTTTGGTAGCGACCCCTTCGGCTTCAAACTCGCGCACGACGTCTTGCGGGGATAATCGGCTGAGTACGGAAAGAAGAACGCGTCCTTGTTTCCCAAACGCTTCGGCGATTTTTCGATTGTCGCAGTTATGGGTAATGTTGCATCGGGTCCCACCCGACATCAGGATTTTCACCCCTGCCTTATTATTTTTTTCCAGCACCAAAACGTGTTTGTTGCGTTCTGCTGCGGTACCTGCTGCCCACAATCCCGCAGCGCCACCTCCGACGACGATTGCGTCCCATCGTGTTCTCATTTTGTATCGCTTCGTCGATTGATTCGTCGAGTAAGTGGATTCGTCGCATGCGTCAGCCTCCAAGTTTAACTTGAGTTGGACAGAAGATCGAAGGCACTTTTGGGATTTTCGAATCGTTAGGTTCGATATGGAAGATGCCAAAACGTGCTCGGACGTTGCATGCACGCAGAGAGCGGCTTGGCTATAATGTCAGGCTCGATATATCCTTGAAGTAGCGACCAAGGCTTCCATCATCTTTCACTTTGGCAAACGACGAACGAAACTCACCATGGAACGACGGAATTTTTTAGGGTCTAGCCTTGCGGCAAGCGGTGCCCTTCTCGCAACGTATCGAAATACCGTGGCTGCATTGCAAGACGCACCCACCAAGCGAGTTGGTTTGATCGGTACCGGTTGGTATGGCAAAGCGGATCTGTTTCGATTACTGCAAGTCGCGCCGGTGGAAGTGGTGTCTCTCTGTGACGTCGATAGCAAGATGGTCACCGAGGCTGCGGATATGGTGAAGGAACGTCAGAAGTCTGGCAATCGGCCTCGGACCTACGGGGATTATCGCAAGATGCTCGCCGAGAAAGATCTCGACATCGTATTGATCGCGACCCCGGATCATTGGCATGCGTTGCCGATGATCGAGGCGGTGAAAGCGGGTGCCGACATTTACGTCCAGAAGCCGATCAGTGTGGATGTCGTCGAAGGCCAAGCCATGTTGACTGCGGCACGCAAGTACAAGCGGGTTGTGCAAGTGGGAACCCAACGCCGCAGTACGCCGCATTTGATCGAAGCAAAGAAAAATATTATCGATGCTGGACTGCTCGGAAAGATTTCACATGCGGAGATTTATTGCTACTACCACATGCGGGCGAGGGAAAATCCACCCGATCAAGCACCACCGGAGAATCTCGATTACGAGATGTGGACCGGTCCTGCTCCGATGCGTCCCTACAACAAACTCGTGCATCCCCGTTCGTGGCGGGCATTCAATGAGTATGGAAATGGAATCCTCGGTGATATGTGCATCCATATGCTCGATACAGTTCGATGGATGCTGGATCTCGGCTGGCCTACGGAAGTCAATTCCAACGGCGGTATCTATGTCGACAAAAACTCCAAGGCGAACATATCCGACACTCAAACGGCCACCTTTCAGTTTCCCGAGCTAAACGTCGTCTGGACGCATCGCACCTGGGGAGATGCACCCGATCCTGCGTATCCGTGGGGTGCGACCCTTTACGGTGAACGAGGAACGCTCAAAATGAGTGTGATGAGTTATGACTTTATTCCTCGAGGTGGCGATGCCAAACCCATTCACAAGGATGTGG
>Ga0114972_10003941_pt1 | contig 11054 bp, 6 predicted proteins | sample M_140807_EF_Meta_FD_87354 | JGI IMG/M metagenome (GOLD analysis project Ga0114972, IMG submission 87354) | Freshwater microbial communities from Lake Montjoie, Canada to study carbon cycling - M_140807_EF_MetaG | ecosystem: Environmental > Aquatic > Freshwater > Lake | place: Lake Montjoie... | reverse complement strand
GGGCGCCGAGGGGCACGTTGAGCTCCGAACGGACCGAACGGCCCTCGGCGATGGCAGCAATGACCAGGCCCACCTCGGCGGCGGCGGCGGGATCGGGGGCCAGGGCCGAAAGGTCCGGCCAGCGGGCGGAGATCAGCAGGGGCTCGGACCGGGCGGCGCCGAGGTCGGCGGTCTGGTCCCAGAGCTCCTCGGTCAGGAAGGGCATGACCGGGTGAAGCAGCTTGAGGATCACGTCCAGGACCCAGGCGGCGGTAGCCCGGCTCTCGGCCTGGGCGGCCAGGTCGGCACCATTCAGGACTGGCTTGGACAGCTCGACATACCAGTCGCAGAAGGTGTTCCAGATGAAGCGATAGAGAAGATTGGCCGCCTCGTCGAAGTTGCAGCCGGCAATGGCCTCGGTCACCGCCGCGGCGGTGCGGGCCGTCTCGCCGATGATCCAGCGGTTGACCGCCCCCTTGGCCGACGCCGGGTCAAAGCCCTCGACGCGGACGCAGCCATTGACCTGGCAGAACCGCGCCGCATTCCACAGCTTGGTACCGAAATTCCGATAGCCTTCAATGCGCTGGGTCGAGAGCTTGATGTCTCTTCCCTGCCCGGACATGGCGGTCAGGGTGAACCTCAGGGCGTCGGCACCGTAGCTGTCGATGAGGTCCAGGGGGTCCATGACATTGCCCTTGGACTTGGACATCTTCTTGCCAGAGGCGTCCCGGACCAGGGCGTTGAAGAACACCCGGCGGAAAGGGACCTCTCCGGTGAAATGCAGCCCCAGCATCATCATCCGGGCGACCCAGTAGAATATGATGTCGAAGCCGGTCACCAGGGTGTGGGTCGGATAGAACCGCTTCAGGTCGACGGTCGCCTCCGGCCATCCCAGGGTCGAGAAGGGCCAGAGCCCCGAGGAGAACCAGGTGTCGAGAACGTCGTCGTCCTGTCGCAGGGGCGTCTCGGCGCCGTAGTGGGTGGCAGCAGCAGCTTGGGCCTCGGCCTCTGTCTCCTCCACGAAGACGGTGCCGTCGGGGCCATACCAGGCCGGGATCCGGTGGCCCCACCAGAGCTGGCGCGAGACGCACCAGGGCTCGATGTTCCGCATCCACTCGAAATAGGTCTTCGACCAGGCGGCGGGCTCCAGGATGGTGCGGCCGTCTTCGACCGCGGCGATCGCGGGCTTGGCCAGGGTGGCGGCGTCCACGAACCACTGGTCGGTCAGGTAGGGCTCGACAACGACGCCGGAGCGGTCGCCGTGCGGCACCACATGGCGGGTCGGGTCGATGCCGCGCAGCAGTTCCAGGGCCTCGAACTCGGCGACCACCAGCTTGCGGGCAACGAAGCGGTCCAGGCCGCGATAGGCCTCGGGCGCGGCGTCGTTGATGCAGCCGAAGTCGTCGAGGATGTTGATGATCTCCAGGCCATGGCGCTTGCCGACCTGGAAGTCGTTGAAGTCGTGCGCCGGAGTGATCTTCACCGCCCCGGACCCCTTCTCGGGATCGGCATAGTCGTCGGCGACGATGGGGATCAGGCGGCCGACGATGGGCAGCCGGACCTGCTTGCCCACCAGGTGGGCATAGCGCTCGTCTTTGGGGTTCACCGCCACGGCGGTGTCGCCCAGCATGGTCTCGGGCCGGGTGGTGGCTACGACGATCTCGCCCGAGCCATCCTCCAGCGGATAAGCAAAGCGCCAGAAATGGCCGTCAACCTCGCGTTGCTCGACCTCCAGGTCAGAGATGGCAGTCTGGAGGTGGGGATCCCAGTTCACCAGCCGCTTGTCGCGGTAGAGCAGGCCCTGCTTATGCAGGGTGACAAAGACCTTGCGGACGGCGGCGCTCAGCCCCTCGTCCAGGGTGAAGCGCTCGCGGCTCCAGTCGCAGGAGGCGCCCAGCCGGCGCAGCTGGCGGGTGATGGTCCCGCCGCTCTCGGCCTTCCAGGCCCAGACCCGCTCAAGGAAGGCCTCGCGCCCCATGTCGCGGCGGCCAATGTTACCCTCAGCAGCCAGCTGGCGTTCGACCACCATCTGGGTGGCGATGCCGGCGTGATCCGTACCGGGCAGCCAGAGAGCCGCCTTGCCCCGCATGCGCTCGAACCGGATCAGCACATCCTGCAGGGTGTTGTTCAGGGCGTGGCCGATGTGCAGCGAGCCCGTCACATTGGGCGGCGGTATGACCACCGAAAAGGGCTCGGCCGATGGATCCTCGGTCGGCGAGAAGGCGCCTGAGGCCTCCCAGCGAGCATAGAGCCGGGGCTCGGCGGTCTTGGGGTCGAAAGTCTTGTCAAGCATGGCGGTTTCCGGAGCGGACCCGTAACGGAAGGGCCGTCCGCGTCAAGTGAAGTCGTGGAAACCGGCGGACCACCCAGCCTGCAACCCGGTCTCAAGCTCCGCCGGGAGGGTTACAGGTCTTGAGGAAACGCGACGAGGCCGTGAGCATCTGGACCCGGGTCTCTTCCGAGGAAAGCCAGTGATCCTCGCCCTTGAGGGTCAGCATTTCGACCGGCTTGCCCGCCTTACGGAGCGCTTCCTCCATCTTCGTGCTCTGGGCGATCTTCACCACGGTGTCATCGGCGCCATGGATCAACAGGATGGGCGCAGTGGCCCGGGAGGCCTGGAGTCGCGGTGAGATACCCGTCAGCTTGGGGTCCTTCTCGTCAGCGATCTGGAGGACCTGGCGCCAGTACCGGACCGATCGTGTTCGCGTGGAGCCGCCGGCGGCGATCGCGGTGTCGCGTACGGCCTGAGCCCAGTCGCTGACCCCCGCCACCGAAACTGCGCACCGGTAGAGACCAGACTGCAGGGTCACGCCGGCAAGGGCGGCATAGCCGCCGTAGGAAGATCCGACGATCGCGACCCGCGCAGGATCGGCAACGCCGGTCCGGACCAGGTCGGCCACGCCGTCGGACAGGTCCGTCTGCATGCGCCCGCCCACCTCGCCATCGCCCGCACTCTGGTGGGCCGCCCCGAACCCCCTCGAGCCGCGGAACTGCGGTTGAAGCACGGCGTATCCCAGGGCGGCGTAGGCCTGTGACCACCAGTCAAAACCGATGTCGTCCCGGGCTGCAGGCCCGCCGTGGGGCAGGACGATCAGGGGGAGGCCCTTTGCCGGTCGCCCGGTGGGAAGGGTGAGGTAGGCCGGGATCTCGAGGCCGTCTCCCGCCTTGTAGCGGATATACCGGCGCTCATTGATCGCCTCGGGTCCAATGCCGGCGTAGACATCAGAAAGGAAGGATGCGCGCCCCGACTTGCGGTCTAGCAGGTAGTAGCCGTAGCCATATCCGCCGCCCTCGGCCAGGAGAATGAGCCGATCGCGGGCTGCGGACATTGAGACGACCTCGACCCGCGCGCCTTTGAAGCCCTTCGTCACCGCCGCCCAGAGCTCCCGATCCTGGGGATTAGACCAGTCGTAGGTCAGGTCGTCCCCGATGCTGCGGGCGACCGCCACCACCACCAGGGTCCCATCCTCGTAGACGAAGGCCTCACCTTGGTCAGACGGGATCTCCGTCATCTGGCCAGAGGCCACATCGACCCTGAAGAGGGTGTAGTCGTCATCCACCGGGATCGAGAGATAGACAGAAGATCCGTCTGACGAGACTCCGCGCAACGCTGGCGCGCGCGTCAGGTGTGAGCCCTCCCGGACCGCCTTCAAGCTTTTGATGCCCGGCCCGAGCAGCACCTTCCAGTTCCCGGTGGTTCGGGACTGGCGGACCTCGCCCAGGACGGTTCCATCAGGACCGACAATCCAGTCGACCGTATCCTGCTGCCCCTGGGCGACGACCTTCGGGCGACCCGAAGCACCCTGTTCGAAGAGGGTGTAAACCCCGATAGATTGGGGGAAGTTCATACCCCCCAGGATGAGACTGGCCGGGCGTGCACCGGATCGGACCCGCACCACATCGCCCCGCACGGTATTCAGGGCCCTGTCACCCTCCATGAGAAGCGGACGGCCGCGACGCGTACGGAAATTGTGCTCCAGGGCTACGAACTGTTCGCCCTTGACCGCTATCACGCCCTCGATCGTCGAGGTGATTGAGCGGATGATCACCAGGCGGTCGTCACCTATCCACAACATACTCCGGAACTTGTCGTTTCCGAGGGCCAGGATATCGATTGGCTTGGCGGTTGCTACATCGAAGACCGCGACAAACGCGCCTTCGCTGTTGCGGACAACCGCAGCGAAGACCTGCCCGCCCGGAGCCAGGCTGACAGACTCAAACTGCGGGAGCCGCCCGAAGGACTCAAGGGGCGGAGGTTCCGCCGCCAAGGTCGTGCAAGGCCCGGCGAGGACAAGTCCGAGTGCGACCAGGGCGGTGACCCACCCCCGGTTTGCGCGAAGCCAGGTCCCCTGCCGGTTCAGAAAAGCCTGGAACATAGAGCGAGCCCCTCGTGCCGCCGTTTCGGACATTCACCGCCTCTTCACCACAGACGTCAAGCCGATCCAGCGCGGGCTCAGTGGCAGGCTACCGCATCCTGCCGCCGCGGGAGATGCGTTCGATCTCGGCCTGGACCTGGACCTCGACGATGTCGGGCAGGTGATCATCGAGCCACTGCTTGAGCAGGGGGCGGAGGAGTTCGCGGACCACGTCCTCGAGGGTCCTCAGGTCGTGCGGCATCAGGAGCGAGGCCGACAGGTGCCCAAAGGCGGCGGCGGCGGCCGCTGCGGTCGGATCCGAAACGAGGCGCGGTTCCGGCCTGCGGGGCTCTAGGTCATCGCGGCGGTCGATGCGGTCCGTGAGGACAAGGACATCCTCGGGCTCTTCGTCCGGCACGAGATCGTCATCGGGTACGAGATCTTCATCCGGAAGGCGTACCTCGAGGCGAGGTCTTTCGGGCTCTTCCTCAAGCACAGGTTCGGGGGCGTCGGACGGCGCAAACGCACCCCCCTCCTCGGCCTCATCCGCGGGGTCGCCATCATCTTCGGAGATGATGCGGCGGATGGAGGCTAGGATTTCCTCCATTGTCGGTTCTGATTTTGAGTCGTCAGACATCCGCCACCGCGATTCGGACCAGGGACAGCCCCATACGCAAGGCTAGGCGCAGACGCATTAACAGGCAATTCCCGACGGTCACCCGGGATCGCCCCCTAATAGATAACCGATTCCCGGCCTTGGCGCCGCCGCAGGCTGGGGGACGGGGCGATATCCCCCTACCTAGAGGGAGCCGTCTTCAAACTCGCCGCAGAGACCGGAATCGGCCGGTCGGGGATCACCACCGGCTTTGGCGTCAGTATCCCGTCTACGCCCGAGATGGGCACTTCCCAAGGCACCCAGCCCCAGGTCACCCGCAGGCTGTTGAAGTTGGCCGCCGGATCGTACCTGGAGACTTCCGGCACAAGGTATCCGGCCTGCAGACGCCCAACCTGGCTGAGCACGCCCGCCGCCGCGACATATTCGTCGCGACGCGCGCTGATCTGGGACAGTTCGGCCGCGCGCAGTTCCTGCTCGGCGTTCAGGACGTCGATTGTGGTGCGCAGCCCCACCCTCTGCTCCTGGAGGACGCCCTCCGCGGCGATCCGAGCGGCGCGGACCTGCTGTTCCGTAGCCTCGATATTGCTCCGGGCGGCCTGCAGTCCGCTCCACGACTGAGTGATGGTCTGTCGGACGGACCGGCGGGCGGCCTCGACTCCAAGCCGATCCACATTGTTCCGTTCGACTGCGGAGCGTACCCGCGACAGGACCTGCCCGCCCGTGAAGAGGGGTACGGTCACAACCGCGCCTCCTGAAAGGGCGCGGGAATAGGCGTCTGTATGCAGCGGGCTGGCCAGACCGTTGTAGCCAAGCTGGCCCTGCAGGGCGACGGAGGGCATCTGCTCGGCCCGGGCGCCGGCGATCCGGGCCCGGCTCGCCTGCTCGGCGTACTCCGCGCCGCGAATGATCGGGCTGCCGTTCTCGGCCAGGTCCCAGGCCTGCTCGATGGAGCCGGGCAGAAGGCTGCCAATCGGGGGCTCTGGTGCGAGGTCGCCGGGGGCCTGACCGACGACCGCCTCGTAGTTGGCGCGGGAGGTGGCGAGGGTCGCCTGCGCGGAGTTGAGCAAGGCGATGGCCCCCGCGAACCGGGCCTCGGACTGAGCGACGTCGGTCCGGGTAATCTCGCCCACCTCAAACCGGGCACGGGACTCGTCGAGCTGGCGCTGGAGGACAGCAACATTCGTCTGGCGAATGCGGAGGGCCTCCTGGTCACGGCGGACATCCACGTAGAACTGGATGACCTGGCCCAGGATCTGGGCCTCGGTGCGCCGGAGGGATTCGCGTCCGGACAGGATGTCGGCTTCCGAGGCCGACACGGCCGCGGCCACACGCCCGCCCGTATAGATCGGCTGGTTCAGGGACAGGATGGCGGAACCCGAGTTGCTCTCGATATCCACCAGGGGATTGGTTCTGGGAATGGTCGTCTCGGCCCAATTCGCACGGCCCGATACGGACAGGGTGGGCCGGTAACCGGAACGGGCCTGGTACCAGTTCTCATCCAGGGCCCGCAGTTGGGCACGCTGGGCCTGGAGAGTCGGATTGGAGTCATAGGCCATGGCGATCGCCTCAGCCATGGTTTCCGCGGAGGCTGCGGAGGCTGCAAGGGCGATTCCCGCCAGAGAGACCGCAGCAAGCCAGTGGCTGCGACGTCGCATGATCATCTCGAATCCCCAAAAACCGGACGCGCGGAACACACGCCTATATGACCGTCGTTTCCTCCGGAGGCCAGTGGACCTGACCTTAAGCTTTTTTCACCCGTATCTTACGATCCGGTTTCCGGCGAAGACGCCGAACTTAGAATGCAAAGCCCGCCTGAGGCTCGAACCCGGTCAGATAGGGCGGTGCGGAGTCAAATCCGGTGCGCCGACCGATCGCTTCGGGTGTCCGAACATGGACGATTGCGCGGCCCGCAGGGCCGTTGCGCTCGATCACCACGGCCCGGCCACCCGGCCCAAGCAGGGCCAGCCAGGCCTCCGGTGCCCGGACAACGGCCCCCTCGCAGACCAGGATATCGAAGGGACCCGCCGGAAGCGCGCCAGCCGGATCCCCGTCATGACGGACCACCGTGACATCGCAGGCCTCCAACAGGGCGGCGGCATAGGGTGCGGCTATGGCGAGAGCCGACTCGCCGGCGACCGGCGCCGCCAGTTGCACGAGCTTGGCGACATCCCGGGGCCGGAGCAGACGCCGCCCCGGCGCATACTCGGGCTCCACGTCGGCATAGGCTAGGAAGGCCCTGTCCGCGGGCAGAAAGGACTCCCGCGGGATCCGGCGCATGGCGTCCTGTATCCGCAGGTCAGTCACGTCCGCCGTCCGGACCTGGCTTTCCACCATATTCAGGCGGGCTTCGGCAGTGTCGCCCATGATGTCTCCAGTCGGGAGGATAAGGATCACTTCGAGGCTTTGGGGCTTATAGTGCGACGCACAACGGCAAGGCAATGCAGTGCGGCTTCCCTGATTGCCCCCGCACCCGCCTTCTGTTAGCGATCCGCGAGCCCGGTGCGGACCGGCGCGGCCTGATGGCGGAGTGGTTACGCAGCGGACTGCAAATCCGTGCACCCGAGTTCGATTCTCGGTCAGGCCTCCAATCCTTCCAGACAAAAGACCCAGGCTACGCTGGGATCACGGGGGCTCAGAGCCTTCGTGAGGAAAAGTGGCGCAGAAATTGCTAGCTGGTAAGCGAAATCACGAGGATCCGGTCAAGCCGCCGGAGCCGCGCCAGGCGAGCGACGGGAATTTGTTAACCCGCCGCGGGGACCCTAGTCACTTGAGGGTCAGGGGAATTGATGTCCGGGATGCGCAAGTCCAACAATGTCGACCGCACCGTCCGCGACCTCGCCCTGCTTGAAAGGTCGGCGTCCACCGCCCGGGTCCTGAACCTTCTGTCGGTCTCGGCCCTGTACCGGAATGAGACGGACTATATCGAAAGACCGTTCTTCACCTCGCCACGGCTCAACGAGAGTCTCATCCTGAAACACCGCATCCGTTCCGACGAGGTCGGAGTGTTGCCGAAAGACAGGGTTACCGGGACAAAGGTGATCCTTCCCTTCGAGCGGACCGACCTGAAGATCGGTGGACGATCTTTCATGGTCGAGCAGAAGGGTTGGCGGGATGTCGTCGACGACATCTGCGGCGCCTATCGAAATCCGGAGCGGGACATCCATGTCCTCCAGTCCCTGAGCGAATTGCCCTCGCTGGATCCCTTTCTGGTCCGGGAGCAGATGCGGCGGCGCGGGGTGGATATCTCTACGTGCTACTTCAACATTTCCGAAGCCGACATTGCGCAGATGTACAGTTTCGTCGGAAAGCAGATCGAGGTCCTGCTCGATGTCTCCCACAGGAACCGGGTCGACGGATCAAGTTGGTCAAACCGCATAATCAGAATGTTGCTCTCGCCCGTGCAGGGGGAGTCCATCCAGCCTATAAGGTCGGCCCTGCGTCTCGATCCCGATGATTTCGAGGAAGGCGTCTTCGCCTGGAAGGGGTTTCTCTACTACCAGTGGGTGCTGAGCGACCTCAGGCCGCAGTTGGCGCCCTTCCTCCGGGAAATCCTGACCATGAAGGTCAGTGGCTTCAGGGATCGGGAGATGGAGAGGATGCTGGACGCAGCGCGTCGACGTCTGGCAGACCGCGTCAATGTGGTTCTGGAGGAGGTTGTCGGGGCGATCCGGGTCTATGAGGCGGCCTTCAATGACCTGACCCGAAATGGCAAACCCCTGGCCTTCTCGAACTTCATGAAGCGCACCCCGGAAATGTTCGTCCTGCTGGGCGAGCGGATCGGTGCCCTCTCGCACGTCGCCAGTTATTGGCGCTTCCGGTTTCCGCAGGGTGTCGTAGAGAAGGTCCCGACGGATGAACTGTTAGAGATTGTTAGGGATTTTGAATACAGTCTGGGGGGTGAGGGTTGATCCTGAGTCGATAGGATTTGCTCGAATCTCGGCCCCAACATTGACGAAAAATCGTCATTTTCGGACCGGGTGACAGCGGATCTGGTTATCAGGAGTGGCAAAGGTATGCGGCAGGCGACCACAGACCGTTCTGTGCGCAATCTCGGGGCCCTCCAGAGAACAGCGTCGACCAGTCGTGTTCTCAACCTCGTTGCCATAGCCAATTCGCACAAGGCCAATCCCGACTACCTCAACAAGCCCTTTTTCACGACGCCGCTGCTGAACGAGTGCCTCGTCCTGAAGCATCGTATCCGGATGGATGAGCGGTTTGTCTTCGACGATGAGCGCCAAAATTCGACCAAGATCATCATTCCCTTCGAGCGATCCGACCTCAGGATGGGCGGAAGATCCTTCTTCGTCGGCCAGCGGGGATGGCGCGATATCGTCCGCGAAATGGCGGGAGACTCGTCCAATGTGGAACGCGACATCCGCGTCCTCACCATTATCGATGAGATCCCTTCGCTGGACCCCTTCCTGCTGCGCGAGCACCTAGCCCGGCGCGGCGTCTCGATAGGCTCCTGCTACTTTGCGATTTCCGAAGCCGACCTCGCGCGCATGCAGGATTTTGTGGCGGGGGAGATCAACAACCTGATCCGCCTGACCTATGCATCCTCTGGACAAGGTTCGAGCTATTCGAGCAAACTTGTCCAAGTCCTACTTTCGACTGAAATCAACGAACATCTCGAACCTCTAAGAATAGCTTTGAGGTTAGAGGGTGAAGACTACAAAGAAGGCGTCTTCAGCTGGAAAGGTTTTCTCTATTACAAGTGGGTGCTGAATGATCTGTGGCCAAAACTCGTCGACGTCCTGAGGGAAATGCCCCAGATCCGGGTGACCGGACACAAGGACCCAGAGCTAATGGCCTACATCGACAGGACGCGCCGTCGCCTTGTGGAGACCGTGGACTTCAAGCGCCGGGAAGTGACCGAGGCCCTCGACGTTTACGACAGGGCCTTTGCCGACCTCACAAAGAACGGCAAGCCCCTCGCCTTCCGGAACTTCCTTCTGCGTGCACCGAAGATGTTCCTGATGCTGGGAGAGCGCATCGGCGTCATCTCGCATATCACCAGTTTCTGGCGCTACCGCTTCCCGGATGCCCGATCCCTGGCGGCGCCCATTGACGAGGTCCTGGATATCCTGAAGGACTTCGAACAGAATATTTCCACCGTAGAAAACTGACTTGGGAGTGCCCATGGGCCCTGTTTCTGGAGTCCTGACCCAGAGCCTTGGGCTTGTCCTCGGCTTCGGTCTGGCGATCCTCCTGGGCAGCGTATTGGTCTACGACCTGACGCAGCAGAGGCACTCGGTCCTCAGGAATTTCCCGATCATAGGCCACTTCCGCTACGGCCTGGAGCAACTCGGGGAGTATTTCCGCCAATACTTCTTCGCCGGGGACCGGGAGGAGTTGCCCTTCAACCGCGCCACGCGGTCCTGGGTCTATAGAGAGGCCAAGAACGAGGGCGGTGCCATCGGTTTCGGCTCGACAAATGACCGGCGGGAGCCGGGCACCGTTTTGTTCATCAATCATCCCTTTCCGGTCCTCGAGGAAGACAGGCTCCCAACACCGCCCCTGGCGATCGGGGAAGGTGCCTGTGACCAGCCCTTCCTCGCCAGGTCGGTGGTGAACGTCTCCGCGATGAGCTTTGGCGCTATCTCCCAGCCCGCTGTCCAGGCGCTTTCCCGGGGCGCTGGCATGGCCGGATGCTGGATGGATACCGGCGAGGGCGGCCTGTCTCCCTATCACCTCGAGGGGAACTGCGACCTGATCATGCAGATCGGCACCGCACGGTACGGGGTGCGCGATCCCGATGGTGCCTTCTCGAACGACAAGGCAAGGGAGATCGCCCGCTCGGTCAGGGCCTTCGAGATCAAGCTTAGCCAGGGCGCCAAGCCCGGTAAGGGCGGGGTCCTGCCGGGCACCAAGGTCACCGCAGAGATCGCCCGGATCCGGGGGATTCCGGAGGGCCGGGACTCGATCAGCCCCAACCGGCACCCGGACATCGCCAATGTCGACCAGTTGCTGGACAGGATCTGCAGCCTTCGCGACCTGACGGGTCGTCCCGTCGGGGTGAAGACAGCCTTGGGCGACGACCGCTTCATGATCGATCTTTGCGAAGCCCTGGCCCGCCGGGGCGCCCAGGACGCCCCGGACTTTCT
>Ga0114972_10003940_pt1 | contig 11057 bp, 7 predicted proteins | sample M_140807_EF_Meta_FD_87354 | JGI IMG/M metagenome (GOLD analysis project Ga0114972, IMG submission 87354) | Freshwater microbial communities from Lake Montjoie, Canada to study carbon cycling - M_140807_EF_MetaG | ecosystem: Environmental > Aquatic > Freshwater > Lake | place: Lake Montjoie... | reverse complement strand
GTCAGGACAGGCGCTGGGCACGTGGATCATTACCTTGGTTGTCCACTCGACAACGCGGGCTGCGATTTTGAGCAACCGCAGACGCAGCGTGTCGAACTGCGCCGCCCGCCAGGACGGTCGCGCCGGCAGGGCATGATGAAATGCCCTGTCCTCCGAGGCTCCAGCCTGGAGACCGCTTGTACCTGGTCGCACCTCCTCCGCCAGTTCACATACGAGCCGGACTCTCCGCCTGATCGACCGCCGCGCTGAGTGGCAGGTTTCCTGCGGTTTTTGCGGCAGACCTGTTGACTGGGCAGGCGCGGAGATGCCCGAAAATCGCTCTCCGCAGGCCAATTCTCTCCGGACCTCCTGACTTGGGCGTTTTAGTACGGAACTCAAAAACCTAGGTAAAAGGCCGGTTTCAGCGCGGTAGGCCCTTGCCCCGGTTCGAACCCCACTTGCCCGAAATCCGTACTTCGAGAGCGAACACTTTGGTACGGTCAGTCGGGTGGGTCACTTCTCCTCCGAAAAAATCTTCGTCGGGGCATCCAAGGGGGCAGTGTCAATCAGGCTCGTTGCAATTCCTGACCAAGAGACGCGAAGCGCCTGCTTCGCGCGAGTTGCTGCGACATGAAGAAGGGACCGATACTGCAAGAAGATGTCCTCCCGGTCTGCTGCATCGACGGCAGCCCGAAGCGCGCCCGGTGGCGGTAATGCCGTATCGGATAGGAAGGCCGAACACTCGCGCCGCCTCACGGCGGCTGTTGCCCTTGATAAACACAAAGCTGCGAACCGCTGCGTAAATTTCCACAGCAAACATCCCTGGCTGCCCCCAAAGCGAGCAGCCTAAACAGTGGACGGATTTTGCACCGCCCTCGTCAGCACAACGCCGACGATCCTGTGGCCTCCTTTGTCATCGCCCTGCACATTTTACGGACCCAGAAACGCGAAAACGCCCGGGCAATGTTGCCGAGGCGTTCTTGTCACCAGTCAAACAAAATGCGGGGATAGGGTTCGGCTCATGGCGAACAACTCTGGGCCGTAAATTGACCGCGTAGTTCGGGGCCAATAGCCCAAGCCTAGACCAAGTGTTATGCCATCATACCAGACCAGAAAAAAATCATAAAACGAGCCGTGGGGCACGCCAGATAAGCTACAATGGCCGAATGAGGCACTGATGAAATGAGCCTGCTAAGGCATTCGCGGCTTGCGTTAGATTCAGCTCATCCTTTATCGGATGGGCGCCGCAGCCCAAGCCTGCGCAATTTGTCGAAGAGGGTGGAGCGCCCAACGCCTAAGCGTTCCGCCGCCAGGGCGACATCCCAGCCGGCGGATTGCAGTGCAGCACTGATGGTGATGCGTTCCGCCGCCTCCATGCTTGCCGCCAAGGTGGGGGGCAACGCTTCGGCAATTCGCTTCGGAAACAGATCAGATGCCGTGATGGCAGGACCATCAGCCAGGATCGACGCCCTCTCCACCCGGTTGCGCAGTTCCCTAGCATTTCCCGGCCAGTCATGCGCCAGCAGCGCATCTTCGGCGCCGGGATCGAAACGCCGCGGCGCGCCCCCGCCGCTCAGCTCCAGAAAGGTCATGGCCAGCGGAAGGATATCCTCGCCACGTCGCCGCAGCGGAGGTATCTCTACCCCGATCACATCCAGGCGATAGAGCAGATCTTCGCGGAACAAACCCTGTCGCACCCGCGCCAGTAGGTCCGCATTGGTGGCGGCGATGATACGGGCGCGGAAGGGTAGCTGTTCGTGTCCGCCGACGCGCTGGAATACCCGCGCCTCCAGCAGCCGTAGCAGCTTAGGTTGCAGCGCCAGCGGTAGTTCCCCCACCTCATCGAGGAAGAACACGCCCTCTCTCGCCCGTTCGGCATAACCGATATGGCGCGCACCAGCGCCGGTGAAGGCGCCGCGCTCATGGCCGAACACCTCGCTTTCCAGCAATTCGGCCGGGATGGCGGCGCAATTGATGGCAATGAAGGGCGCCGCGGCGCGCGGCGAGGCGGCGTGCAGTAGCCTGGCCGCCACCTCCTTGCCCACGCCGGTCTCTCCTAACAGCAGCACCGGGCTTTCGGCGCCGGCGGCGCGGCGCAGCGTGGCCTCGACAGCGCGGATGGCGGGCGAGCGGCCCATAACCGCGTCGGCCAGGGGTACGATCCGCCGGGCCAGCAGCGTCTCGATGCGTTCCAGCAGCTCGGCGATCTGCAATGGCTTGGTCAGGAAATCATCGGCGCCGCCCCGCACTAAGCGCACTGCCTGTTCGATATCAGCATAGGCTGTCATAAAAACTGTGGGTACGCCGCGCAGCTCTGTATGCATGCGCTCAAAAAAACTCTCTCCCGACCCGTCGGGCAACCATAGGTCAGATAGGAACAGGTCGGGCACGGCGCGGGTCAAGCAAACGCTTGCATCTGCCATATTACGTACCCAGTCGACGTTATAGCCCTCGATTCCCAGGCGATGCGCCAAGCTACCACCCATCACGGCATCATCCTCCAACATCAGGATGCGGGCGCGTGGTTTAGCCGACATCGGCATACGGCCTGGGGCTTGGTACCAGCAAGGCGATGATTGTCCCCTGGGCGGCAGGCATGGGCTGCAATGCGCCGCCCAGCCGGGCGGCCAGCCGAGACGCGGTCCATAGTCCCAGCCCGCCATCGCGCGGCGGCGTGGCCTGGGGCGCTTCCAGCATGGCTGCAGCATCCGCCGGCAGGCCCGGACCGGCATCGGCGATTTCGATCCGTATCAAACCCTCTTTCTCCCCGGCATGCATCGATACAGTGCCGCCGGCAGACGAGACGGCGGTGGCGTTCAGCAGCAGGTTCAGCACGATCTGACGTACCAGCGTCCGGTCCACCGCCAGTTCGGCGGGCAAGGTATTGCTCCACTCCAGCCTGATGCCACGGCGCTCCATCTCATGGCGCACAAAGTGGCGCAGATCATCCAGATCGGTCGCCCGCAAGGGGCCGGCCCCTGCCTCACCCTTATAGCTGGCCAGGTTAGCGCGCACCACATTGGCAATATCGGCTAGCCCGCGTTGCAGAAACCCCAACGAGGCGGCGCGGATTGCCGGGTCAGAGCCATGGGTGGCAATGGTGTCCACCGCAGTCATCATACCGCCAAGGGCATTGTTCACCTCATGCGCCATGCTGGAAGCCAGGCGGCCAAGCTGGGCGAAGCGTTCCTCCTCGGCCAGCCTGGCGGCGATATCCTCGCGCTCTGCCACCGCCGAGGCTGTCCGGTTCAAGGCCTGGAACAGGGCGTTGAATTCGTTGCCGACATGGGCAAAGGCTTCAGGTGGCAGTGGCGGCATCAGACCGCCGGTGGCAGCGCTGGCCAAGACATGCCGGCGCAGGGTCTCTACTGGCCGGAGAAAAACACGCACAAGAAGGAAGCCCGCTCCGGCGAATAGTAAGGTTAACGCGGCACTGGCCAGTATCAGTGTCTGGCGCATCTTCGCCCGGGCCTTGAGAAGGGGGGCGATATCCAGTTCAGCCACGATGCGACCGATCGGGATGCCACCCTCGAACAGGTCCCGCGCCAGCGTCGCCCGGGCTCGTTGCGGATCCAGTATGGGCTCCCCAGCGGCGGCGCGCGCCGCGCGTTCGGCCACATCGGCCGGCAGGGTGACGCCGCTTGGCCAGGCTCTTGGGTCGGCTGCGGCTAGAACCCTCCCATCGGCCAGAAGCACAGCCGTGCTGACGGCCCGCGGGCCTTCATAATGCATTCGCGCACGGTCGAGTGCTGCGAAGGCCTCCCAAATGTCACGCTGCAGCAGCGCCGGCTGCACCGCAGTTGCCATGCCATCGAGATAGGTGGCGGCAAGTTGGGCGAGATGCAGGCGTTGGTCCTGCTCCAGCCGTTGCAGCACGCCCAGGCTGAACACGAACGCAACGACCACCACCAATCCACCCACCATCAGGGGCACCCGCAGCGCCAGGGACCAGCCGGTCGGACGGGTGATCATCCGGCGCGCCGGACAGCATCGCTCATGCGGGCGATACCCTCATAAAGCGCGAGGTCAGCGGGAATGAAGCCCTCGAGTTGCAGGGTGGCGAGGATGCGCGCGCCGCTTGGCGTGGCCTTCATACCCTCCAGCGCCCTGGCCAGGCTCTGTGACAGGGGGGCGTCGCGCTGTTCCATCAGGCAGCAGATCGGCGGAAACCCATGCCAGGCGGAGCGCGCGACCACGCGCGTCTGTGCCGTAAGTTCCGTCTCGCGCTCGGCCATCACTTCCCAGACATAGCCATCGACGCTGCCACTGGCGGCCAGGCCCGTGCCAACAGCCCGAATGACATTGCGATGCCCCAAGGCGAAGAAGCTGCTTGAGAACCATCGCTCCGGCCGGGTGCCGCGCTCGGCCAGCATCCAGCGGGTCACCAGGAAGCCTGAATTGCTGTCGGGATCCGAGAAGGCGTGGCTGTGCCCGCGCATGTCGTCCAAACTGCCGATGGAGGTCGCTGCATCGGCGATGAGGTAGGATTGATAGAGCGGTCGGCCGCGATGCAACGGTACGCTCAGCGCAGCGATTTGGTTGCGGTGCTGCACCAGCGGATAGCCGCAGATCCAGGCGGCGTCGATCTGTCGGGAGAGCAGCAGCGCTAAGACCTCCTGGTAGGTGCGGCGCTTGACCATCTGCACCGGCAGGCCGAGGGCGCCAGAGAGATATGCCTCCAGGTCACGCAGCAAAGCGAGATCGGAATCGAGAAACACGGGGGTCAGGCCAAAGCGCAGGATGTTGGTCTGCGCGTGGAGCGCGGGCATGGCCAGACCGCTACCCAGCAGAGCCGCCGTGGTGCGGCGGGTCAATTGAGCAGGCTGCTTTGCCATCCTGGCGTCACCTCGTCGGTTGCTGTGGCCGTTTCAACGCGAAACATGGCTTAAAAACAGCAAAACGTCACGTAACAATATCCAATCCAGTTTTTGGGATTCGTGGCCTGATAAAGTCCAGAAACACGGATTGCTGAACGCCATGCTGGCTCGACGACACCAGGGAACGCCTTGCGATCCGACCGCAGCCCTTGCTGGCACGATTGCTGCTCTAACGGATCGAACGACATGAGTGGGAGACGATCATGACTGCGTGCAACCGTTTGGCCGAAGGCGGCCGACGCTTTTTCCTCTCGCGCGGCGCCGTTGCCGCTGCCGGTGCCGCAGTGGCCGCCACGGCTGTTCCCCTGGCAGATGCGCAGGCCGAACCAGCCCCAGCCCGGCTGACCTACGCCACCACCCGCCTGGCCAATATCAGCGAGCTGAAGGTGAATGAGCCACTGTCCATCACCTACCCCGATGCCGATAGCCCCGGCGTGATCATCAAGCTGGGCACCCGCGTCGTCGGCGGCGCCGGGCCGGATGGCGACATCGTCGCCTACAGCACAATGTGCCCGCACAAAGGTTTTCCGCTGGTCTATCGCGCCGATGACCGCACACTGAACTGCCCTGGCCATTACAGCCGCTTCGATGCGGAAAAATCTGGCCTGCAGATCTGGGGGCAGTCCACCGCCAATTTGGCGCAGTTCCGCCTGGCGGTCGGTGCCAATGGCGATATCACGGCAACCGGCGTGGATGAACTCATCTACGGCCGCATTAGCAACGTGCTGGCATAAGGGGGGCTGGGACCATGGCTTTTAAACGCAATATCGACCGCCTGCCGATCCCGCCGCGGGACGCCAAGGTGCACAATGTCACCTGCCACTTCTGCATCGTTGGATGTGGATACAAGGCCTATTCCTGGCCGGTGGGTGGTCAGGGTGGCACAGCGCCCAACCAGAATGCATTCGGCGTCAACCTAGCCCAGCAGCAGCCAGCCGACAGCCCGGCCTGGTACTCCCCGTCGATGTACAACATCGTCAAGCAGAATGGTCGTGACGTGAACATCGTGATCAAACCCGATCACGAATGCTCGGTGAATTCCGGCCTGGGCTCGATCCGCGGCGCGCGGATGGCCGAGACCTCTTACTCTGCCACCACCGGCACCCTTTCGGCACGACTGACCGACCCGCAGGTCTGGCGCTATGGCGGCATGGTGCCGTCATCTTGGGATGACGCGATCGGGCTGGTCGCTGAGGTCACCCGACGCGTCGTGGCCGAACAGGGCGAGGATGGCCTGATCGTCTCGGCCTTTGACCATGGCGGCGCCGGCGGCGGCTACGAGAACACCTGGGCGACCGGAAAGCTCTATTTCGAGAGCATGAAGGTGAAAAATATCCGCATCCACAACCGCCCGGCCTATAATTCAGAGGTGCACGGCTCGCGGGATATGGGCGTGGGCGAATTGAATAACTGCTATGAGGATGCGCAGCTGGCCGACACGCTCTTCGTGGTCGGCGCCAATAGCCTGGAGACCCAGACCAACTACTTCCTCAACCACTGGGTGCCGAACCTGCGCGGCAACACGCTGGACCTCAAGCGTCGTGAGATGCCCAATGAACCGCATGCCGCCGCGCGCATCGTGGTGGTGGACCCGCGCCGCACCGTGACCGTAGCCGCCTGCGAGGCCGAGGCCGGGCGGGAGAATGTGCTGCATTTGGCGATCAATTCCGGCACCGATCTTGCGCTCTTCAACGCGCTGCTGACCGAAATCGCAGCGAAGGGTTGGCTTGATCGCGCTTTCATTGCCGCCAGCACCAGCGGTTTCGACGCGGCGGTCACCGCCAATCGTACCACGCTGGAGCAGGCGGCGCAGATCACCGGGTTGACGGTGGCGCAAATTCGCCAGGCCGCGGAATGGATAGCTCAGCCGAAGGCTGGCGGCGCGCGGCGGCGGACGATGTTCGCCTATGAGAAGGGGCTGATCTGGGGCAACGACAATTACCGCACCAATCAGAGCCTGGTGAATATCGCGCTTGCCACCGGCAATATTGGGCGGCCCGGTGGCGGCTGCGTGCGGCTGGGCGGCCATCAGGAGGGCTATTCGCGCCCCGCCGATGGCCATGTCGGCCGGCCCGCGGCCTATGTGGACCAACTGTTGATCGGCAACCGCGGCGGTGTCCACCATGTCTGGGCCTGCGACCATTTCAAGACCACGCTTAACGCCAGCGAGTTCAAGCGCGCCTACAAGCGCCGGACCGATCTGGTGAAGGCGGCCATGGACAGCGTGCCGGCGGGCGACCGCGCGGCGCAGATTGACGCCATCATGGGCGCTATCCGCCAGGGCGGCCTATTTAGCGTGGATGTCGACATCGTGCCGACGCAGATCGGCGCCTGCGCGCATGTTGTGCTGCCGGCGGCGACGTCGGGCGAGATGAACCTGACCTCAATGAACGGCGAGCGGCGCATGCGCCTGGTTGAGCGCTACATGGATCCGCCGGGTCAGGCGCTGCCCGATTGCATGATCGTGGCCAAGCTGGCGCAGGGGCTGGAACGCGCCTGGCGCAGCGCGGGCAATGCGGCGGTGGCGGACAAATTCAAGGGCTATGACTGGCGCTCGGAAGAGGATGCGTTCGAGGATGGATATCGCAAGCACGAACGCGGCGGCGAGCATGTGACCTATGCCCGGCTGCGCGCCATGGGCACCAACGGCTTTCAGGAGCCGGCGACCGGCGTGCAGAACGACCGGATCGTGGGGACCAAGCGGCTCTTCGCCGATGGCCGCTTCAACAAGCCTGATGGCAAGGCCGTCTTTGCCAGCACGCAATGGCGCGGGCTGCAGGCCGAGGGCAAGCAGGCGGAGAAGGAGAAATTCCGCTTCCTGATCAATAATGGCCGGGCCAACCATGTCTGGCAGAGCGCCTATCTCGACCAGCATGACGAGTTCCTGCGCGACCGCTTTCCGCTGCCCTTCATCGAGATCAACCCGGCCGACATGGCCGAGTTGGGGCTGGCGCAGGGCGACCTTGTCGAGGTCTATAATGACAATGGCGCCACCCAGGCGATGGCTTGGCCTACCCCATCGGCGAAGCGGCGGGAGACCTTCATGCTCTTCGCCTTCCCCACTGGCGTACAGGGCAATGTGACGAGCAAGGGGGTGAACGAGTTCATCATCCCCAACTACAAGCAAACCTGGGCGAATCTGCGCAAGATTGCGGATGCGCCTGAGGGCGTGCGCCATCTCTCGTTTAAGCGGCAGGATTATCGCCCGGTGACGTGATGGGGGCAGCGTCGATGGCATCATCGGTGGTGATCGAGGACAGTGGCGCAGTCTGCGATGTCCAACAGGGTTTGGTCAGCGTCCAAGCCGCTTTGGCGCTGCTGCTGCAGGGCGCGGCGCCCGTGACCAGGACCGAGATGGTGCGATTGCATGCCGCCTCTGGCCGCATTGTCGCCGAGAATGTTCGGGCACGGATCGCGATGCCGCCTTTCGACCGCGCCGCGGTCGATGGTTTCGCGGTGGGTGCGGCCGGGTGCGGGCCGTTTCGTGTCATCACCCGCCAGCCGGCCGGCCTGGCTGAGGGGGCGGCGCTGCGGCCTGATGAAGCTGCGGCGATCTTCACTGGCGCTGCTGTGCCGGGCGGTACGCATGGAATTGCCATGCGCGAGGTGAGCCATGCCGAAGCGGAGATACTGCATCTGCGCTTCGCCGCGGCGGCGGGTGACAATATCCGGCGCCGTGGCGAGGACGCGGCCGAGGGCGCAGTGATCCTGAGCGCGGGCACCCGCATTCATGCGCGGCATGTGGCGCTATTGGCGGCGGCAGGGGTCGGTGCTGTTTCCGTCTATCGGCCATTGCGGGTGGCCATCCTATCCGCCGGGGATGAACTGGCTGAAGCTGGAGATCCGGTTGGTCCGTCGAAGGTGCCGGATTCGAATAGGCCGATGTTGCGGGCACTTTTGGGAGATAACCCCATCGAGATCGTCGATTGCGGGATTGTGCCGGATGACCGAGCCTTAATTGCAGCGGCGCTACGTCAGGTGACGGGTTGCGACATCATCCTCGCCACCGGCGGCGTGGCTGGCAGCGAGACGGATCACCTTCTAGGCGCCTTGCGGGATGCGGGCGGCCGGGGGGACTGGATGCCTATCGCGCTAAAGCCGGGTAAACCCCTGGTGTTCGGGCATCTCGGCGATGCGCGCTGCCTCTTCCTGCCCGGAAATCCGGTCGCTGCGATGGTTGGCGTTATGCTGTTCGCACAACCATTGGTCGCGCGGTTGTCCGGATGCGCTGGCCAGGCACCCCGATCATACAAAGCGATCTTGCAGAATGGATGGCCCAGGAAGGCAGGCCGCGCCGAGTTCGCGCCGGCGGCGATCGTGGATGGCGCAAGCCCGGACCAACTTGTGGTCGAGCGTATAGCGCGGGCGGGTGCAGCGCGCCTCACGCCCCTGGCTGCTGCGGATGGTTTGCTGGTGATCGACGCACTGTCCGGTGATGTGGCGCCAGGGGACCGGGTGGAGTTCATTCCTTTCCACCGTTGACGCCATGGCCGGCTGATGACGGTCTGCGCAATCACCACCACCCTCTATCGCCCGACACCGAACGGTCCAACGCGCGTAGGGCCCTTCACTCGGCGTTGCGGACTGTCATCGCGGTTGCACTACCCTGTTTTTGCTTCGCTGTTCGGCCCAGGGGCGCTGCGCTGATAACCGCAGTCGGCCATTATATCGGGCTGGCAATGGCCCTGATCGCTGCGCGCATTGTCAGTTGCCGCGTTGTCGCGGCTGCCACAAAAACTTCATCGGACATTTCAAATCAATTCCATTAATATAGAATAATGGAAATGCAGTTTGTAGCGGCGGCCTTCACCGCCCTGGGTCAGACCACGCGACTTGAGTTGCTGCGAGCCTTGCTCTCCGCCGGCCCCAGCGGCATGGCCGCAGGTGATATCGCGGCCCGGCTCAACGTGCCTGGCTCGACGCTCTCCTTCCATTTGCGTGCACTAGAACAGGCCGGCCTCATCGCCGCCATCCGCCAGGGCCGCAGCCTGATCTATGCGGCGCAGATCAGCGCTTTGCGCGGCCTTATCGGTTTTCTCACCGAGGCCTGCGGCAGTGATCTCGCCACCCTTCCTTCCCCCGCGCCCCAGGAGTTACCGATGTTTAACGTCCTCTTTCTCTGTACCCATAATTCAGCGCGTTCGATCCTGGCCGAGGCCTTGCTGAACAAGATCGGCCAGGGGCGGTTCCAGGCCTTCTCCGCCGGCTCGGCGCCTTCGCCCAGCGGGCCATTGCCGGAGGTGATCGCGCAGCTTCGCACCCTTGGCCACGACGTCTCCGCCCTGCGCAGCAAAAGCTGGACGGAATTCACCGGGCCGGATGCGCCACGGATGGATTTCGTCATCACCCTTTGCGACATTCTGGCCGGCCAATCCTGCCCCGATTTCGGCGACACAATCGTCACCGCCGCCTGGCCGTTACCGGACCCGATGAAATTCACCGGCAATACCGCCGAGCGGGCGACATTGCTGAACGGGCTTTATGGCGGGCTGCGTCGGCGCCTGGAGGCCTTCACGGCCCTGCCTATTGCGGCACTGGACCGCATGGCGCTGAAAGCCCGCATGGATGAATTGGCCCACCCGCAGAGTATGGGGCTTTGAGCATGACACATTCCGGACATTCGCCGATGCGCGTGGGCATCAGCGGCATGGGCCGCATCGGCCGCCTCGCACTGCGCGCCGCCATGGGTGCGGCCGAGCGCCAAAGTGACGACCCGCGCGCCGGCAACCGGCTGGACGTCGTGCATCTGAACGAGATCAAGGGCGGTGCTACGGCCTGCGCGCATTTGCTGGAATTCGACAGCGTTCAAGGCCGCTGGCGCGGCGACATCGCGGCCGAGGCCGGCGGCATCAGCATCGGCCAGCGCCGCCTGACCTTCTCCGAGCACGCCCAGCCATCCGACATCCCCTGGGGCGATCTGGGCGTGGATCTGGTGTTGGAATGCACCGGCAAATTTCTCACGCCCGAAACCCTGCAAGGCCATCTCGACCGCGGCGCTAAACGGGTGATCGTGGCTGCGCCAGTCAAATTCGACTCGGTGCTAAACGTGGTGGTGGGGGTGAATGAGCATCTCTACGACCCCGCCCGCCACCCCATCGTCACTGCCGCTTCCTGCACCACCAATTGCCTCGCCCCGGTGGTCAAGGTGGTGCATGAGGCCATTGGCATCCGCCACGGCCAGATCACCACCATCCATGACCC
>Ga0114972_10003939_pt1 | contig 11060 bp, 6 predicted proteins | sample M_140807_EF_Meta_FD_87354 | JGI IMG/M metagenome (GOLD analysis project Ga0114972, IMG submission 87354) | Freshwater microbial communities from Lake Montjoie, Canada to study carbon cycling - M_140807_EF_MetaG | ecosystem: Environmental > Aquatic > Freshwater > Lake | place: Lake Montjoie... | reverse complement strand
TAGATCTATTGCCGCAGGATCGGACCGCTCTTGACGAGTTGCATTGGCAGACCATGGCCGCGACGCTCAAAGTCCATGCCGACCTTGAGGAAACCCGCAATTTGGCTGACAACGCGTTTGTCAGCGACCTGCGCCGCGCCACTCTGGCGGTGCAGGCGGTGCAGACTCTGGCTCCGGGCGACGGAGTGGATTTGACATCGGCCCGTCTTGATGTGTTGGAGCAAAGTTTGCGGATGCTGGAAACCGGCCACAACCTGCAGGAACTGGTGGACGGCTGTGCCGCGCTGGTGGCGATGGAGCGCTGGGAATTCCGCATGCCGCAGGGTCGCACGGTGGAACGCCGCGACTGGGCATGGCTCGCCACCCGCGTGCGCATGGCCCCCGGTCAGTTCACGAAGTTGGAGTGGAAGGATGAGGCCGCGCGCAATGCCGTGGCTGCGATGGTGGCACAGCTCCGGGAGATTCCGGCAAGCCCGCCATTTCTCACGGTTGAGGCGGAAATGGGCAAACGCCGGAACTTGCGTTATGCGATCACCACACGCAATGAACTCGAACAAGTGTCGGGCAAACTCAGGGCCGCTCTTGCGCCGCTGCAGCAATCCATGGAGACGGCGCGAAGGAATTTGGCGAAACTCGCTCCGAAAATCAGCGAACTCGCCCTCGCCCTGGCCAAGGAGGAGGCGGAGTTGAAAAAACAATCCGCGCAACAAGTCGAGACCGCCGCGACCACCGCCCCCCCTGAAAACAGCAATCGCAGTCGACCGCAATGGACTCGCCAGCAGCAGATCAATCTCAAGATCGAGTCTTTGAAAGACCTGATTCGCGCCGATGCCAACGAACAGAACATTCTGAAAAAAGACGAACGGGATCGGATGCGCGATGCCGATGATGCGATTGCGATGCTCAAGGACCCGCCGCCCGCCGCAGCGCAGTTGTTGTTGTCGGCCACGCAGGGCGTGCAGGCCGAGGGACAAAAAAACGATCTCGTGCAGGCGGTGGAGCAGGAGCAAAAAGTTGTCGACGCGCTGATCCGCATCGGCCTTCATTTCGACGCGCTCGAACAGGGGAAGGATCCCGACCTGACCCGCGCGGAGTTGCGCAAGGCGGAGGAAGATCTCGGCATCAAGGACGCCCTTGACGAACAGTTTGGCAAAGCGGAGATGCTCGCGGAAATGACGGAGCAGAGCCCCGAGGAGATGCTCAAGGAGTTGGAAGCCAAGTTGCCGACGAATCCAGAAATGCAGCGCGAACTCGATCAGATCGCCAACACCGATTTGGCACTAGCCAGAGACCTGCTCCAGCGGGCCGCGAAGGCGGAAGCCGGCGTCGCCACGACTGTGGACGAGCAGAAGGCCAGGGACGAGAACGAGATGGGCAAACTCGGCGTGCTCGATGCCGCCCGGCTCGCGGCTGCTTGCGCCCGAGAGTCTCAAACAGCGGCGGCATCGACCCTGCAACTCGTCGGGCAAGCCGCGAATCCTCCTGCCAAGGAGCATGTGCAGTTGTCTAACGATCAAGCCGCCGCAGCAATATCACTTGCGGATGAGTTGGTGGTGGCGGCCCAGCGCCTGGAGGCCGGCCAGAACATCGAGGAGATCGTCAATGCATCGGCGACAGTGATTGAAAAAGTAGGACTAATGATTCCTCCCTGCAATCAGGTCCGCGACCACGCCAACCCGGCAGCGCAGATTTTCGGGACCGAAGCGAAAAAGGTCGGCCCCGATCAGGCAATCTATCAACAGGCGGAACAACAGGAGACGCTTTCCGCACAGAAATCCGATCAGGCGGTTGCTGCGGCACGCCAGGCCGAGGCCGCCGCACGCCACGCCGCCGAGTGCGCCCAGGCAATGGAGAAAATTCCGCAAGGTGCCCCCGTGAACCGCAGACTGGCGGTGGCGGCGCTGCGGCAGATGCCGGTGAAAATCGATGCCGCGGACGCGGCGGTCAATCTGGAGCGGGCCGCCCGTCACGAGCAACGGTTGAACCAGTCGGACGGTGGTCAGAATCTAACAAATCTTGCGGCGCAGGTCGATCACGCGGTGAAAAACGAGGTGGCAGCGGCGGAGTCGGCCCTCGGCACCGCGCCGCAAGCTGCGGTGGCGCAGGCTCCGGTGCAAAAAGCCAGCGCGGAGTTGACACGACTTGCCGATGCCCTGAAACAACTGGCCGACTCGCCGCCGGCATCTTCGCCCATGGCCGCACCTCCTGGTTCGCCGTCTACCAGCGCGACACCGGCCGAGCAACAGGCGATGGCCCGCGCGCTCGATGCGCTCGATCAGCAGCTCAATGAAGCAGCCGCCGCTGCGGCAGCAGCTGCGGCGGCCGCCGCGGCCAAAGGAGGACCACCGATGGCTGGCAATCAGCCTGGGCCTCCCGGCGGCATGGCACAAGGCATGATGGCATCAATGCGCCAGGGACGCTCGTCGAAGCCCCCGCCGATGCCCGGCATGCCGAGCCCCGAGGGCGAGCCGATGGAAAAATCCCTTGGCGGTGCCAAACTGGATGCGGCCGGTCCCTCACAAGGTCAGGCTCCGGAATTGCAGGCGCTGCAAAAAGGCGACTGGGGCAAGCTGCCCAAAAAACTTGCCGAACAACTCAGCAAAGGCCAGACCGAAACGATCCCCGCCGAATATCGCGAGGCGGTGGCCACGTATTATCGGGTCATTGCCGAAAAATCAAAAAAACCATGAGCCGGCCTTTTCTAACAAATATGCGGATTTTCCCGAAGCATCGCGCCCCGCTGCACTATCTGTGCGCACTCGCCCTGATTCTGCCGCCCCTTGCCGCGCAGGCCGACCAGAAAATCGATGACGCGTTGAAACTGGCCACGGGATTTCTGGTTTCGCAACAAAAGCCGCAGGGGATGATCGGCGATCAATTTCCGATGCCCAACACGGCACTGGCAGTGCTGGCTCTCGCCGCCTGCGGTCACCAACCCGGCGAGGCGACACCCGAGGGCCAGGCGATGCGCAAGGCGATCGATTATGTGTTGCTGCCGGACAACCAGACTGCGGACGGATATTTCGGCAAGGCCGACAACTCGCGCATGTATGGTCATGGCATCACCACCCTGATGCTTGCCGAAATGCTGGGCATGGGGATGGATGAAAAGCAGGACGCGCTGATCCGTCAAAAGTGCAAACTCGGAGTCGAATTGATCCTGCGCGCGCAGGGCATGCGCAAGGATCCGCAGAACAGCGGAGGCTGGCAATACGAACCCGACAGCAGGGGATCGGACTTGTCGGTAACCTGCTGGCAGACCATGGCACTGCGCGCGGCGCAAAACGCCGGACTTGATGTGCCGCGTGAGGCGGTAGACAAGGTTGTCGGCTACATGAAGCGCTTGTACAAACCCGTGGGCGAAACCCGCGGTCCCACTGTTCCGGGTGGTTTTGGTTACTCCTCGCCTGCCACCACCATTTCGACCACCGCGGAAGGATTGCTGGCGATGCAGGTCTGCGGTCAATACCAGGCCGATGAAGTGCTGTCCGCATCCGAACTGTTGTTCCCGCTGGATCTTAAAAACGAAAAGCAGTGGTTCTACTATACCACCTACTATTACGCACAGGGCATGTATCAACGCGGCGGCAAACATGCCGACACCGCACAGCGCATGGTGCCGGCCACATTGTTGCCGCTGCAATCCCGCGAGGGATGGTGGCAGAGCGTCGGCGGAGAGGAGGCGGGACCCGGGAAAACCTACTGTACCTCGTTGGCGATTCTTGCCCTCGCGGTGAAGAACCACTTCCTGCCGATCTATCAACGCTAGGGCTCGCAGGATGCGATCATGAGGTTTCGTCGCGCAGGTCCGAATTCATCCGTCATCGGCAATCATGAAGTCACCGCATCTTCATTGCCTTTCCTTTCAATCTGATCGTTTTTTCCGTTGACATTATGATGTGCCGATTTTAGTTTTTGCCCAGACTGTCAATCTGTAGATAAAAAACCATATGATCAGATCCTTGCGAAAGTTTGTCCTGGCGATTTTCTTGTTGCTCTCACTGGATGCCCGTGCCCAGGAGGACATGAACCGCGTTTACAGCGATGGCATGAAGGCCTACTCTGCCAAGAACTATGCAGTGGCAATTGAGAATTTGTCCAAAATTCTTGAGAAAACCAAGAATACCACCACCGAGGAGGTGATCTATGTTCTGGGGTTTTCCCATTACAACGAAAAGCAATACGAAGATGCCGCCAAGATCTTCAATATGCATGCGACGCTGTTTCCCACCCACCAGAATGCTTCGGAGGTGCAGCTTTTCCTGGGTCGCAGTCTTTTGAATGTCGAGGGCAAGGAGGATGAAGCCATCAAAGCACTTGGCAAAGCGGCGAAAAATCCCGAGTACCTTGAAGAGGCCCGTTTCTATGCGGCCGATGCCTACATCAACAAGAAGGACTACACCAAAGCCGCGGAAATCCTCGAAAAGGCGATTTCGGAAAACGTTTCCGGTCCGGGCATGATGCGCGCCTGTTTGAAGTTGATCGACATTTACATTGAAGAGGAAAAACTTGTCGAAGCGGTCGCTCTGCTGAAAAGGGTGCAGACCACTTCCAGCTACGCCGATGTCATCGTTGTCGTGAACCACCGCCTTGTGCAGATCGGCGACAAACATCTGGAGGCAAAAAATTATCAACTCGCCCTCTCCACGTATTCATCGGTCAAACCCCACGCCCAGGTGGTCGCTCTGCAGACGGAGCGATTGGAGCAACTGACGGCCTATGAGGGCGTGTTGAAGCGCGGCATGGAGGCATTCACGAAAGTCAACAAACCGGTGCCGCAGAAAATGCAGGATCGTCTCGCCCTGATTGTCGGCACCGTGGATTTTGTCAACAGTTCGATGAAGGAGATCAAGGCGATCACCGACTACGATGTGATGCTGCGTTACCGCATCACCCGCTGTTATTTCAACATGGACCGCTATTGGTATGCGATTGCGGGCTTTGAATCCATCGTCCGCGATTACCCGAACTTTGCGGAAGCTTCGATCTGCCTGTATGGCGCGATCTACTGTCAGACGAAACTGGACCTTACCGACAGCACGGTGGCCAACTGCACTTGGTATCTGGACAAATTCCCCAAGGGTGTCTATGTGGACCAGGTCGCCGAGATCAAATCCGGAATCCTTTTCAAACAGGAAAAAATGAAGGAGACCTGTGATTTCCTCGTTGAATTCTTGAAGAAAAATCCCGGCATCGAGGGCAAGGAGTTTCTCCGCAGCATTCTGGCCAACACCCGGTTTGCGGATGGCAAGTTTGACGAGGCCGCTGCGGATTACGATGCCATGATGAAGGACTATCCGAAATCGGGAACGATGGAGGAATACTTCTACCGCCGGGCCCTTTGTGATTTCCTCAGAAACGACTACGAGAACACCCTCAAGTCCTTCCAAGCGTATGAACAGAAATATTCGCCGGGCACTTTTACATCCGACATCCGTTATCGTCGCGGCATCATCCTGCTGGCCCAGGCGAGCCAGTCGACCGATCCGAAAAAGCAGGATGATTACTACGAGCAGATCTTCGCATCGATGGACTTGTTGTTGAAAGCCCAGGACACGGAAAAATACCGCGGCCAGATTTACATCCTGCTCGCCGATGCCCAGAAGGCCAAGGGCGGCATGGAAGTTGCGGCGGCCACCAACTACGCCAATGCGCTGAAGTTTGCCAATGGCGACAAAACGGTGATTCAGTACGCGCTTGAAGAGGCGACCACCGCACTCAAAGAGGGGCGCAGATGGAAAGAATTGACCGATCTGTGGAAAGTTTTCCTCAAGGACAACCCCGGCCATCCCATGGAATTGCGGGGCGTCAGCGAACTCACCAAGCTGTTGGTCCGTGAACAGAAGTTCGATGAGGCCAAGAAGATGATGGTTCAGTACATCATGAAGGACATTCACAATCCGCGCTCGGAATATTGTGAGATGTTGCTTTCCCAATATGCTTCGCTCTTTGTTCCCAAAAAGACCTTTGCGAAGAAAGGGGAGAAACAGGCTGTCGCCGATCCCGCGCAGCTTGCAGATGAGGTTGTTTCAGGTTTGCAACTGCCCGAGGCCAATCACACCGTCACTTATCTCGCCCGGTTGCAGTTCACCAAGGGCCAGTTTTTGACCTACATGCGCAAGCCGGAACTTTACTATGCAACCCTGGACACCATTGCTTCGATTGCCAAACCCGAGGATCTGAGTCCGACAATCCTGACGCTGGTGGGGCAGCGGTTGATCGATACCAAGAAATACGACGAGGCCAAGGCGTATTTCACGCATTTGCGCGATAGTTTTGCCGATTCATTTTACTCGGAGGCCGGTCCGATCGGCATTGGCGAGGTTGAACTGTCGCTCGCCGAATATCCTGCCGCGATCGCCGCATTCGAGGAGGCGCTTGCCAAACCGCAGGGAGGAATGCTGAAGGAGGCCACATTTGGCAAGGCAAGAGCCCTGTTTGGTCTGAAACAGTATGAGGAAGCGAAAAAACTTTTTGAACAAATCATCGGCACCAAGGAGTGGCGGGGGCTTGAAAAGGCGGGTGCTCTTTATTACATGGGGGAGATCGCCTACAAAGCGAAAGATGGCACGGCCGCCCATGGCTATTTCCAACGCGTCTATGTTTCCCATTCCGCCTATCCGGAGTATGCGATCAAAGCCTACTTGCGGGCATCCGACATGCTGCGCGCTCTGGGCCAACTGGAGGAATCCAAAGCAACACTGCGCGAACTTGCCCAACATCCCAAATTCAAGAACCTTCCTGAAGTGATCAAAGCCACCAAGTCGGTTGAGTGAAATCTTTCCATCGTATTCCCAATCCATCATGCGCTCATTTTTTCTCCTAACATTGTTGCTCCTGGCCTCGATTTCGAATTCCCATTCCCAGGAGTATCTGCTGAAAAACGGCCGACGTTTCCCCGCCAGCGCGGTGAAGATCAGCGGGATGAACTGCACTGCAACTGTTGCGGGTGAGGGCGGCATCGAGACCGTCGTTTTCACCATCAAGGACATTTCTCAGGCCACTTTTGCCCCAGTGCCCGACATGGCGAAGGCCCGCGATTTGATCGTGCAGAAAAAATTCGATGAGGCCTTCACGGTGACCGATGTCATTCTCAAGGCTACCGTTCAGTTCAAACCTCTGCCCGGCAACCCCTGGGTGGAAGCCCTGTTGCTGCAACTCGATGCTCTGGAGGGGAAGAAAAAGAAGTCATCCGATTCAAGCCAGGCCGCAGCGCTGATTTCGCTCACACCCGATGAAAATGAATTGGTGACGAAGATGATTTCGATTGTCGATTCCGAGCACACGCCGGCGGGAATCGAGAAAATGAAGGCCTTGGCAAAGGAGACAAACATTGGTTACATCCAGGCGCGCGCCCAATTGCGCATCGCCGATGTGCAGGCGGACTTTGGCAATCTTGAGCAGGCGGCGAAGGAATATCTCTGCGTTCCGATTTTCAATGCCACCGACAGTTTCCTTTCTTTCCGCGCCACCATGTCGGCTGCAAACTGCTTGTTTCAGATCAAGCGCGGCGAGGATGCCATAAAGATTCTCGAATTGTATCTGACCGACAATCCAAATACAAAATACAAAACCATGATTGAAACGGAAAAACTCCGTTTCAAGACCCCCACCAAGGACGATGCTGGGGCGAACAAAGGCGCTGCAGCAGCAGACAAAGCCCCCGCCAAGGACGACGCGGAGGCGAAAAAAGAATCTCCCAAGGAAGAACCGGTAGAAAAGAAAGAAGAAGCAGCCAAAGAAGATTCAAAGCCAGACAAAACAGTTGACAAAACCGAAACCAACAAATAAGCCTCAACCCACACAGTTTGAAACAATCGTTATGCAATTCACATATCAAGTAGTCCGTCGCCAAGCCGTCAAATTCCTTCGTTTGCTTGCCCTCGTGGTGGCCATTGGTTTTGTCTGCCCCATTATGCCCGTTGACGCGCAAGCGCCCACCACAGTAACGCCTGAGGCACCTGCCGCACCTGTCCAAACGAAAAAGTCGCTTTTCCAAACCATCGCCCAAGGTGGATGGGTCATGGTGCCCATCGGTCTTACCTCGGTGTTCACTGTTTATCTTGTGGTCGACATGTACATGCGCACCGCGCAGAAAAAACTCTGCCCTGATTCCGAAGTCTCCAAAGCCCGCCACTTTTTCCAGGCCGGCGACTACGTTGCCTGTTACCAGTCGATGAAGTCCGTGCCCTGCGCCTACAACAACTGTGTGAAATACGCGCTCAGCTTTGTCGGCAAAGGCAAGGAGCAAACGGAGGAAGCATTGATGATGGAGGTGGAGCGCGAAAGCAACCGTCTGCAAAACCGCATCAACTATCTTTCGGTGATCGGGGTGTGCGCGCCGATGATCGGATTGCTCGGCACCGTTGTCGGGATGATGGGTGCCTTCGACTCGCTCGGCAAGGGCGGTGCGGCCGGCGGTGGCAATGAAACTTCGGAACTTTCCCACCACATTGGTGAAGTGTTGGTGGCCACTGCCTCCGGCCTTTTCATCGCGATTCCCGCTTTCATGTTCTTCTATCTGTTGCGCAACCATCTATCCGCCCAAATTCACTATTTGGAGGATCAGGTGAGTTCGTTGTTCCGCAACATGCCCTACGACCACTTCCATGGTTTGGAGATTGGCGAGGAGGTCACGTACGCCGCAGTTCCCAACTGGGTCGAGGGCGGTGTGCCATCGGAGGCGTGAATCATTGGTTTTCCAATAACACTACAACAATTGTATGGCCGGAAGCGTAGGAGGTGGAAATGGCAGTGAACCTGAGTTTCAGGTGGCGCCGATGATTGACGTGCTTCTGGTGCTTTTGATCTTCTTCATGAGCATCACCACGGACCAGATTCTCAAGGTGGACAAGTCGATCACTCTGCCTCTCGCTCCCGATGCCAAGCAGCGCAAGGTGGATCTGCAGAACCAGGCGGTGGTGAACATCGACTGGCTGGCTGCGGAGAATCGGGCGGTTGTGAAGTTCGGCCAACAGGTATGCGACCCCATGGAGCAGGTTGCGGAATTCATCACACCGATGAAGACGGCCAATCCGAAGTTGCAAATCATCGTCCGCAGCGATGGTGATACCCCGGCAATCGAAGTGCAAAAAGTCATCGAGCAAATTGCCGCCGGCGGCGTTGATGACATTTCCCTTTCCGGCATCAATCGCAAATGATCATCCCATCCCATGGCCAATAGAAACAAACACAAGAGATCCACTGAAATTCATTTGGGCTTCCAGATCGCACCGATGATCGATGTTGTCTTCGTGATCATGCTGTTTTTCATGGTCATGGCGGGACAGGTGCAAAAGGAGCAGGAACTGAAGCTCAAACTACCCGGCAGAGCCGTGGCTTCGGAAGAGGTGGAGGCGATCGAGGAGACCCAGATCCGCGTGCTGGAAAGCGGCGATGTCCTGCTCAACGATGAGCCGATGGGTGCGCCGGGGGATGCCAAGCTGGTGGAAATGACCGCCACCTTGATCCGGCTGAAACAGGCGTCCGATGACGCCCGCAGCAAGGTTGTCTGCACGATTGTAGCCGATGAATTAGCTCCTTTCCAACGCGTTGTAGATGTGTTGAATTCCCTCTCAGTGGCAAGGATTGCCAATGTCACATTTGAAGTTCCCGCAGAGTAACAATCAAACCAACCCCAAAACCCGATGAGTGATTTCAACCAGTATGATCAGCAGCAAGGATTCGATCAATACAACCAGCCGAACGAATTCAATGATCAGTTCGGGGGCATTCCCCAGCCACCCGCCAAGACGGGACTGGCATTGTGGATGGCCAAGCTAGGCATGGGATCCTTCATGGTTTCGATGTTGGTCCACGCGATTTTCATCATTCTTGCGATCTTTTTCATTTTCCGGTGGATCAAACCACCCCCGGAGCCTATTCCTGACTTCATTCCCGGCGGTGGCGGCGGCGGCGGTCAGAACGGCGAAGTGGCGCACAAAATCAAGACCTCGATGAGGCGCACGGTTTCCGCTGCTCTGAGCAACAAGCGGATCACGGCGAACACGCAGACTTCCACGTTCACCCTGCCTGATACCACGGACATGCCTGCAGTTCCGTTGCCCTCGGATGTCCAGGCCAGTTCTGGTGATGGCGGTGGCGCGGGTGGTGGTCATGGCAAGGGCATCGGCCGCGGCATTGGCTCGGGTGAAGGCTTGGGCAGGGGATTTGGCAAGGGCAAAGGCACGTTTTCCCTCATTCCAACAATCATGCAAGGCCGTTGTACTCCTGCGGAGCGGACGCGGATGGTCCGCGAGGCAGGCGGAACGGATGCTGTGGAGATCGGTGTCAAAAAATCCCTCGATTGGTTGAAAAGTCAACAGAAGCCGGATGGCTCCTGGGGTGACACCAAGCAGGTGGCGATGACCGGTCTGGCGCTGCTCTGTTATCTCGGGCATTGCGAAGACACCCAATCCACTGATTATGGCGCGGAAGTTTCCAAAGCGATCGGCTATTTGGTGAACATCGGCATGGCCAACAATGGAAAATTGGCCTCCAATTTTGGAGAAAACTCCTGGTGTTATGAACACGGCATCGCAACTTATGCCCTGGCCGAGGCTCTGACCTTCTCAAAAACATTGAAGTTTCCGATCGCGAATCTTGAATATGTAGTGTCCCGAGCGGCGCAAACGATCATCGACGGACAAAATCCCAATGGTTCCTGGGATTACAAGCTCGATGCATCATCGACGCGCAACGACCTTTCTGTAACGGGCTGGCAGATGCAGGCCTTGAAAGCGGTCAAGGCTTCGGGTGCCGCAGAGAATGGACTGGAGGCAACAATCCGCAAGGCGGTGAAATACCTTGGCGACAAAGTCGGCGACCAGGGTGCCTATATCGATGACGGCATGTTTGCCTATAGCGGCGGATCTCACAGTCCTGCTTTGTCTGCGGTCGGCGTGCTTTGCCTGCAGCAGTGGAGCAAGGGCAACACGGGTCCCGCAAAAGCGGGTGTGAAGTATATCTCGAACGGTCTTAAACAACGCACTGGCGATGCCAAGGGCGCGGCGTTTCCCGGTCAGGATGCCTATACGTTCAATTACAAGACCAACTGCGAC
>Ga0114972_10003938_pt1 | contig 11067 bp, 12 predicted proteins | sample M_140807_EF_Meta_FD_87354 | JGI IMG/M metagenome (GOLD analysis project Ga0114972, IMG submission 87354) | Freshwater microbial communities from Lake Montjoie, Canada to study carbon cycling - M_140807_EF_MetaG | ecosystem: Environmental > Aquatic > Freshwater > Lake | place: Lake Montjoie... | reverse complement strand
TTGTTCGTGATTAATTATTATATTCAACAATAATTCTAAATTTTGCTTTTCTATGAAAGAAAGTAAAATTTAGAATATATCACTTTATTGAAAAGCTTGTATAAACACACCCTTTAAAATAACGCCGTAAAACTCCACCCTATATCACTAAATAATTCACTACAGATTTGATCATGGAAATACTTTCTATCTACTGTTTTTAACATGTTAAAATCTTCTTTGCGACAAGGAAATCGATGCCTTTTTAAAAGTTGGAACAAAACATACTGGGTATTAATAAAGTTTTTCCGCTCAGAATTTTTAAATTTACGATCATAGGTTTCTACTAGTATATCAAAATCATTCAACAGTACATTTTCGAGATGACTAATATCAGGAGCAGGTTTACCGGTCAATTGATGATGAATCAATACAACATCTTCGTAATGTTTGGTTTGTTTAATTTCACGCAAAAACAAGAGAATATGTTCTTTTGTTACTTTATCAAACGCAGTATCTTTTGGGAATGATGCATAATTCTCTGGGACTATACCATGTGAAACAAACTGTTGAGTCAAGGCATCGTAAACACTTTTTGAAATACTTGCGTTCTGTTTGCCCTGATACTGATTTATACAGTCCCTAAAATGAGTTCTGCGATCATAAGTATATTTACTGCTTATATTGACCCTGTCAATGTCTTTGTAAGAAATACTGCTATGTGTGGTAGTAGATACACAACCGCATTTTTCACAAACAAAATGATTTTCATAAATTGTAAAACTATTAAAATCGCTGTTACAAACTTGGCATTTTGCCTTTACGTTTGTTTTTGTTTCTGTTTGAGAAATTTCAATGGTTGATCTGACTTTATCCCATTCATTAGATTTGTAATCTTCTGGAAAATAAGTTTGAACAAGATGAAAATAATTTTTTAAAATGGTAATCATTCTTTGACGATTATCAATAGAAATACCATTATTATTTATTTCTTTTGGAGACATGAAATAAATCTTGTTTTGTTTTTTTTGAAGATTTTTATATTCATCAAGCATAGGAATTGCTTGAATTAAATAAAAACTAAATTGTTCCATGTCTTTCTTATTTTCGACTTCAAGCATTTTTTTTTTAATGTCTTCCAAAACCTCGTTGGATGTAGTCTTTTGCTCTTTTACCGATTCATAAAGACTTTTCCAATGTTCATATTCCTTATTCTCCATTTCTTTTTCGTTTTTATTATACTTGATTAACAAAAAGTTATGAATCCATAAAATATCAATGTTATTCATTTATGTAAAAAGGACATATTTTTTAAACCAATAAGATTTAATGAATTAAAATTGGTAATTTTTTTTTTTCTTTTAAGAAATAAAAAATGAGTTACGAGAGATCATCAGAAACTGCTTCAGTATACCTAGATAGTGATTCACATGCACAAGTCAATGGTACTCCCAACTATCATACTTTAGGAAATTACTACACGAAACCCGCTTGTCCATACAGAAATGCTCAAGGTGAATGTTTAGTTCGACCTGTAGTTATTTCTCCATCTTTTGGTGGCGTTGCATATAATATTCCAGGATTTAACATGAACGTGGCCGCCCCAGGAACAGCTCTATCCGATGCCAATTATTTCAATATTTCTAATGCTTACCCACAATATTGTAAGTCTGCTTTAGTTAAATCATCTTATAAATAATTTTTATTAAACAAAAAAATGATTGCTATTAATTAAATCGATCAGTTTACAAAAATGAAAAAGCCTGTATTTTTGCTAAAAAATTTAGATACAGTAGCATTAGATTTGAAATACAATATTATTAGTTTGGTAAAAGATGATAAAACATTACAAAAAACCAAAATTAGTGATATTACGGATAAAGACGAATCCAATTTTTTTTCTTTTTTAGACGAGTCTAAACGAGACCATCAGTGCGTCTTTACCATGAAATCTTATTTAAATCAAGAACTTTTACCAGAAAGTACAAATCTACATTGTTTTTGGTGTCGCCATTCTTTTTCTTATCGGCCCATAGGGTGTCCTATTGAGTATGTTCCACCAAGAATTTCAAAATCTTATCACTCTGAGATTACAAAAGACAAATATATTCTTAGAGAGAATATAACACCTCAACAACTAAAAGATATTAAAGAGACAGCGTCATCAGATATAAATCAAAATGTTCAATACTCTTTGATTGAAAATGATTTTTATTTGATGGATGGAATTTTTTGCTCTTTTAATTGTTGTTTATCTTATGTAAAGATGAATCAACATAATCCATTATACATTAATTGTGAATCATTGTTGAACAAGATTTATTATGATGTATTTGGAGAAAAGAGTCTCCCGCTTATCGAGGCACCCAGTTGGAGACTACTTAAAAATTATGGAGGACATATTAGTATTGAAGAGTATAGGAAAAACTTTTACAAGGTTGAATATTTTAATGTAGATAATGTCATTTATCCTTTTCCTAAAAGCAAATGTATCGGGTTTTTATTTGAGAAACAAATTAAATTATAACAAGTTTTATTAATGATTAATAAAAATACAAGTTTTATTAATGATTAATAAAAATACAAGTTTTATTAATGCTTAATAAAAAATACACAAGCAAATTATTGTTGTAATTTTTTTTGTAATTTTTGAGTCTTGGCTACCGTTTTGGTAATTTTTTGAGCTTTTTTGGCTTCTTTTTCTAATTCCTTGGCTTGTTTTTGTAATTCTTGAGCTTGTTTGGCTTTTTGAATATTTTGAGAGGTTGGTTCTTTGACTGCAATTTTGGCAGCGGTGGCAGCAACTAAACTAGCGTGATCTACAGCCTCTTTGGCAGTTTCAGCTGCTTGGCTAGTCATTTGTGCTACTTGATGATGTTGTTGAGGAGAAATAGATCCGGGTTTTGCTGCTTGTTTAGCAAGTTTCATGGCTACTTGGGTAGCGTTTTGAACTTTTTGTTGAACATCATCAATAATTGGTTTTACATCAGAGGTAGCGGCATCATCTACAAGAACAGAAGCTTGAATTTGTGCCTCTTTTTGTAAAGCTTGAATCTTTTTTCTGGCTTGTTGGGCAATTGGAGCAGGAATTTCATTAATAGCCTCTACAGTAAGAGGAATAGATGGGTTTTTTAATACTTGCTTTACCAATTCATTCAAATTTTTATTCATCTCTTGGTGAGCTTGTAAGACAGCATTGACGTCCTCAGAAGGAAGAGTAGCTAATCTTTGCTTTTGTAATTCAGAGAGACTAGAAAGTTTTAATTCCTTGATCGATTTGGTATTTTGAGCAATGGTTTGTTGAATTGCTTCATTAATAACATTATTTATTTTCTCTTGAGTTTTAGATTGAATTTCTTTGACTTGTTTTGTGACAGTAGTTGATTGACTGCTTCCCATTTTTATCCAAAGGAAATAAAATATTTTTTATTTTTTAAATTTACAAAATAATGAATAGAGTAGAACAAAAAAATATTCAACAAATAGTTGACCTGAAATCCAAAAAATATTTTAAAAATTCAAGTTCATACCTTTCCAATTAATTTTATCAAACAAAGTTCTAGATATATAGGAACCAATCTCTAATCCACCCACATTACTATTTTCCCAATGTATCCCGCCGTAAATACGGGACATTCCAGCTTGATTGGCTAATTCATTCCAACTTTTAAAACTGCTAAATACTGGTGCTGTTGGATATTTTGAATTAACTTGACTGCAATGTGAGGGCATACAAATTTGATCAATACAAGTAGGAAGATTTATTGAATTTAAAACATCAGACCATAAATAATAATAATCCGAAGATACAAAAACTCCACATAATGGAATTACATCAGACTTGAAAATCATTTGGAAAAATACGGCACAAGCCATACTGAATGCTGAATGCCCTGAAACATAATCAGCAAAACCCGGAGTAAACGATACAGATTCTTGCCAAGGTAACCATTGTGTGCCATTTGTAATTTGTCCAATGTATGGGCTCATTATTTCCTGATTAAAGTATTTTTGTCGAACCCCTTGAATCGGTCGCTTTTGCAAATATTTTGTTTTTACAGCCCATACAGTAACACCCGCATGTAACCGGCACTTTTATCTTTTAAATTAGGAATAATTATTCTCTACTTTTAAAAAGATAATTTTTTTAAAGATACAATAATACAGTAACAAAAGCAAATTGAGCGAAAAATTAAAAATACTTTTCAAATGTCAACACTTTGGACTTTTGCTTGTCACTTTTCTCATAAATTTTATAATAATTTGGTGACCATTCATGGATAAATAGAGCTTGATTATGTTTCTCAAACGCAGTTGTTAACTCCATTGGATTTTCAGGAGGTAAGAGTCCAAAGTAAAATATTCCTTTCCAAATGTATCCTTTATTATTGGGCATTTTTCTCAGATTATCTTTCATATATTGAGGTACAAAACCATCCATTCTACATAACCAATTCCATTCTCTTTTCATGGCATTTTGAACTTTAGTGTCAGCCCATCGATCCTCATGAGGTTTAGTGGAAACAACTTGAACCTTTTCTTTACTAAATTTCAAGTCTAGCTTATCACTAAAAATCTGATAATCAGTAGATTCTTCCGTAAAATCCTCTATTTCTTTCTCCAAAGAATCAATCTTTATATTGAAACGGAGAATAGAACTATGTTGTGAAGGATCGCTTTCTCCATTTGTGACTAGAAGATCAATTGCATCCTGTCTCCATTTTTGTTGGTCTTTAATTTGTTGACGAATTGTTTTAATGTATTTTTGCTTATTATCCATAACTTGTTTAGTTTTTAAAAATTATTTAGGGTTTTCATTTTTTGATTTAAAAACTAAATAAATTACAGTTAAAAACAAGAATGTCAAAAACTCAAATTTACCCATTGACGAAAAGACCGCAATTAATTGATCTAAATGGAGAGAATGTTAATTTCAAGTTGAATTTTAATGTGAAATCAATTAATCCGGAACATGAATTTAATGCTATTGTATTGACACAAGAGCAATTGGATTCAGTAGACATTAACAAAATCGAAATGAAACATGCCAAAGGAAAAATTAATGGAAATATTATTGCCAATAACAACAAGTATCAAAACTATTTTTTGGTTTTGAAAAAACTTGATAACAATACTGCTGATTTTAACGTACAAGTAGATATTATTTTAGAGCCTACTGAAGCAGTTGAACAACCACCTGTTCCTCAACAGGAATTACTTTCTGAAATTTCAGCTTCCAATACAGCTCCCAATACGATTACGCCAGCTGTCTTACCATTTTACAAAAAACCTTGGTTTAAAGTATTTATTCTTTTGGTTATTGTATGTTTAGGATTTTTATTTTACAATATTTTTTACCTTAAAAAGCCATTTTTATTTTGGAATAAAGCCAAACTATTAAATTTACCTAAAGTTAGTTCAACTCCCATAGCTGTTTCGGCTCCAGTCCCAGCTCCTACCGTCGCACCTTCAACTACTGTTCCATCTACAGTAGAAAACAATCTATATAAAAAATTACAAGAAATCGCATAAAAAAATAAATTTTTTACAATAATAAAGAGATTAGATGGCTACTCCAGTTTCAGACCCATACCTTCGTTATTTGATTCAAAATAAACTTCCTCTTCCGTTAAGTTTCAATTCTTTTGTAAATCTTCTTACTCCTGAAGAATATGATTGTTATTGCTGTGAAAAGGGAACCATCGCTGGAATTACCCCTTCCAATTATGCTTTATACACACTTCCTTATTTAAATCCCAACGTGATTAATGGAGCTAATCCACGTGCTTTTATTCCTAATTGATTTTCTAAAGTTGTAAATTTTATTTTGAGAAAAAATAAAATGCTTTCATCTGCGAATCAAAAAATTGATCTTTTCTTTTTGATTTCATTTAGCTGACAAAAAAATGAATTGTTCCAACAGTCAATATACTTTGGAATTTACTTGTCAAAACTATGATAACCCTACTCAAAAAATTGAGTCTCTTTTAGGTCAAGAGGCTATTTTAGATAATGGAAATACAGCATGGATGCTTGTGGCCAGTAGTATGGTCATGTTGATGACTCCTGGAGTTGCTCTATTTTATGGTGGATTATCAGGTAAAAAATATGCGAATAATACCATTTTGATGAGTGTGGTAAGTATGGCGGTTATTACATTAAGTTGGATTTTGGTAGGTTATTCTTTGAGTTTTGATGATTGGAGTCCATATATTGGAGGTTATGAATGGTTTTTACTAAAAAATGTGGAGGCGGCTCCTTCAGGGGTTTACGGAGACAAAATTCCTCATATATTATTTATGTCATTTCAAAATATGTTTGCACAAATTACTCCTGCACTTATAAGTGGTTCGGTAGTTGGTCGAATGAAATTTAGCTCTTTTGTTATTTTTATAATTTTATGGAGCTTTTTAATTTATTGTCCTCTTGCTCATTGGTTATGGAGTATAACTCTTGATGAAAATTGGTTTCCTATTACTTTGGGTTGGCTCGGAAAGTTGCCTAGTTTGGATTTTGCGGGAGGCACGGTTATTCATATATCGAGTGGTTTTTCTGGTCTTGCAGCAGCTTTAATTCTGGGGAAACGAATTCAAACCGAACCAGAAATTCCAGATGTAAATATGGTTGTAATGGGAACAGCTTTATTGTGGTGGGGTTGGTTTGGGTTCAATGCGGGATCAGCTTTTAGTGCAAATAGTATAGCATCTTTTGCTTTTATTAATACTCATATTGCTGCCTGTTCGGGTTTGATTACTTATATGGTGATGGAATCAATTCATAAAAAACAAAGCACGGTTGTTGGAGCAGCAAGTGGAATTATTTCTGGGTTGGTTTCCATAACTCCTGGATGTGGATATGTGACTCCTCTAGCTGCTATTCTTTTTGGAATCTGTGGTTCTTTTATTTCCTATACTTTTATTCAAATGAAAACTATCCACAAGCTTGATGATACTTTGGATAGTTTTGCAATTCATGGTATGGGAGGAGTTGTTGGTTCTTTATTAACAGGATTTTTTGCAACTCAAACAATTAATCCAATGTATCCAAATGGTTTATTTTACGGAAATAGTTTACTTTTGGCTTGGCAAAGTGTGGCTGTAATTGTAAGTGCTGGATTTTCGTTTTGGGGTACATTGGCGATTCTACAGATCTTAAAAATGACTATTGGAATTCGTATTGATGAAGAACAAGAAAGATTAGGACTAGATGTATCTTTTCACGGAGTGAGTATTGTTGAATAAAGATTAAAATTTACGTTGTTGAAGTCCTCGTTGTGGTAAACCAAGTTGTTGTGGTTTCTTTTTCTTTCTAACAACCACCACAATAATAATAATGACTATAATTAGTAATAAAAGACCTCCTATGACAAGAAGATTATTTTTTTTTTTGGGAGCTGGAGTTGACGATGGCGCTGGTGTTGGCACTGATTCTGGTTCCGCTGATGCAGGACTAGCTGGATTTTCTGTAGTAAGATTAGGATTACATAATTTTGGCAAATTTTCTATTGTAACTCCTCCTTCTTTGAAAAGGGCATCTAAAGCATTATTTGTTATGTTGTTAACAACACTTTTTGCGATAGTTTGAGCAATTAAACTAATACAAGCGGTTTGATTAAGATCAGCTTTAAATTTATCCCAAGTTGAATTTTCAATTAAGATATTAATTGTATTTTTACTGACACTACTAGAAGTTGTCATGGCTTTTACTTTGGATACAACGGATTGTTTGACTGCCGAGGTTAAAATATCAGGATTGTTTGCAAGATACGTATCAAACGCTTTTATTAATACTTGACTTACCGGATCAGAAAACATTTCTGGATTTTGCTTGGCTTGTAAAAGAATTGTTTGAATACTTTTACCACTTATGTTGGCCAATGTATCTTGGTTAGATGCTTCTGCCATGGTCATTGTGGTCACTTTTGCAGAAGCATTTTGTGTATTAGTTAACTCTACATTACTGATATCTCCAGGACTTACGATACTAAAATTTATGGTTTGAACTGAAGTAGCAATCGCAGTTGTACTTGCTTCAGCGCTATTCATTATACAGGTTAATCCTGTATACACTCCTGCATTCATATTGGCAAAAAAAGTTAGACAATTACAATCAAAAGTACTCGAACTTGTTCCAGTTAATTTACATCCGGCTTGTGTGCATTCTCCTGCGGGTGTTAAATAACAGGATTGTAAATTAAGACTGGTTAATGCTTTAGTAATAGCTGAAGGATTATCTCGTGCAAGAGATGCTATGGTTAAAGAACCTCTGCTGATATCATTATTACAATTTGTTGCTACAGAACTCATTTTTTATTTTGAAAAAAAATAAAAATAAATTTGGGTTATTTTATTACAAGCTTAAGCTAGGTCCTACTGATAATGTTGTGGTAGAAGTTGCAGGTGGTGCACCTCCTCCGCCCATCATTTGTAATCCCATTCCTCCACCACCTCCTCCACCTGCAGCTAAACCAAAACCAACACTAATTTCGATTACCAAAATAATACTTAAAATTAAAAATGTTTTACCAAATGCTTTTCTTCCAAATTTGAATAAAACCAAACCTAAAAGAAACAAAAATGCAGCTGCTCCAAATCCGGCAGGCATGAGTTTACTAAACAAAGGTGGTGCAACCTTTGCAGAAGCCATGATACCTGCTCCTCCTCCAATTACAATTATGGATAATAAAGTAATAAAACCCTTTTTGGCTGATCCCGATTTCTTGGAAGACTTTCCACCACTACCTAAAGCAGCTTTATCACCACTTTTACGAGAACTGGATGCTGCTGCTTGCGATGCCTCTGCTGTATTTCCAACAGCATTTTGTACAGCAGATCCAAAAACATTACTAACAAATTGGTTGGTCACATTTTGAATTACATAATCATTGACGTTTAATTGGGAAAAATTTAGACTTAGATTTTGAGCTTCAATACCATCTAGAGTAATACTCAAACCGTTGTTTTGAACAATTTTACTTATACTTTTAGCCACTTGTTCTGCAATAGCGGCTTGGTCGGAATTATTTTCTACTGCACTAATTTGAGCGGATATACTTGCTTGAGCTTGAGGGTTGGCTTGAAATACTTTTCCACTACTTACTGCTTTTTTTAAACTTTGTAAACTCTTGGCATAATTTTGCATCGTAGAAGCAATGGAAGAACTCATGGTATTTTGAACACTTTGTGAAGAAAAATTGTAAACTTTGGTTACATTGGTATTTGTTTGAGCTGCTGATAGTGCCAACGCTTGAGAAGCTGAAACATGTTGTAAAACTATTTTCATATCATTCGATTGAATCACATCAGAACTGACATTACTATTTTGTGTAGATAAACTACATTGGGTGCTTTTATTAATTGCTACACTTAGTTGAGTCTGGATTGAAACTTGAGCACAACCCGTGCTATTTTGATATTTACCTTTATTTGGTTTTGCTTTAATGACAGCAGTGGATGTTGTACATTCACCTACTTTCATACTATCTATAGCTTTAGCCATTGCATCTGATTGCGTCTTGGCCAAACTTTCAGTTATTTTTTGTAAGCTTGATTCATTAGACGGAGCATCAATAGAGCTAGAAGCACTTGAACATGCACTCATTGTTTTATAATTGTTTTTTTAAAATAAAAAAATTTTTTTCAAGATAAAAAACATGAGATTTACACTCTTTATTTTATTTCTTACAAAGATTTATGCTTACCCTTTTATAAATTTATTACGAAGATTTCCAATTGAGTCCTTGACTCCTGTTCATAACATAAATTATAAAACACCCAAAATTTTAGACATAGGATGTGGTTATGGGCAATCTACACGACAAATTCATAATTTGGTAAAAAAAGACAGTATTGTTACTGGAATTGATAAAGATGAATTTAAAATTTTAAAAGCAAATCATCAGCATCGTTTATTGAAATTTGGAATCGATGATATTCGTTATTCCAAGTTACCATCTAACGAGTATGACATGTTATTTGTTTCTAATGTATTTCAAGAAATTGAAAATAAAGATTTTGAAAAAGTGGTGAAACAAATGAATAGAATTTCTAAAAATGAAAATTCAATTTTGTATTTGTATCATAATCACATTACCGATCAACTTTCCGATAATATGAAAATTTTTTACAAGAATTTTAATATTATTCAGTCCTCTATTCAAGAAAATAATCATTATATTATTGCTAAACCACGGAAAGTTTAAGCAAAATATTTTATACCCATTAATCCATTATACTCATTAATAAAATTGTCCGCTACATCTCCTCGTTCTAACGAAAAAATTGGAATAATGGTAAAGTTCAAAAGAGTGTGATCTACAAAAGATTTTAATTTTTCCAATTTTTTACATTCAATATACAACTCTTTTAACTGATAACATTCTATAGCTTGTAATATTTCCATTTTTAATTTTCCAAAAACATAGAGATCCAAATTTGTTTTTGAATTTTGAATATCAGCAAGTCGTTTTTCCAATAATTTATGATTTTGTATTTGATCTTGTTTTTTTTTCCAATCATAAAATTCAGTTTTAGAATATGCTTTTTCGAGTAAAATCAACCATGGAGGAGCAGTAGATTTCCATCCCACTATATAAATATTAGAATATTCTGCTTTTAGTTGTTCTAGATATTTTTCAAAGTCTTTAGTGTCTTTTGTCCAAGATGATTCTTTGGTCAAGGTGAATTTTTTAATTTGTAGTTTAACTTTTTCAAATTGGATCATTAGGTTAAAATTATTGTTGAGAAAAAAGTCTTTAAAATATTCAATTTGAAAATTTTCCTCTGTTTTATAATATGGATTCATTAATTTGTATTGTTTGGCTAATCCAATTTGAGACGACTCTAAATCAAAACAATGAATATTTGAATCTAGAAAAATTAATTTAGAAACTTTTGTAGCTGGATCTTGATTTTTTAAAGACATTACAAGCATATACAATCGATCATTTAATTTCTTTCGTTTCACAGAATTGGATACTTTTTGAACTCGCTCCAACTGATTAGACAAGTAATTTAAAATTTCTTCAATGGTTTGATCGATAAAACAAAGACTGATCAAGGTTTCCAAAGGATCACTCGATGAAACTAG